>SERZ01001721.1_pt1 | contig 11857 bp, 11 predicted proteins | sample 3171461 | NCBI WGS metagenome assembly SERZ01 (sample SAMN06051861, study PRJNA518727) | freshwater metagenome | biome: subpolar coniferous forest; feature: holomictic lake; material: water; isolation source: holomictic Lake 227, 6 m depth | place: Canada: near Kenora, Ontario | collected... | reverse complement strand
TCTCATGTTTTTGATACTTCGCACTAACCCTGTCTCCTGTGACTTCTGCGGAAAAATCGAGTGATTGAAGTATCCTGGCGATAGTCCTTGCACGCCTGTTTCTCCTGACATCATCTGCAGCACCGCCCTTGAAAGAGAAAGTTATATAATTCATATTAACATTCTTGCCGCAATATGAATCAATTATACTGTAATGATATCCAACGCGAGAGCTGAAATTAAGATATTTATCTGAAATAATAGCATAGCTGCGGTCACCGAATTTTTCAGCAGAGGATGGAGAGGAAAGCATCTGCTCGCTCATCACGGATAAAAAGCCTTTGAACTCCACAGGGCGCGGCCGGTTTTGCTGGAAACCCTCATTCATCAGGCCTTTGAGGAGCGCAATAAATGGAACAGAAGTGACCTTGTCGATGGAGATACTGCTATGATTCATATTTGCTTCAGTAAGGCCGGATCCCAAATCAATAACATACAGGTCAAGCGGTATAAAGCCTTTCAATTTAAAAGCAAGTCCCTTTTTATCGGAGACGGAATCACTGAGTTTAAACATCTCGGAATATGAGAACTCGTGCACCAGTCTGCAGATATCGTGAAGAGTCCGGCAGAAAGGAGGTGCAAAGTCCGGTAAGGCGGGATCCAAAAGATTCAGCGGAACGATCCAGTCGCTTACCTCTCTTAAAATGCTGTATATCGGGGTGTCCTTCATGGGGAATTCACCAGTAATCTGGTATGCCTCCAATTCCAGCGCTCTTCCCTGATATACTCTTCCGGAATAAGCATCCACTGTAACTTCCATACCTTCATGTATTACGGATGTAGCCACATCTGTACTCACTATAGTAGGCACCGCGAATTCCCTGGCCAGAGTAGCCATGTGTCCTGCTATGTTTCCCATATCGGTAACGATCGCCCTGGCTTTTTTCATGGCTATAACAAGCTTGGGAGAGGAATGTCTGGCAACCAGGACTGCACCATCGGGGAAATTCAAAAGATCTTCGTCTGAAGATACATGAAAAGCCGGGCCAAACCCCACGCCTCCTGAAACAGTCACGCCCTTTTCAATCAGCAGCGGATATCCTGTCAGTACCGGGAGGACAGGATAGCTTTTACCGGAATTATCCGCACGGAGGGAGCGGCTTTGAAGAATAATAATAGATCCGCTACTGTCAATCGCCCACTCGATATCCTGTGGGTATCCGTAATGATCCTCAAGTTTTATAGCATAGCCGGCAAGAACGGCAATATCATCAGCAGAAAGACAGGGTTTGTCCTGGAGATCATCCGCTACTGGAATTTCCATCAAACCCTCATCCGGTTTACTGATCAACTGAACTGTCTTGCTGGAGATATCGAATGATATTGTTTTGCCGTCTCTCCCAACAGTGTAAGTATCCGGCGTGATGACTCCTTCCACGGCGTAGGGTCCCAGTCCCCATACTGCTGTTATAATGATGTTGTCTTCCAGCATGTTGAGAGGATTTTTTGAATACATCACTCCGCTGACTACAGATTCCACCATTTGAAGGCAGGCTACACTCATGGCGATATCCTCGTCCCTGATACCTTTGTTTAGCCTGTATGCAATTGCACTCGGAGTGTAAAGGCTCGCAACTATTTCCTTGTATGTTCGAATAACTTGTTCCTGCGGCACGTTTAACACGGACAGGTATTGACCGGCAAAGGACAACTCGCTGTCCTCTCCAACGGCGCTGCTCCGCATCGATATCCGCAAGGAGTGTTCAGGAATTTTTTCACGCAAAGTATTCTCTGCAAGTTTTGCATGAGCAATGAGAATGGCATCTTCTACTATAGCAGGAAGATCGGTCGAAAGGATCAATTGCCTGATATCGTCACTTACTGTTTTGATGGTTTCAGAGTCATCAGAATCAAGTCCCATCTTTTCATTGCTTATATCATCGAAAAGCGCCGAGTTGAGAAGGAAAGACTCAAAAGCCATTGTTGTTATGGCAAACCCGCTGGGGATCGGTAGCCCGACCCTGCTGTGTATCTCTCCCAGACTGGCGTTCTTTCCGCCCACCCAGTCCGTCATCTCCGCATTTATTGCAGAGTAGGGTAATATTAATTCTGTGATGGAAATTTCTTTTTTTCTGCCGAGAATTTCCTTGATTTTCTGGTTGATCTTTTCGAGGATACCAAACAGTGGGGAGTAACAGTGGCCAGAGAGGTCATCTATGTTTTTGATCATGCGAAGTGCATGGAAAACAGCTTTGGCAGACCTGGACCTGATATATGATATGCCAAAGACCTGTTGTCCCAACAGTTTTTCTTCTATATCTGTTAGTACATTTAAAAATTCGGCATTCGAATCAATCAGCATTTTGAAACATGAGTATTTAAAACGAAACATATCCGGCAAGTTATCTCCGGAAGATGATTCATTATGTGATTTATTCCGTTTAAAAAATTTCAGATTTTTGAACATTCCTAATTCTTCCTGAGAATGCCTTTTTCCTGTTATCCTGCGGCGACAGGCATACTCAACCTTTTTATTTGATTTATTTAATAATATATCGCTTTTGGCGGTCAATATAGGGGGGCTGTTTTTGCTTGTCAAGGTATATTTTGCATCGAAATACAGGGCTGATGAACTGAAAACCTACAACAGTTTCCTGCGGATATACACAGATTTGCCGAGAAACAGTCGGGGGGTGGAGAAACTTAAATTCCCTGGTCCGTTTGTTGTTCGGTATCACATTCGTCCCATAATATTTGCCGACCAATTGACACTTGCCTCAGATATCTATAATGTAAACGGTCATGGTCTGCGATTTCCATAAACTCCATCCCCAAGCAGGAGAGGGTTGGCGGGTTCAAAATCGCAAATTATGCCCGTTCACAGTGCATTTTACATCAACCGCCAATTCATTTTTTTGATAAAGAGGCATTATGCTGCTTGACAGAATCAAATCTTTGTTTCAACCAAAGCGAAAAACAAAACTTTCCAGAGATGACATTCAGGCCATTTTTCGTACCAAATATGTCAATTTCAAGATTCTGCTGGACTCGAATTCAGAGTTGTTAAAAATCATTTCCGAAATTGAGGAAAAGCTGCGCGGCGAAACCGTTTTCGGTATGTCTTTTATCCGCTCGCAAACACTTCGCGCCCTGTTTCATGCCGGAAGAATGATTCGCAGCTTTGAAAGCCTCTCCAGTCGATCTTCTTCCACGCTGTCGGCCACCCTGGATCAAATTTATCAAAATATCCAGCAGGAACAGGAAATTCAGCCTGCACAGAAAATCCCCGAATACATTTTGCCATATAATCGAATCACAAAGGAAATGACTGAATCCGTCGGAGGCAAAAGCGCCAATCTTGGAGAAATCCTGAATCGAGTTAACCTGGCCATTCCCATGGGGTTTGCTATAACGACGACGGCTTTTGATGGGTTTATCCAGTCAAAGGGTTTGGTTGAGGAAATACAAAAGCGAAAAATGGAACTGGATATCATCTCACCCGAAACCATTGTCAGTGTCAGCGAAAACATTCAGCAATTGCTGACCCAGACAGATCTTCCGGAAGACGTGGAATCTGCGATTCTAAATGCCTACCATGAGGTATTTGAATCCGTCGGAACGCTGTCGGGGTCAGAGGCGGTTTCTGTCGCCTTGCGAAGCAGCGCCATTGGCGAGGACAGCGAGATGTCTTTTGCCGGACAATACCTTTCCGTTTTGAATGTACCCAAAAACAACATTATTCAGGAATACAAACGCATCATCGCAAGCCTGTTTACCGCAAGAGCCATTTCATATCGCCAGCACATGGGGATTCCGTTTGAGGATGCCGCCATGAGCGTGGCATGTCTGGAAATGGTCCATGCCAGCGTCAGTGGCGTCATGTACAGCAGCCATCCTTTCAACATTCACGAAAACAATATCATTATCCAGGCTGTCTGGGGATTGGGACCTTATGTGGTGGATGGCATTATCACACCGGATTCATATACGCTTTCAAAGGATGATCCGCCTCAAATTCTGGAAATGAAGATATCCTGCAAATCCGTTAAATTGGTCTCCGGAAAGGAGGGTTATCTTGCAGAGGAGACTGTCGATGACAACCTCCAGAATCAACCTTGTCTGACTCGTGAACAGGCTATTCTACTGGCGTCATATAGCATCAGGCTTGAAAATCACTTCCAGTGTTCTCAGGATATTGAATGGGCTATAGATACCGAGGGGCGGATTCGGATTCTTCAAACCCGACCACTGAAAAGAAACCAGATAAATGCCGAAGGACACTCGACATCTTCTGAACCCTTGCCCGGCTATTCTGTAATCCTGGAAGGCGGGAGTATAGCGTGCCCTGGAGTGGGTTACGGCCCGGCTTACCATGTGCAATCAGAAGCTGATCTGATGGCGTTTCCGGAGGGCGGGATATTGATTGCCTCCTACTCATATCCCCAGTACGTTCTTGTGATGCAAAAAGCACAGGCGCTGGTGACCGATTTTGGGAGCATTACTGGACACATGGCCTCTCTTGCCAGGGAATTCAAGGTGCCGGCGCTCCTAAACGCCAAAATAGCCACTACAGCCATTAAACATGGCGAAATGATTACCGTGGATGCTTATTCCGGAAGGATTTACGAAGGAAAAGTGGATGAACTTCTTGAAATGAGGATTGAAAAAAAATGGTTTATGAAAGATACGCCGGTGCATAATTTGCTGCGAAAGCGCGCCGATCTTATTCTTCCGCTTAACCTGGTGGATCCTAAATCTCCCCAGTTTACTCCCGGCAACTGTAAAACCATTCATGACATCATGCGGTATATCCATGAAAAATCTTATAGCGAAGTATTTCAAATCAGCGATATGGCATCGGATCGCGGTAGCATGTCTGTTCGTCTGAAGGCCCCTCTTCCGCTGGATCTTTACATCATTGATCTGGGCAATGGTATGTCGGAGGATGCATTTCAGTCTTCAACTGTCGCCGTGAATCAAATTACATCAAATCCCTTTAACGCGCTGCTCAGGGGAATGCTGCGAAAGGATCTGAAGGCGATGGAACCCAAACCCATCGAGCTGAAAGGGTTGTTTTCTGTAATGAGCCAGCAGATGCTCGCTCCCCCAAACCGGAGTAGCGAACGATTCGGAGATAAAAGCTACGCCATCATTTCGGATAAATATCTTAACTTCAGCTCTCGAGTAGGATATCATTACAGCATCCTGGATACTTACTGCGGCCAGACACCGACAAAAAATTACATTAACTTCCAGTTCAAGGGAGGCGCCGCCGATGATGTCCGCAGGAATCGGCGCGTACGTTCCATTGAAAAAATACTGGGGGCGCTGGGTTTTCTGGTCGAATCGCAAGGGGACAGAGTAGCAGCAAGATTCGCCAAAGAACAGCCTGCCGTCATTGAGGAAAAACTGGATTATATTGGTCGTCTGCTGCTTTTCACGCGCCAAATGGACATGCTGATGACGACTGAAGCAAGCGTCAACCACCTGGCGGAATGTTTTCTACAGGGCAACTACAGCCTGGAAAAAAGGTGATGGCTTCTATACATCTTCCGCCCGGTTAAATAAGTCATGGCGCCAACGTCATATCACATGTTTAACCGGGTGAATCATTTTACGAAGCCATCTCAAACATCAGAGTTTACCGGTTACTTTTTTTCCTTCCCGTTCCGTTTTCCGCTCGTGAGCCAAGGTGATTCTATCCATCAGCTCTTCGGTGTCACAGGGCTTCAGCAGATAGTCATTTACGCCAAAGTCCATGATTTCAACGGCAGTATCCAGGAGTACATGACCTGATAAAACAATGACCTCAGCCTTGCACCCTTGTTCCCGCATTTGCCGCAGAACTTCCACACCGCTCATTCCCGGCATTTTTATGTCCAGAAGCACTACGTCAACATCTTGGTTTTGCAGAAACTTCATGGCATCTTCTCCACAACTCACACCAAAAGCCTGGATGTCCCTGATCTGAAGTCGTCTTACCAAAACCGACCGAAATCCATCTTCATCGTCCACAATCAACACGCTGGGCATTTTAGACATGCAATATCCTATTATTCGAAAACCATCTTTAACGGCTTCGTAAAAAGTTTAATATCTGCGTTGAACTTCATATTTTTTCTAATTGCTTTCTTAGCGGATCGACCATCATTTCAAATTGTTCCTTACTCAGAACGGCGGATAGATAGAGGAATTCAAGTATTTTAATTTGACCTTTAATCTCCCTTTAATCTCGCCTTCAATTATATCTTCTATTTTACCTTCATTCCAGATATGCTCGGAGATGGTGGTGGGTGTATAACTCATGTTTACCTCCTTTTTTATTTTCTCAACAGATGGAATCGTGTGTTTTGGGATTGTGCATGATCTTCCTTTATTCCTTTTGATCAATCAGCAAGTCGGGATTAAGCCATCAAAGGCCATCTTATCACCAAATAATCCACTCTGCAAGGTCGGGTTTGCCAGAACCGCATAGGTCTATAAGTTATGGCTTTTTATTTCCATGTGATTTCAATATCATATAATCTCTTAAAAGCGATTGGCACCTTGGAACGACACCTCTGGGGCGCTGCAGTTCTGTGATCCGGTAAGGTTTCACTTACAGTCTCTTTGACTTGAGCATCGTTCCAATTTCGGCAATTCCATCTTTCATTCTCTCCGAAGCCGATTTCTTCAAGTTTTTTATGAATTTTTTCTGTGATAGCAACACTCATATGATTTACCTTTCCGATTTTTGACAATATGGAAATGTCATTTCCCAAATTCCTCGAAACAACCGGCACAACAACTTTCACACCTGTTGGATAAACATCTTTATTGCGTCAAGAATCTGACCCAGCACCATCATCCCACGGAGCCCAGCTTTTGACAGACACCGCCGATTCCCCCAGAATTTCTTCAATATCCCCCCGTTTGATCAGTCTGCCGTTGTAAAGTACCGCCACCTGGTGCGTCAGAGCCGGAATTTCAGAAAAATCGTGGGTCACAAAGACGGTCGTCATACCGGATGCATGGAGAATATCGCCCATCTCGGACAAAAGCGATTTACGGGTCGGATAATCAAGCGCAGAAAACGGCTCGTCCATCAACAGAATTTCCGGCTTCATGGCCAAGGCTCTTGCGATGCTGGTTCGCTTGGATTCGCCACCCGACAGGTTTCTGGCCCGCTGTCCGGACAAGCAGTTGATGCCCAGCCGGTGCATCCATTCCTGGGCTCGGGTAGCAGTCTCCTGCCTGGAAACCCCCCTAATGCGAAGCGGTATTTCAATATTTTTTTGAACTGTCGTATCCAGAAGCAGTGATTCCTGAAACACCATCGCCATCTTTCGCCGGGCAGCCAGACGATTGCCATTCCCGACAGTCTCGCCATCCAGCACGATGATTCCGGTATCCGGCTCAATCAGAAAAGACAGAATTTGAAGCAGGCTGGACTTTCCCGCACCATTGGGTCCGACAATCGCCAGAACATCGCCGCGATTCAAAATAAACTCTTCGATATCCAGAATGTCTCTGCCGGACCGCATCAGTTTAAGGTTTTTTACCGATAGTTTGACAGACATCAATGGCCTGCCTTTCGTTGCTGCAAATAACTGAGCAGAGAGACAATTATAAAAGTCAACATCAGCAAAATGATGCTGAGCGCTGTGGCCAGTTCAAATTTTCCCTTGGAAACCTCCAGTACCGTAGCGGTTGTCAATACCCGTGTGTATCCCCGAATGTTTCCGCCCACCATCATGGATGCGCCCACCTCGCTGATAACACCGCCGAATCCGGCTATGATTGCGGACAGAATACCGAGGCGGGCTTCCCAGAGCAGCAACACAAGGTATTGAAACCGGGTGGCGCCCAAGGACTGGATCTGAAGCAGTAGTTTGGGGTTTAGAGACTGAATTGCTGCTATGCTGAATCCGGCCACAATCGGGCTTGCAATTACTGCCTGTGCAAGAATCATGGCGGTTGGCGTATAAAGAAGACCCAGCATGCCCAAAGGCCCATACCGAGTCAGCATCAGCCAGGTTGCCAGCCCCACCACTACCGGCGGTAATCCCATGCCGAAATTGATGAGGCTGACCAGAAACCCCCGACCCTGAAACCGTGTCAGGGCCAGGACCGTGCCGATGGGAATACCGATCAATATGCTTATAAAGGTGGCGACCGTGGAAACATGAATCGTCCGCCAGGTAATAGCCAGAACATCAGGGTCCATGGAAATTAGCAGATTGAACGCGGATTGAAATCCGTCAAGAAATACGTTCATTTAACAGCATCAGGAAAAAACAGAGACGCACCATATTTGTCTTTTCCAAATTCGCCGATCACCTTCTGGGTTTCCGGAGCGATCATGAATTCCACAAACGCCTTGGCGCCTGCCGTATTGACCTTGGAAAACTTTTCCGGATTAACTTGCATCACATGATAGATGTTCAAAAGGGGCTTGTCACCTTCGGAAAGAATCTCCAGTTTGACATTGGCTTTCTGGGCCAGATAGGTTGCCCGATCCGTCATGGTATATCCCGCTTTTTCGGAAGCCATTAACAGCGTTGCACCCATTCCCTGGCCGGATTCCTGATACCAGGGTTTTCCGGTAAGTACGACATTCGCATCTTTCCACAGGCTCAACTCTTTTTTATGCGTACCTGAATCATCCCCGCGGGAAACAAAAATCGCACCGCTGGCGTCAATCGCCTTGTAAGCATCAGCCGCAGTTTTCCCTTTGATTTTTGCCGGATCGGCTGCAGGGCCGACAATGATAAAATCATTATGCATAACCAACTGATAATTAATCACCACACCGGTATCCACCAATTTCTTTTCAGAAGCAGGGGCATGCACCAGAAGAACATCTGCTTCACCTTTTTCACCCATAGCAAGGGCTTGGCCTGTTCCAACCGCAATTGTTTTGACCCGAAACCCGGTTTTCTTTTCAAACAGAGGAATCAAATCATCCAGGAGGCCGGAATCCACGGTCGATGTTGTCGTGGAAAGAATCACATCTTTTGATTCAACTGCTGAAGCAATTGGCGCAGTTACCGCCAGCATCAGAATCAATGCGGTACATACTACAATGGATTGAATACGATAAAATGATTTGTTCATCGAAAAATTCCTTTCTTTGTCATTATATGGATTATAGATGCCAGCATTGCATCATTCAGGGATAAGATTAAGGTCTGTTTGTCCAAATCGGCATTGGAATCGCGTATCCTGCTGAATTATTCCTGCTGAGTTTTCATCGCCTTTACTGTTTTTATCCGATACTTGCGATTTCGTGAATAAAGATTTCTGGCCTTGTAGCGTAAACATTTTGTTATGTCAATAATGACATATCATTGAGGCAGGACAATAGCATCTGGAAAAAAACTGAGTAAAATCATTGTACAGCGGCACCTTATTTTAGAACCATCTTTTTGGACTGATTTTAGAACCATGAGTCTAAAAGTATACTAAAAAAACAAGAGATTGAAATTTTGATCGAATTGTTTTACCGTTATGCTATGAAAATTATCGATGTAGCATCCACATTTCAGAATGAATTCATTGATATCACCGAAAAGATTCAACAGGTGGTGTCATCTGCGGGAACCATTGAAAGTGGCTATTGTATGTTGTTTGTTCCCCATACCACGGCAGGCATCACCATCAATGAAAACGCTGATCCCAGCGTAAAAACCGATATCCTGATGATGCTGAACTCTCTGATTCCGCTGGAAGCCGGATATCGCCATATTGAGGGAAATTCTGCGGCTCATGTCAAATCGACGATGGTTGGCGTATCGCAACTGGTGGCGATTGAACATAACAGGCTGATATTGGGTACATGGCAGGGAATATTTTTTTGTGAATTCGATGGTCCCCGCAACCGCAAGGTGAATGTGCATCTGTTCAATTCACAAATTGTACGATGATGGCGCGGTTGCGCCATCATATCCATCACGGAACCTGGGTTGTTTTCCCGGATGGATTTTACACTGGAGGCTTTTTTATGTCCCAATTTGATGAAAAGGATAAAGAAATCCTGAACCGGATACAGTCTGATTTCCCGGTCATGCCGCGCCCTTTTATGGCGATTGCGGAGGATATTGGTTTGACGGAAGAGGCGGTTATCGAACGTGTGACCCGACTGAAAGATTCTGGCATCATTCGAAGAATCGGCGGTAATTTCGTTCCTGGAAAACTGGGCTTTGTCAGCACACTTTGCGCTGCAAAAGTTCCGGAAGATAAAATTGACGATTTTGCCCGGATGGTGAATCAATTTCCCGGAGTTACCCACAATTATCAGCGCGACGACGAATTTAATATCTGGTTCACCTTTATTGCACATTCCATGACTGAAATCGAAGAAAACCTTAAAGTCATATCCCGAACAACCGGCATTACCGATATTTTGAACCTGCCTGCAACGAAAGTGTACAAGATAAAAGCGCAGTTCGATATCTGAAAGGAGTCAAAATGAATGCCGATGAAGAACGTCAAATCTCGTTGTTTAACGATCAGTTGAAACAGGATATACGGCTGCGTCTGGTGAAAACACACCATGAGGGAAGCCGCTTGCTTGAGGATTTTTGTGTGACCTTGCAAAAGGTGGCCCCCAAAATCCATATTGTTCACGAAAAAGCCGAATCCGATGCTCCCTCGGAGCTGAAAATTCATTCCAATATCCGCTATCGGGCCGTGCCTCTTGGGCGTGAACTGGCTCCTTTTTTGGAAGCGCTGTCCTGGATTTTTACGGAACAAGCCATACCGTATTCGCCTTTTTCATTGCTTCTGGATAAGCTGACGCTGCCGGCGGAATTGAAACTCTATATCGCTGAGCAATGCCCGTTTTGTTCCGGTGTTGTTCAGAGCCTTCTTCCCCTTGCCATTGCAAGCGACTGGATTAAGGTGACGGTAATTGATGCCGGATTGTACATGGAAGAAGCCAGCAGCGACCGGATTCAGTCAGTTCCCACGCTGGTTCTGGATGAGCAATTCCGCTGGACCGGCACCGTCAAAATCCAGGAAGTCCTGGAGGCAATCAACCATCGGGACCCTTCCAGACTTGAAGCTGATACCTTGATGAACATGATTGCGGATGGCAATGCAGGCCTGCTGTCGAAAATGATACTGGAAAAGAATATGATTTTTCCTGCCCTGATGGATCTTTTGGTTCACCCCAAATGGCCAGTCAGGCTCGGAGCCATGGTGGCTTTGGAAACGATAGCAGAGGAAAATCCGGTGCTGGCGCAAAAAACGATGCTGCCGTTATGGGATCGATTCGATGCAGCTGATGACAAGGTTAAAGGTGATATTCTTTATCTGGTGGGAGAAATCGATAATGGTGTTTCTATCGAACGAATTCAGGATGTCCTGAATAAAAGACTGAATTATGATGTCGAAATCATTGAAGCCGCCGAAGAAGCACTTGAAAAGCAGAAAAATTACAGGAAAAAACTGGAATAATTTGGTCTAAAAATGTTTTCTATGAGTATTCGGCATTTTTATATTGACGATGTTCTCCATTTTATGTAAACAGGGTGAATAATTGAGGGATCGTCTAGCGGCAGGACGACGGGTTCTGGCCCCGTTAACCAAGGTTCGAATCCTTGTCCCTCAGCCACATAAAATCAAGGGGTTACGAAAAACATTCGTAACCCCTTTTGTATTTAATGGCATTTTGTACCTGTATTGTACCTGTTTTTTCGAATCACCCCCCCTGCAACCTGATATTTTTTCAATCAACGGAAACGTCTTTGCCTGGTGTTGCCGTGTTTATTTTGATCCCGGTGTCTGGGGGAAGAATGAATCCATATTTCCGCCATGCCGGAAAATTTGGTGGTTTGATGTTTTGACCGGCATCAGGAAAAACCGCAAGACAAGAAGAATGGTCTTTGCTTTTTGT
>SERZ01001720.1_pt1 | contig 11864 bp, 6 predicted proteins | sample 3171461 | NCBI WGS metagenome assembly SERZ01 (sample SAMN06051861, study PRJNA518727) | freshwater metagenome | biome: subpolar coniferous forest; feature: holomictic lake; material: water; isolation source: holomictic Lake 227, 6 m depth | place: Canada: near Kenora, Ontario | collected 2013-06-25... | reverse complement strand
TGGCCGAAGAACCCAGCGATCCTGAGTCTGAGATCCCCGAGGACAACCCCATCCAGCCCTTCAACCAGGCGATGCTCGCCACCTGGATGAAGAAGGCCGACTTCAAGTATTTCGAGCACCCCACCCGGGGGCTCCTCGTGGACTTCCGCTTCGGCCTGAAGTCCGACCGGGCTGTGCAGCTCCGGACCTGGGTGTCGGGGAAGAACAAGGACATCCTGGTGCTGAACCTCACCTGCGACCGGAGGGTGCCTCCCGAGGACTTCGTCCGGGCCCTCCGGCTCTGCAATGACTGGAACAAGGAATACCGGTGGCCCCGCGCCACCGTGGAGCAGGACTACCAGGACACGGATGCCCACAGCGACCCGCCGCCCTCACCCGAGGAGGTCGAGTCCCGGGAGCTGACCCACTCCGCGCACCTGCTGCTGGACTTCCAGGCCTGCCTCACCGAGGGCATCCAGCAGCCGCTGCTGGAAGGAATGCTCGACAGCGTCGTGAGCACGTCCTGGGACTTCTGGCGCCTGGCCCATGACAAGTGGGGGCTGTAGATCCATTCTTTATTCCATCTGCCAGATCAGAACTTTAGCGTGTCCATTATCCTCCCGCCGGTGGCCATTACATGGAGTTACGGCGCCAGGGTCGAACTACCGCTAGGCTGGAGCCGTCACCAATCATGCTGAAACTGACCTACGCCAACCGGACTGAGGACCTCCTAGAGGCCCTGTCAGAGGCGTTGCAGGCAGAGCGGGAGACTTGCGGGATCTGGGAACCCGTCCAGATCGTGGTTCCGAACCCCAATGTGAAGCGCTACCTCCTGGACGGCCTGGGTCGTCGGCTGGGGGTTCTGGCCAACTACAAGGTCCACTACCTGGACGGCCTTTGGCGGGCCTCCCTGGAGCAGATGGCCCCCCCTGTGCGACTCTGGAACCGCCATGCGCTCCAGGGCGCGATCCTGTCTGTGCTCTCGGAGAAGGACGCGCTGGACTCCCCTGATCTGTCTCCGCTGAAGCGCTATCTGCAGGGTGACGGTGCAGACCTAAAGCTCCTTCAGTTGGCCGAGAAGACCTCGGGGCTCCTCGAGGATTACAGCCTGTCCAGGCCCGACTGGGCCCGGGGTTGGGCGAAGGGAAAGGCCTTGAGCGGCGCCCCCGAGGAACTGGAGGCCTGGCAGCGGGGACTCTGGAACCGTATTCTCGCGAAAACCAAGGCCGGCCCCGTGCGCTGGGCCACTCTCGCCGAGTTGCTGCTGGATGGGTCCTTCCACCAGATCGCACTGCCTCCGAGAGTGCATGTCTTCGGGCTGAGCTACGCCGCCGAGGTCTACCTTCGCGCCTTCGAGACCGCCTCAGCCCGGGTGGATATCCAGCTCTATTCGCTGAATCCCTGCCAGGAATTCTGGGACGACCTACCCTCGGAGGCCGAAGCCCGGCGGGAGTCTCTGCGTCAGACTCAGAACCAGGCTCCCACTCCCCAGGACGATCCCTATGCCCTCGAGACGGGGGAGGATCCCCTGCTCCTCCGGCGCTGGGGTCGTCCCGGCCGCGAGAATATCCGCCTGCTTAACGAGATCACCGGCTGTGATTTCGAGAACGCCTTCCCAGAACCGGCACCGACTCCCACCAACCTCCTGGAGCGACTGCAGGACAACCTGCGCTTCCGTAGGACCGCTGAACCGGGCGAGCCCGATGGCTCTCTGCAGATCCTGTCCTGCCCGAGTCCCGCCCGGGAAGCTGAGGTCGTGGCCTCCGAAATCTGGCAACTCATGGCCTCTGCCCCTTCAGAGCGTCCTCTGCGCTTCTCGGACATCGCCGTAGTGGTGCCACCAGGCCCAGGGCTTCGCTCGGCCTACCTCGACCACCTCCGCATGGCCTTCGACGCGACAGCACACATCCCCATGGTGGTAGTGGACGCCACCACGCCTGCCCTGGCGTCGCTCCTGGATGGGGCTGAACTGCTCCTGGATCTCCCCACTGGGCGAGGGAGCCGACGGGACCTGCTGCGCGTACTCACCCATCCCAGCGTCCAGTCCCGCTTCCCCGAGACCGAAGCCGAGGTCTGGGCCCGCTGGTCCGATTCGGCCGGCATCGTTCGGGGCCTGGGTCCGGACGATCTCAAGCAGGAGGCCATGCTGGAACCCGGCTTCCTCCATTGGGAACAGGGCTTGGAGCGACTTGCCCTGTCCGCCTTCATGCCTCCCGGAACCGCCTGGTGGGGGGAGGACTTCGACCGCCCTTCAGCCCAGTCCGGCGACGCCCTCTCCACATCCCGCTTTGTGGATCGCGCCTCAGCTCTGATCCAGAAGATCAGGGCCCTGCGGGACCTGCGGGCCACACCCTCCGAATGGGCCGAGCGGCTGACTGGTTTCCTGCTGGACTATCTGGGCGCTGATGAGGGTCCTGACGCCGGAGGCCGGGCCCAGATCGCCAAGGCCCTCCAGAATTTCCGGACCCTTGTACCCGAGGGCATGACCGCCCCCCGCCTGAACTATCGGCAGGCACGGGACCTCGCCCGACTGGCCGTCGGTGGCATCAGGGATGGAGCCGGAGGACGTCCCCACCAGGGCGTCGTGGTGGGCAGCTACGCGCCCATGCGGGCTCTGCCTTTTCGTGCCGTGTTCCTCATGGGCCTGGGCGAAGGCCAGTTTCCCTCGCCCGAGGAGCGGCAGCCACTGGACCTCCGCAATGCCCAGCGCAGACCCGGGGACGTGGGAGCCGCCGAGAGGGACCGCTATCTCTTCCTGGAGATGCTGCTGGGCGCCCGCGAGACCCTGTGCTTCACCTACCCCAGCGAAGATCCCGTGAGCCGGGAAAAGCACCTGCCTTCCAGCCTGCTCCAGGACCTCGTCGAAGCGCTTGCCCCCCTCACCCTGGACGACCTGCAGCAAACTCACCCCCGCTACCGGTTCGACGAGGCCTACTTCCCGCCTGAGGGGACTTCGGCTTCCGCCTCCCTCGCCCCACAGGCCTTTCAGGAGGCCCAGGCCCAGGTCGCGGGAGCCATCCTGGCAACTTCCATCTCGGGTCTCGACGAGAAGCCCTGGTCCTCCCTGGCCTTGCCCGCCGGTTTGAAAGGCCAGCTGGACTCTCTGCTCGCCCCCTGCCCCACCCCTTCGGGAAACCCGCATCCCGACACAGCCCTGACCCTTCGGCTCACCCACCTCCGGACTTGGCTGGAATGCCCTCTCCAGGGAACCGCTCGGACCCGCCTGCGTCTGCGCGATGACGAGGAGGAACTGGCGGAGCTTGAGGAGGAAGTGCTCGGCACCTCCAACCTGGTCCAGGCCCTACTACGGCGGGCCAGCTTGTTGAAGGTTGCCCGGGAAGGCCTGGAGCTGGAGAAGACCTATGACGAGTGCCGCCGGGCTCTGTTGCGCTCCGGGAAGGCCGCACCGGGCATCTTTGGGGCCCCCGAGGTTCAACGGGATCTACACCTCCTGGAACATCAACTCAGTGCCTTGAGGGGCGAGCCCATCCGGCTGATTCGATTCGGCCCCTCCTTCAGCGCCGACGAACAGGCGGATGAGGTCTACCCCCCACTGGAGCTGACAGTCCAGGTCCTTGGCGCCGCCCTCAAGGTCCGATTGGTGGGCTCCCTGCAACCCCAGGCGGGGCACCGTAGCCTGTTGCTGACCCCGAAGGCGGGCGTGAAGGCAAAGGGCGGCGTCACGACCGGGTTCCGCCAGAAGGCCCTCCGGGGCTACCTGGACCACCATCTCCTGGCCCTGCACTCGGAGGCCCCCCTTATTCACGGCCTACTAGGCCTTGCAGGGGCCGATGACAGGGGGAAGAAGCCTGGCCCCTACCGCAGCGTCATCGACTTTCCGGAGCTCTCCGCCAAGGAAGCCGAGCAGCGGCTCGGGGCCTGGATCACCGAGTTGCTCGAAACGCTGGAGCCCGGTCTCCTGCCCATCGAGGCCATTCTCGCTGAATGCCACACGGACCCCGATGAGCTCCAGGAATGGATCCTGGACAAGGCGGACAGCCCTAAGGACTTCTCGACCTTCAAGGCTGGGCCGCTCCGTCAACCCGAGCGTTTCGACCTCGATCCCACCCCAATGGAAACCGCCGAGCGAAGGCTGGGGCATTTCCTGGCCCAGACCGGATCTGGCACACGGGAGGTGGGCCCTTGAGCTACTGCTCCTACCCGAAGCCCTCGACCTTCCCCGACCTGGGGACGAAGCATTGGGTGCTGGAAGCCAGCGCCGGGACGGGGAAGACCTACACCCTGGAGCACCTCGTCGTAGAACTCGTGCTGGCGGGCGACCATCCCCTGCAGGAGATCGTGATCGTCACCTATACCGAGGCTGCCTCCCTGGAGCTGCGGCGGCGCATCCGGGAAAAGCTCGAGGAGCTCCGGGACCTGGAGGAGGATAAGTCCAAGCCCGGTCGCTCCCACTGGGTGCTGGACGAGGCCACCCGGCAGCGACTGGGCGCCGCCCTGCAGGCCTTCGACCGAACCGTCATTTCCACCATCCACGCCTTCTGCCAGAAGATCCTCCAGGATGCCGCCTTCGAGACCGGTCAGCTCTTCCGCCAACAGCGGGTGGATGAAGCGGACCTGTTTGCCGAGACCTTCAAAGACCACCTCCGCACGACCTTCTGCGCCGACGCAGAGGCTGAGGCGTTCCTGGTAGAGGCCCTCGATTGGGCGGGCTCTCCCGAAGCCCTGCTAAAGGTCCTTCGCGGGGCCTGGAGTGCGCGGGCCACCTTACTCCCCGGCGAGGAGGACCTCGAGCGGGCGCGGCAAGCCGTCGGCGCCTTCCCGCTGGAGTGCCTGAGGGATTCCGATGGTCTGGAGCGCGACTACGGAAAAAAGTCCATTAAGACCATCCGTTCTCGCTTCGACGTTCTTGCTCCGCGCCTGGAATCCCTGCGGACCCGCGACAGCCTAAACCATTGGACCACCTTGATGGATATGGACCTCCTTGAAGGCCCCACCGCAGGCGTCTGGGCCACAGCGGTGTGGGAACAGGCAGTCCCCGAGGGTCCCGCCCTCCGGATCCGGGAAGGTCTCCAGCAGCTCAGGGACAGCATGCCCACGCTCGAGGCCATGATTGTGCACCGCCTGCTTCCCCCCATCACTCAAGACCTCCAGGCCCGGAAGGCCAGCGAGGGGCTGTTCGACTTCAACGACATGATCGACCAGGTGGCCGAGGGCATGAAGATCCCCGGCCTGGTCGAGCGGCTCAGGGCGCGCTACAAGGTGGCCCTGATCGACGAGTTTCAGGACACGGACGCTCGCCAGTGGGAGATCTTCCGGACCCTGTTCAGTGGTCCCGAGCATCGACTGGTCCTCGTGGGTGATCCCAAGCAGGCCATCTATGATTTCCGCGGTGGCGACCTGCCCACCTACCTGCAGGCACGGGACCAGATCCTCGCGGGCGGCGGACGAAGCCTTGCCCTGGACGTGAACCACCGTTCCTCTGAGGCCCTCATCGGGGCCGTCAACCAGATCCTGGAACAGGAAGGTAGCTTCTTCACGCCGCCCAACGTTTACCCCGATCCAGTTTCCGCCGGCCGTGCCACCAGCCTGCAGGGAGCCGATGGGGACCTCCCCCCTCTCCAACTCCTGAAGGTACCGGTCTCTGGGAAGGTGGGTCGGCTCCGCAATCAGCTGGCTACAGGCATCGCCTCAGCCTTCCGGAAGCTGATCGATGAGGGGGCGCTGTTCGATCCCGGAACCGGGGATCCCCTCCGACCACTTCACCCCGGCGACCTGATGGTCCTCACCTACACGACCGCAGAATCCGTGCTCGTGGCCAAGGCTCTGCGGCGCGCTGGACTGCCCTCCATGTTCTTCAAAGCCGACGGGCTATTCCAGAGCCGGGAGGCCTTCGAGCTCAAGGACCTCCTGAGTGCCGTGCTGCGCCCCGATGATCCTGGCGCGCGTGGCCAAGCGCTGTTGACCCGCTTCTTCGGGTTCAGCCTCGCCGAGGTGGAGGCGTGCTTGGACCTTCCCGCCGACCATCCAGTCATGGCCCGGCTGGAAGCCTGGCAGGACCTCGCTCAGCAACGACGGTTCCCACGCTTCTTTAACGCCCTCCTGGAGGAGAGCGGCATCGTCCGCCGACTTCTCCTTACCGAGCAGGGCGACCGCTCGCTCACGAACCTTCGCCACCTTATCGAGCACCTGCTCGCGGAGGCCACCGCCTCTCACCCCGACCTCGAAGACCTCGTGCTTCGCCTCGGTCGCTGGATCCGCGAGGAGGACCTCCCTTCCCAGAACGACGCCCCCGGTGTCCAGCGAGCGGAGGGGCAGGCGAGAGCCGTGCGTATCCTGACAATCCACAAGGCCAAGGGCCTGGAGGCACCGGTCGTGGCCGTCTTCGGCGGCTACAGCCTCCGGCCCGAGCGGGCTGGGGAGGGCCATCGGTTCCATGGTCCCGGGAACGAACGGTGCCTCTTCCTCGGGAGCACCTCGGCCATGCCCCCTGAATCGCGAACCCAGGTGCTCGAAGAGGCCAAGCAGGAGGAGGAGCGCAAGCTCTACGTCGCCATCACCCGCCCGAAGGTGCAGCTTCTGCTGCCGGTCTTTGAGCTCGGAGCCGAACCGCCCGACCCCAGGGGCTCCTTCGACGCGGAGGGCCATCCAAAGGGCGCCTACGGCCTGCTCAACCGCCGGCTGCGCATCCTGCTCGAGACGCGCCCCGAGACCTGGACGCCCTGGGCCATCCCCTTGCCCGGCGCGACACTTCCGCACTCAGAAACGAGCGATCTGTCGGTGCCTGAGACGCTCGCCCTGCCTCCGAAACAGGTCGGGCCGGACTTCGCGAACCTGGCGCGGCGTGGCCGCCCGCTTTGGATCTACTCCTACACCTCGCTCTCCCAGGCCTTCGGCGAGACAGCCCGTTCCTTCAGCCAGGAAGACGACGCTCGGGCCGCGGACGAAGTCGAAGTGCCCAGGCTGCGCCGTCAGACCGGTGGCCTCCCGGGCGGTGCCGCCACCGGATCAGCCCTGCATGAGATCCTGGAGAAACTGCCCCAGGGAAGCCTCAAGACCTCATCGCCCTCGGCCTGGAAGGCGACCCACTTGCCGCTGGCCGAGTCCTGCCTTCTGAACCAGGGCCTAGACCCTGGCTTCGCGGGCGATGCTCTTCAGCTGGCCCGGTTGGCCTTGGGCACGCCGGTTGAACTCCCGGAAGGCCCAACGGTGGCCCTCGACGACGTCGCCACGAGACTCGTCGAGGTCGGCTTCCAGATGCCCTTCCCGGGCCACCCGGACGCCCTCGAAGGCTTCATCGACCTGCTCTTTGAGTGGAACGGGCGAGTCTACGTCCTCGACTGGAAGAGCAACACGCTTGATGACGGCGACTATGGTGCCGCGGCGCTGAATCAGCACATGGCCGCTCACTATGACCTGCAGGTGCGCATCTACACGATGGTGGCACTGGCTTTCGCCGAGATCCGGGACGAAGCCGACTACCAGGCCAGGTTCGGCGGCGCGGTATACGTCTACCTGCGCGGTCTTCCGGCCGGGGGCATCTGGACCCACCGGCCGAGTTGGGCTGAGGTGCAAGGCTGGCGCAAGGATCTCAGCGCTCTTCGCATCGACGAGCTCGCCATTGCACGCATGGAGCGGGGGATGCATGGCTAGCCGCACGGGCACTCAAGAAAAGCCGCCGCCGGGGACGCCCCAAGCCTGGAGGGAGACCCTCCTCCGCCTAGGGCATGAGCCCGAACTGCTCACCCTCGCACAGAGCTTGGCCCAGATTCCTCCGGAACTGGATCCAGAGGATCGCCAGGCCCTTGCCTTGGTGGCCCTGCTTACCCTCCTTGCCGCCAAGGAAGGCCACACCCGGTTGCCTCTGACTGGCCCCGGCAGCGAAGACACGCAGGCCCGGACAGCTCTCTTCGCGGCACCTGAGACGACCTTGCCTGGATTGCTGGCCCGGCCTGGTCTTGCCATCGCCTGCGCGGCACCGGGGAGCACCGGGACGCCCTTCATCCGGACGGAGACCTGGCTGGCTTCCGCGCGCCTCCACGCCGCCGAGCAGCGTCTGGCATCCGTCCTTCACGGCACACTGCAGCGCAACCCCTCCGGCTGTTTCCGGGCAGACCTTCCCCTACCAGACTTCACAGACCTTCTTGATGCCCCCGTCATGCTCTCGGGAGAGCAACGGCAGGCCGTCGGCAAGGCCGTGGCTGGACCCCTCACGCTGATCACGGGCGGGCCAGGCACCGGCAAGACCTCCATCGTGGTGGCCATTCTCCGCGCAGCCCTGCGGGCTGGCCTGGCCCCTGAGGACATCGCCCTAGCCGCACCGACAGGAAAGGCGGCCCAGCGCATCACCGAAAGCCTTCAGGGCACCCTCGAGCGCCTCCAGACCCGCAACGGGGAGGACCTGCGTCTCCTCAATGCCCTGCCAGAGGCCCAGACCCTGCACCGACTGCTTTCCTTCCTGCCTTCACGGCAGGCATTCCGGCATCACCGGAACAACCCCCTGCCCCACCGCCTGGTGGTGGTCGATGAGAGTTCCATGATCGGCCTCGAGTTGATGGACGGTCTCCTCCAAGCTCTCGGACCGGATACCCGCCTAGTCCTGCTGGGCGATGCGGAGCAGTTGCCATCGGTTGAACCTGGCGCCGTATTCCGCGACCTGGTGTCGGCGCTGCCCGGGACCTCCCTCCAACTGAGCCACAGCTACCGCATGGACGCCGCCAATCCCGCTGGCCGGTCTGTGCTACTCACGGCCCGCGCCCTGCGGGCCGGTGATCAGGCCGCCATGGATGACCCCGAGGCCTTGATGACGCGAAGTTCCTGCGCCGATTTGACGGGACAAGGCGCCGAGCATGTCGACGTGGATGAGCAGGCCCTGAAGGCTTTCCTGGCGGTCTATCTGGAACAGGGGGTGCTGGGTCAGGCCGGATTCCGGGAGGCCTCCCAGAGGATCTACCGATACGACGTCGGGGCTTGGGCCGAAGGGGATGCGGCCGCGCTGGAGTTGCTCTTCCGAACCCACGAGCGCGTCAGGGTGCTCTGCCCCCTGCGTGAAGTTCCTACCTTGCGCAGCACGGCTGGCCTGAACCTCGCGCTTCACCGCCTGGTCCGCAAGGAGACAGGTCAGGCGCTCGACCGTGATCTTGCGGTCTACGCCGGCGAACCCGTTATGGTCACCCTCAACGACTACCAGCGAAGCCTCTTCAACGGCGACCAGGGGATCGTGGTCAGGGCCCACCTCGACGGAGGGGTCCACCAGGCTGTGGTCTTCCGCACGGCCGGCGGCTTCCGGTTGCTGCCCTACCGCCCCCTGCAGCCGCAGCTGGAATTGTCCTGGGCGCTGACTGTCCACAAGTCCCAAGGCTCGGAATTCGACCGGGTGGTACTGGTCCTACCTCCTCCGGACAGCCCCCTCCTCACCCGGGAGATCCTCTACACCGCCCTCACCCGTGCCCGCACCAGCGCCACCATCCTGGGCAGCCGGGCCAGCCTCGAAGCGGGCCTGCGCCAGACCAGCCTGCGCTTCACCGGACTCACCGAGGCCCTAGCATCAGGCACGTAATCGTTCGCGGTGCATGCCGGGAAACCAATACCAATCACCAGCCTGAACCAGAAGGCTGGGTCAGAAGAGCCTCGTGTCATACCTGGTCGCAAGGTGGGTCAAACGCTTCGGCCATAGCGCGGAAGCGGTTGCCGACACTTCCGTCAGAGCTTTCCCCAGCGCTCTTTCAACCAGGTACCCACAGCAAGTGTTCGGCCTTTCACCAGGTCTATGTTCGATTGATCGATGGGTGGACATCGTTTGTCATCCCTATGGCCGGAGACTCGGTGCATGGACTCTTTCTATGAAATGACACCGACCAATCGTAATGAGGCACCCATTCTCTCCTTCAAGAAGGTTGCCCCATGCGGCCACTGACAGATCAGGACCATGAGCGCATGGACAACCTCCACCAGCAGGTCCGCATTGAAACGGACCTGAAACGACAGATCGAGCTCGTTGACCAGATCGCCGAGATCCTCGGTTATCCCAAGGTGGACCCGAGGGGTCCCTGGGCAAGGCAGCTGGTGCAGTTCATCTGCGCCGGCACCGACGAGGAATCAACCTGGGCGGGATCCCTCCAACGGAAGCGGGAGGAGGAGGCCCAAACCCTGCGAACACCCCAGCAGCAGGTCAAACCCAAGGCGTGAAATAAAAATTTTCTTAAAATATCAAATTAGCATTTGATGCTATAATTTATAAACAGTCCTAAGGCCAATGCAGATAGCATTCATTTGGAGGATCTAAAATGCCAAATATAAACTGTAATATCTTTAATTTCGAAAATTTAGCAGCACGTTTTTTAGATAACCCCTATGAATTTTTTGTAGAAAAGGACGTTCAAAGATTTGCCGAACTCAAAATTCTGGAGGGTAATGATTTTGACAGGAGACTATTACACCAAGAGTATCCTATGCCAGTAAAAAACAAACGAGAAATGACTGAATATTCTAGACAGGGAAGACCTCATTTAGATATGGCAGTATTAAATTCACGTTTTTTTACTCGGGCAATTACTACCGACTGGCATCCCAATCTGCAGGATAACAAGGCTTCATTAGCACTAGGCATTATCGATAAACCATGGATTGACTGCGGGGTAGAATTTAAATTTTTCAGGTTCGCAGCCACGAAAACAATTAGTAAGGCGTCTGGTCTGACTAGTTCAAAAATTAATGAACTCCTTTGGGACCTTGAAAAGCTGATTCACTATTCACATGCAAAACAAAATGAAAACCCACTCATCCAAGAGGCTTGGATAGCTATTTTTGAAGAGGTGGGTTCTGAGTCGGAATTGCCCGGAATTTACGATACGTCAAAAGTTAATTTTCACAATATTAAGAAAGGCCTTAATAAAGAATTTAATAGAGATCATAAAAAAATATTACTTGATAAAATAGAAAACATATTTTCTAGCGAGGAGATAAAAAAGGATTTACTAGAAAAAAAATGGATTACTTCCAAAATTGAGAATGTAAACTTAGGCTATTGCTGGAGAAAGGCCGAAAAAAGAACAGATATAAATTCGATTCCTTGATAATTAATTTCTTAATTCAGATTTAAAGCCTATACCTCCCACCACTCCCCATCCCCATGCATCTCCACCCTTGGATACAGCTCTGCGTAACACTCAGGCTGGAAGGTATGCTCAGGCACCAGGGCTTCGGGGTTCATGGTTGTCGCGAAATGCTTGAGGTCGGCCGGACTGGCGTGGCCAGAGGTGTGCAGGACCTCCAGGGGGACGCTGTTGGTGTCAACCCAGTCCTGGAGGGCGATGCCTGAGTCCTTCTTCATGTAGCCCGCCCACATGGAATAGAAGAGCTTCGCACCCTTCAGGGCATCGGCAGTGACGAGGTCATGCTGGTCGGCATAGCGCATCAACAGGACGCTCTTCGGCGCCTTGGCGGCCAACTCATGCGGGAAGATCCGGTGTTTTTTGTGGCGATCCAGGAGCTCAATCCACTCTGGGAGACTTCCTGATTCCCCGATCAGCCATGAGTCAGGATGGGTCGGGACGCATGTCAGAAATTGTCGACCGTCCCTCGCGAGACTGTGGCTATAAGTGCCTTCTGGCGCGGGCAGGATCTAATAAGGTTTGGTTTGTCAGCCATTGTCACCCCTGCCGCCCTATCTTCCTCCTGGGGGTGGGGCATGGGGAAGTCAGCGGAGAAGACGCTCAAGGTTGAGGCCTCCTGCCCCGGGCTTGAGGCCTACCTCCTATCGCTGGAAGCGGTGGGTATGCCGCTACATCAGATTCTCCCCCTAGCAGAGCAGGAGGGGATGCCCGTTCCCGCGATGGTCGAATGGGCGGACGGGTTCCTCCAGAGGGTCGCCTACGTCGATGAGCCAGCGGACTCCGTAGTGCTGGTGTTCGGCTGTGTGAGTCACT
>SERZ01001718.1_pt1 | contig 11871 bp, 6 predicted proteins | sample 3171461 | NCBI WGS metagenome assembly SERZ01 (sample SAMN06051861, study PRJNA518727) | freshwater metagenome | biome: subpolar coniferous forest; feature: holomictic lake; material: water; isolation source: holomictic Lake 227, 6 m depth | place: Canada: near Kenora, Ontario | collected 2013-06-25... | reverse complement strand
AGCCCCAAGCCAGTGCCTTGCTGGCTGCGGGTCATGAAGGACTCGCTCTGGCGAAATTTCTCAAAAATAATGGCCTGGTCAGCCTCGCTGATGCCCACACCGGTGTCCTGAACCTCAATGCGCACGAGCGCCCCTTCAAGCAGGGCGCGCACTGACACAGTGCCCTGCTCGGTGAACTTCAAGGCATTGCTCAACAGATTTAGCAAAACTTGACGCAGCCGAATGTCATCCGAAAACACCTGAGGCGGCAAGGTGGTTTCTTCCAGTTCAAGGGTGAGATTTTTGGTTTGGGCATGACCGCGCTGCATGGCCACCACTTCGCGGAGCAGGTCAGGTAGAGCGATAGGGGTCAGGTTGAAATCCATCCGACCCGCTTCAATTTTTGCCAGATCCAGAATATCCGTCACCAGTGCCAGCAAGTGCTCGCCGCTGGTACGGATGGTTTGGGCGTATTCCTGCTGTGCCGGGTCGTCAAGTTCGAGTTCGAGTAGTTCGGCAAACCCCAAAATGCCGTTCAGCGGCGTGCGCAGCTCATGGGACATATTGGCCAAAAATTCACTTTTCGCATGGTTGGCGGACTCAGCAGCCTCTTTGGCCTGAGCCAGATTTTCCATGATGAGCGAGCGGTGCGCCTCGCTTGCCGCTAGTGCTTGCTCCGCTTCGTTGCGGGCCGCCAGAAAGCCATTGAAGGCGGCGGCCACGGTACGAATTTCGCTGCTTCCGGCTTCAGTGACGGGTTTGGAAACGACGCCATTTTTCATGCTGGAAGCGCGCTCGCGCATGGCTGCGGCCAAGCGCCCCAGCGGTTGCACCAGCCGGTGAGACAAGACCCACAACAGCGGAATGGCGATCAGCATCAGCAAGACGGTGATCAAGGCCATGCGGCGTTGCAACTCGACGACCGGGCGAAACGCCTCTTCGGTGGGTATGACAGAGGCCAGAATCCAGTCGGTGCTTTTCAGACGTTTGAAGGTGAACAGACCGTGCAAGCCCCGGCTGTTGGTGCCCTCAAGCGTGCCTTCAAAACCCTCCAGTGCTTTGGCAAACGCCGGGTTCTCGGTCGCACTGGGAGCCGGTTGCATGATGCGTGTCCGGTCTGGGTGTGCAATCACCTGTCGGTCTTTGGAGGTCATGTAGAAATAGCCACTGTCACCAATTTTTCGACTTCCCAGTTCGCCGATTAGATTGGGTTTGTACAGGTTCAACACGCCGCCAATGATGGCGACAAGTTCGCCTTTGGCATTGAGTACCGGCGCCGCCACCACCACAATGGGTTGCTTGGTCGCTTTTCCCATAATGGGTTGCGAGATATACGGTTTGAGGGTGTCGCGCACATTCTGGATGTAGTCGCGGCTTGACATATCTAGCTGGCGGCGACCGGGTTTGACCGGCCAGTCCACCAGCAGCACCCCTTTGGCATCGAAGACGTAGAGGTCATCAAACAACATCAACAAGGTGGTTTTGCTTTGCAGGTACTTTTCCAGCGCCACCAGATCGCTTAATTTATCTTGGGGGACGACTTTGGCCGACAGCGTGAGTGCAGAGAGCCGTTCGTCAAACTTGTCATCCAGATGACTTCCAACTTCTGACAGCAACTGGAATTGTTCGTTCTGAATCCGATCAGTCAGGTTGCCACGCAAGGCATAAAACTGCCCGAAAAACTGCACGAGCAAGAGCAGTAAGCCAATAAAGATGGTGCCAAGCGTCAGCTTGAGTTTCAAACTCATGGAATGCCTTTGGTTAATGTCTGGCATTTGCCACAGGCAGAACTTTACCCGGTGTTTCTTAACCCTGCTGCAATGCCGTTGATCGAGATGTGAATGCCGCGTTGCACGCGCTCATCGGTTTGCCCAGCGCGGTAGCGGCGCACCAGTTCCACCTGAAGGTGATGCAAGGGGTCAATGTACGGAAAGCGGTGGCGCATCGAGCGTTGCAGCGCCGCGTTGGTGGCCAGGCGCTGTTTGTCGCCGGTGATCATGGCCAGCGCGCTGGCGGTGCGGTGCCATTCGGCCTCAATCGCGGTGAAGATTTTTTTGCGCAGACGGGTGTCACTCACTAGCTCAGAGTAACGCGAGGCCAGCGCCAGATCGCTCTTGGCCATCACCATGTCCATGTTGGACAACAGCGTTTTGAAAAACGGCCACTGCTTGTACATCTGCTGCAGCATCACGGCTTTGTCTTTGGGGGCGTTTCTGCCGGCAGTTTTAACCGCTGCAGCGTCATCCTGCAGCAAAAAGGCCTCCACCGCCGAGCCAAAACCGTACCAGCCCGGCAGCGTCAGACGGCACTGGCCCCAACTAAAGCCCCAGGGGATGGCGCGCAGGTCTTCAATTTGTTGCGTGGCTTTGCGCGACGCTGGGCGTGAGCCGATGTTCAGTTCTGCGATCTCGCGGATCGGTGTGGAGTCAAAGAAGTATTCGGTGAACCCCGGGGTTTCGTAGACCAGTTTGCGGTAGGCCGCCATGCTGCTTTGCGACAGCTCGGCAGCGGCTTTCAAAAAGGGTTGGGTGGCCGATTTGGTCGGCTGCACCAGCGTGGCCTCCAGCGTGGCAGCCACCAGCGTCTCCAGATTTCGGCGACCAATTTCGGGGTTGGCGTATTTGGAGCCAATGACTTCGCCTTGCTCGGTGAGGCGAATTTGACCGCGCACCGTGCCGGGCGGTTGCGCCAGAATGGCCTGGTAGCTGGGGCCACCGCCGCGGCCCACCGTGCCGCCCCGGCCGTGGAACATGCGCAACTGGATGGCTTTGGCACCCGGTGTTTTTTTCGCCTCCAGCGCGAGTTGGTCAAACAACTCCACCAGCGCAATTTCGGCCCGGTAGAGCTCCCAGTTGCTGGTGAAAATGCCACCATCCTTGTTGCTGTCGGAGTAGCCGAGCATGATGTCTTGCTCGCTGAACTGGTCGTGCTGGCTGCGTTGCACCAGTTCGGTGATGCCGGGCAGGGCGTAAAACTCGCGCATGATGGGCGCAGCGTTGCGCAGATCTTCAATGGTTTCAAACAGGGGCACGACGATCAGGTCGCAGTTTGACCCGCTGTCGAGCACGCCTTGCATCAAGCCCACTTCTTTTTGCAGCAGCAGCACTTCAAGCAAATCGCTCACGGTCTCGGTGTGGCTGATGATGTAGTGGCGAATGGCTTCGTGGCCAAAACGCTCGCGCATCACCTTGGCGGCCTCGAAAATACCGATTTCGCTCTGGGCGTGTGCCGAATAGACATTGCCCATCACACGCAAAGGGCGGGCGTCGTTGAGCAAGCGCATCAGCAGGCTGCGCTTGGCCAGTTCGTCCAGTTGCGAGTAGGCTGGCTCGATCCGCGCCACGGACAGTAATTCGGCAACGACTTCTTCGTGCTTGTCCGAGCTTTGGCGCAAATCTACCGTGGCCAGGTGAAAGCCGAACACTTCCACCGCCCGAATCAGCGGGTGCAAGCGCTGCGCCACCATTGCGCCGCCGTGGTGCGCCAGGAGTGACGCTTCGATGGTGCGCAAGTCAGCCAGAAACTCTTCGGCGGTCAGGTAAGCATTTTGCGGCGCGACAGCATGGCGCGCGGCCTCGCCACCAGTCAGGTCCTTCAGTGCGGCAGCGAGTCGGGCATAAACGCCGATCAGGGCGCGCCGGTACAACTCGTCTTTGCGGTGCTCGTTGGTGTCGGGCGACTTGAGGGCCAGCGCCTGCATGGCGGGCGCGCAGTCCACCAGCATCGCGGAAAGCGACAACTCGCCACCCAGGTAATGCACTTCGGTCAGGTAATGGCGCAGCGCCACGTCGGCCTGACGGCGCAGGGCGGAGGTGAGGGTTTGTGCGTTGACGTTGGGGTTGCCGTCGCGGTCGCCGCCAATCCACTGGCCCATGCGCAAAAAGCTGTGCACCGGGTGTTGGCCCAATTCGCGCTCCAGATCAGCGTAGAGCTTGGGGATTTCGCGCAAAAACGTGGACTCGTAATAACTCAAGGCGTTTTCCACCTCGTCGGCCACGGTCAGCTTGGTGAAGCGCAAGAGCCGGGTTTGCCAGAGTTGCAGCACGCGGGCCTGCATGAGTTCTTCGTTGGCGGCCAGTTCGCGCGGCGTCAAAGCGTCCTTGTTGGCGTTGACCATGGCGCGCATCTTGATGTCGTCGCGCGCTACCAGCAATTGGGCAATGTCGCGTTCGGCGTCCAGAATACTTTTGCGCTGCACTTCGGTCGGGTGCGCGGTCAGCACGGGCGAGACAAAGCTGGTGGCCAGCGTGTCGGCAATGGTTTTGGGCGAAATACCCGCCCAGCGCAGGCGCGACAGAGCGACTTCGATGCTGCCTTCTTGCGTGTCGCCGGCGCGTTCGTGAATGGCGCGGCGGCGGATGTGGTGCCGGTCTTCGGCCAGGTTCGCCAGGTGGCTGAAGTAAGTGAAGGCCCTAATCACGCTAACGGTCTGGTCGCCTGTCAAACCTTTGAGTAGCTTCTTGAGCGCCTTGTCAGCTTCGTGGTCGGCATCACGGCGAAAAGCGACCGAGAGTTTGCGAATTTGCTCAATTAACTCAAACGCCGCCACGCCTTCTTGCTCGCGGATCACGTCGCCCAGAATGCGTCCCAGCAGCCGGATGTCTTCCACCAGAGGCTTTTCGGTGTCTTTGGTGCGCGGGGTGGGCTCAGTTTTAAGTGGTTTGATCATGGCGTAATCGGATGTTGGATGCGCAAGACGGCAATTTAAGCCATGCTAGCATTCACCGCCTACCCCCGATTACCAACAAGTTACGACTTTAAGAAACTGTTTATGAGCCATTTAACTATCGCCACCCGAGAGAGCCGCCTTGCCATGTGGCAGGCCGAACACGTCAAGGCGCTGCTGGAACAGCTTGGCCACACGGTGAGCCTGCTGGGCATGACCACGCTGGGCGACCAGATTCTGGACCGATCCTTGAGCAAAGTCGGTGGCAAGGGCCTGTTTGTAAAAGAACTCGAAGTGGCTCTCGAAGAAGGTCGTGCCGATCTGGCAGTGCATTCCTTGAAAGACGTGCCGATGGAGCTGCCTGAAGGGTTTGTGTTGGCCTGTGTGATGGAGCGCGAAGACCCCCGCGATGCCTTTGTCTCCAATAAGTACACGAATCTGGCCAGCCTGCCGCAAGGCGCCGTGGTCGGTACCTCTAGCCTGCGCCGGATGGCGCTGCTGCGCGCTTTGCGTCCTGACCTCAAAATTGAGCCCTTGCGTGGCAACCTTGACACCCGTTTGCGCAAGTTGGATGACGGTTTGTATGACGGCATCGTGCTCGCCGCCGCCGGCCTGAAACGGTTGGGCTTGGGCGAACGAATTCGCGAGGTTTTTGAGCCCGCCATGATGCTGCCTGCTGCCGGCCAAGGCGCGCTCGGTATTGAAGTTTGCTCGGACCGCCAAGACGTCATCGACGCCTTGGCACCGCTCGCGCATCAAGTCTCCTGGCTGGCCGTGTCGGCTGAGCGGGCGGTGAGCCGGGCCATGGGCGGCAGTTGCTCGATGCCGCTGGCCGCCTTTTCCACCCTCAACGGCAACACGCTGACCATCGACGCTGCCTGGGGTGACCCCGAAGGCGCACTGGAACTGGTCTGCGTGCGAATGAGCGCCGAGGTGTCCGACTTGGCCAGTGCCACCGCGCTGGGCGAGCGGGTGGCGGTCGATCTGAAGGCTGGCGTTGCGGCTTCGGGTGGCACGCTGCTGTTGCCCGCCGCACATTCGCCTGCCTGATTCATGCGCGTCATCGTGACCCGCCCCCTGCGTGAGGCGCAACGATGGGTGCAAGATTTAACCGCCTCAGGTCTTCAGGCGCAGGCCTTGCCGCTGATCAAGGTCGGGCCGGTTGACGATACGACCGCTGTGGTGCAGGCGTGGCAGCGCCTGGCTGACTATGTCGGCGTGATGTTTGTCAGTGGCAATGCTGCCGAGCATTTTTTTGCATCAAAAAAGCCTCTAGCCCCCGTATTTACTGCGCAAGCAGCTATTAAAACAAGAGCGTGGGCGACCGGCCCTGGCACCGCCCGGGCCTTGTTGCGACTGGGTGTGGCGCCTGATTTTCTGGATGCGCCATCGCCGGATGTGGCTCAGTTTGATTCCGAAGCCTTGTGGCAAGTGGTGGCGCCGCAGGTGCAACCGGGCACCCGGGTGCTGATTGTGCGCGGGGCCGACACGCTGGGCAGCGACCCCGCAGGGCAGGGCAGCGGGCGCGAGTGGTTCGCCAAACGCGTGGCACAAGCGGGCGCCCAGGTTGATTTTGTGGTGGCCTACCAGCGATGTGCGCCCGACTTCCACGCCCCCGAAGCCGCCCTGGCACAAGCAGCGGCCACGGATGGGTCGGTCTGGTTATTCAGCAGTTCAGAAGCGGTGGCCAACCTGCAGGACTTGCTGCCGGACCAAGCTTGGTCTGGCGCCCGCGCCTTGGCAACCCATCCCCGGATTGCGGCAGCCGCCCGAAAAATTGGTTTTCTTGACGTGGCCGAGTCACGCCCGACGCTGAGCGATGTGGTGGCTTCGCTGAATTCAACACTTTAGAATCATCCAATGAACTCCGACGCCAAAGCCGAATCACTTGTCCACGAAGCCGCGGATGCTGCCCTGACGGGCCCCCCAGTGACTACCCCGGAGGCGGCTCCGGTCGTTCCTGCCCAGCCAGCCACCTTGCCGCGCAAAGTGATGCTGGGCTTGGGGGCTGTGTCGCTGCTGGCCTTGCTGGTGAGTGGCTTGCTCTGGCAAAAACTCTCCACCATTCAAGAGCAACTGGCACGCCAAAGTGGCGATGCCACCGCCCAGTCAGTCGAGGCCCGTGCAACTGCCAAGCAGGCGCAAGACCTGGCCCGCGAGTCTGCCGCCCGAGTAGCCGTGTTTGACGCGCGTCTCAGCGAAGTATCCCTGCAACGGACCCAGCTTGAAGAATTGATGCAAAGCCTCTCGCGCTCCCGTGATGAAAATCTGGTGGTGGACATTGAATCCGGCATCCGTCTGGCCCAGCAGCAGGCCCAACTCACTGGCAGCGTCGAGCCCTTGCTGGCGGCGCTCAAGAGCGCGGACCAACGGGTGACTCGTGCCGCCCAGCCGCGGCTGACGCCTTTGCAGCGTGCCATTGGGCGCGATATTGACCGTATCAAATCGGCCGCCGTGATGGACACGCCGGGGCTGTTGATCAAGCTTGATGAGTTGGTGCATCAAGCGGATGAGCTGGTGCTGGTTAACGCCGTTGCCACCGCTAACGGCCTGAGTCTGGTTAAGCAGCAAACCAGCACCGCGGTGGCAACGCATTGGTGGCAACGCAGTTTGCAAGTGGTGTTTGACGAGGCCCGTAATTTGGTCCGGGTCAGCCGCATTGCCCAGCCTGAGGCAGCGCTGCTGTCCCCCGAGCAATCATTTTTCCTGCGTGAGAATCTCAAACTCAAGTTGCTGAATGCACGCCTGGGCTTGCTCGCTCGCCAATTGGAGTCGTCGCGGGCCGATTTGGCTGATGCCGGGCAGTTGATCAACAAGTATTTTGATGCGTCATCGCGCAAAACGCAGACCATGGCCACCTTGCTCCAACAGGTGCAAGCGCAGATGAAGGCCTTGCAGTTGCCGCGGGTGGATGAAACCATGGCTGCGCTGACCACCGCAGCGGCAGGACGCTAACCATGCGGGCCGCCTTGTGGTTTTTGGGTTTGTTTGGTGTTGCCGTTGCGATCGCCCTGTTTGCTGGCAATAACCAGGGCACCATCACCGTCTTCTGGCCGCCCTACCGGGTGGATCTTTCTCTCAATCTGGTGCTGCTGCTGCTGGCGCTCGTGTTTGTGACACTGCATGTGGCCTTGCGGGCCTTGTCGGCTCTGTTTGCCATGCCGGGCCATGCGCGCTCATGGCGTATTGCGCATCAGGAGCGCGCCATGCATATCGCCTTGCTCGATGCCCTGTCTCATCTCGTGGCTGGCCGATTTATCCGGGCCCGTAAAGCCGCCGAAGGGGTGTTGGCGCGGGAGACGGCCATGACCCGCAGCGGCGAGATTCTCAGCTACTCCGGTCGACTTCGCGCCTTGTCCCACCTGCTGGCGGCCGAGAGCGCCCAGTCGCTTCAAGACAAAACCGGTCGCGAAGAACATTTCCGGCTGGCGCTGGAGCAGGCCGCGCGGCATGATGCGCAGGGCGCCCGCGAAGGCGTTCAGTTGCGTGCTGCACGTTGGGCACTGGAAGACCGTGACCCACAGGCTTCTCTTGAATGGATTGATGAGATGCCTCAAGGCGCTTCCCGGCGCACCATTGCATTGCGCTTGCGCCTGAAGGCGGCAAGAATGGCACGCAAGACCCAACTGGCGCTGGAAACAGCCCGGCTGCTGGCCAAACATCGGGCTTTTTCCGAGGTGGCGGCACAGGGAATATTGCGCGGTCTGGCACTTGAGCTGGTATCAACGGCGCACGACCCGGACCAGTTGCAGACCGTCTGGCATCAACTCGACACGGCTGAGCGTCTGATGCCGGAAGTAGCCATTGAAGCCAGTAACCGGATGATTAAATTGGCGGGCGATGTTGATGTGGCGCGTCTCTGGTTATTGCCCATTTGGGAGCGCATGGTGGCTCAGCCCGGCGTTCTGACAGACGGGCAGCGCCTGCAACTCATCCGGGCGCTGGAAAGTAGTTTTTCGCTGGCGTCTGAAGCGCCTGATGCCGCTTGGTTGACCCGCATCGAGAAGGCCCAGATGGCCAATCCGGGCGATGCGGCCATGCAGTATCTTGCTGGTATCTCGTGTATGCGCCTGCAGTTGTGGGGAAAAGCGCAGCAATTGCTTAAACAGGCATTGCCGCGCTTGCAGGATGCCAGCCTGGAACGCAGCGCCTGGCAGGCACTGGCCGAAATGGCCGATCGACGGGGTGATGCGGCAGCTTCCGCACAGGCTTGGCAAAAGGCGGCAAAGTCCATCTCCAGAACGTGACTTGGTTGAATTTCAGGGCTATTATGCAAAGTCTATGAGTACCTTGATCGAACACATTTTGAAGCTGACCGACCACCGGGATCGGGATTTGCTGGAGCTCACGCTGTCCAAGGCGCTGATTGATTTGCTCCCGATTCAGCGCATCGTCATTGCCCGCGTCATGAATTTTGAGGGTGAAAAGCGATGGCTTGATGTCGCTCGCCTCGATGCCAAAGGCGGCGGCAAGGTGCTGGATCCGATGCGCGTTGACTTCAACACGTTGGCCCGTATGGACGATGCCACTGACCGATTGAAATGCTTGACTCGCCGCGAGTTGGTCGAAATTGCCTGGGCCGGAGAAGAGGGCCCACGCATCTACATGCTTCCCTTGTTTTCTGATTCGCGCAAGGACGACGAAGGCGTGATCGAGGTTCATTCAGACGCATTGCTGACAGCCGACCAGATGCTGATGATCGAACAGTTGAGGCGTATCTACCGAAATATGTACGCCTTGCTGGAATACAGCGACCGCGATGCATTGACGGGATTGCTCAATCGCAAATCACTGGATGACGCTTTTTACAGTGCCGTTCTGGAAGAGTTGGATGGGGTGACCAAGGAGGCCCCATTGGCAGGGATGCCCAAAGGCCAGGAGCAGGAGCGTCGTCACCGGGTGCCCGCTAATTACTGGCTCGGCTCGGCTATTGTTGATAACTTTGGCGCGATCGGCGACAAGCATGGTCACCTGATTGCCGAAGAAGTGCTTTTGTTGGTGGCGCGGGTGATGAACAACACGTTTCGCACCTATGACCGCATTTACCGGTTTGGCGCTGAACATTTTGGTGTCCTGATGCATTGTCCGGATGAAGCGCTGGTGCTGGCTGCTTTTGAGCGTTTTCGAGTCAATATCGAAAAGTTTAATTTTCCGCAGGTCGGGCACATCACCGTGAGCTGTGGCTACACCACTGTGACGGCTGATGATTCTCCCAGCAGTGCGCTTGAGAAAACCGAACGCGCGGTTGACTTTGCCCAACGCAGTGGCCGTAATAAAGTGTGCAGCCATCTTGGCTTGGTGCGTCGCGGTTTCTTTGGCGAAACACCCAAAGTCGGGGGCGTTGAGCTGTTCTGAGTTCAAGTTTCAAGACGAAAAAAAGGGCACTCAAAAGTGCCCTTTTTTTATGCCTGCCCGTGAGGGCAGGTGCCGTTCTTACTGAGGTGTCTCAAAAGGCAGTTTCATGTCTTTCAAGTCACGCTTGGTTTCCACCATCACCAGCGGCGCGGCATCCAAACGAGTTGCGGCTGGACGTTCACGAGGAACGTGAACTGGTTTGGGTTCGGCTGCGATTGCCGCTTGAACCGCTGCAATTTTGGCAGCGTCAGAGTTCACCCAGTTCAGTCCGGAACTTGTGGCCACCTGATTCAACTCTGCCATGGGCAGGTCAAAGGAATGAAGCTTGGGCATGCCGACGACGATGGCTGCCACAGGTGCTGGTGCAACAACAGCGGCGACGGGTGCCGGTGCGGGCGCTACAACCGGCGCTGGCGTTGGCACAACGGCCGCGGGAGCAACCACTGCTGCTACTACCGGTGCGGCAACGGAGGGCGTGACTGGCGCAACTTCGATGGGCGTTGCAACCACTTCCCGGGCAGGTGCCTCGGTCGGTGCGGCAAAGTACGAACGACGTGGCTCTTCAGCGATAGCTTCTTCCTGTGGCTGCATAGGCTGGTTGTCACGCGCAGCTTGCTCCTGACGATCACCTTGAGGCGGACGCTCACTGCGGGGACCGCGTTCACGGCCATAACGATCACGAGAACGCTTTTCGCGGGTCTCGGAACCTTCTTGGCGTACAGCTTGCTCTTCACCATTGTTGCCACGTTCCTGAGTGACGTTAGCTTCAGCGGTGTCCATAGTGCCGGCACGCGCTACTTCTTCACGAGGTGCGTCAGGGCGTGCATTTTCATCAGGGCGACGATTGCGGTCAGGGCGACGCTCATTACGACCGTCGGCACGGGGCTCGCCACGCTCAGCGGGCGCACCTTGCTCGGCGTTGTCGGGACGCTCATTGCGACCGCGGTTGTTGCGTTCACCGCGACTACCACGTTCTGCATTGCGAGGACCGCGGTCTTGACCTTGGCCTTGGTCGTTGCGTGGCGCTTCCTGGCCGGCACCGTTCTGCGGTGTCTGTGCCATGTTGGCGCTGGCGTCCGCTAGCATGGGTTTGCCTTCAGCGTCAAAGCGTTCGCGTTGACCTTGTGCAGGACGGTCGCCACGACCGCCTCTTCCGCCACGACCACCACGGCCGCCACGGCCATCTTCGCGACCTTCTTCACGACCTTCAGGGCGTGGACCCCGTCCACCGCGACCATCGCCACGGCCTTCAGGGCGACCATCGCCGCGAGGTTCATTGCGACGGGCGCCATCACGGCCGCCACGGCCTTCGCGTGCAGCGTCTTTGTTGACTTCTGCTGCGGGTTTGGCGGGTGCCACAGGTGCCGCTGCAGGCGCGGGAGCAAACAGGTTTTTGATCCAGCCAAAGAAACCCTGGTCGGCTGGCGCAGGGGCTGCAACTGGCGCCTTGGGCGCCACGGCGGCCGGTTTGGCATGCTCTGGTTTTGGCACTGCCACAGGTGCTGGCGCATCAGGCAACACACCCTTGATGATCGGGGTCTGCTTGTTGGTGGGCTCTTGTGAGCGACGTGTCACGGCCGTCGGGTCTTCCATTTCTTCAGCCATTTTGTAGCTGGCTTCAATGTTGTCCAGACGCGGGTCGTCGTGTTTCAGGCGCTCCAGTTTGTAGTTGGGCGTTTCCAGCGTCTTATTGGGCACCATCAGCACGTTGATGCGCTGCTTGAGTTCGATTTTGGCGATCTCGGTGCGTTTTTCGTTCAACAAGAACGAGGCCACCTCAACTGGCACCTGGCACAGCACGGAGGCCGTGTTGTCCTTGAGCGACTCTTCCTGGATGATTCGCAGAATCTGCAAAGCACTGGATTCAGTGT
>SERZ01001715.1_pt1 | contig 11878 bp, 7 predicted proteins | sample 3171461 | NCBI WGS metagenome assembly SERZ01 (sample SAMN06051861, study PRJNA518727) | freshwater metagenome | biome: subpolar coniferous forest; feature: holomictic lake; material: water; isolation source: holomictic Lake 227, 6 m depth | place: Canada: near Kenora, Ontario | collected 2013-06-25... | reverse complement strand
GATAACATGAAAGAAGCGCTTATATTGCTGGCTGTTGTAGCTGGGTGGTTTGTACTTCAGAGATATATTCTGCCAAAGCTTGGAATTTCCACCTGAATGAAAAACGCCTGTCAGGTGACAGACAATAAAAAGAATGTTGATCCCCAACAATCCAAAGATCAAACCAAAGATCAGGCCAAAGATCAGGCCAAAGATCAGACTGATTGATGCAAGGGCAGCAAGTTTGATAGACGATATACAAAGCCAATTGGTCAGTCTCTCGAACTCAGGGGACGCGATATTCCTTCAGAGGTTCTTCAAAACAGGCCCTGGCCAATACGGTGAAGGCGATCTGTTCAGGGGTATTCGCGTACCCGTACTTCGAAAGCTCTCCAAGGCTCAACAAGACATCCCTCTTGAAATAGCCGAACTGCTGCTCCACAGTGCGTATCATGAGGACAGATTTCTTGCGCTGCTGATTCTGATGTGCAAGTACGCCAATTCTGACGAGATGAGAAGAGCCAGTATTTACACGCTGTACCTCGACAACACGCGTTTTATCAACAATTGGGATTTGGTTGATGTCTCTGCGGAACACATCGTAGGAGCATACTTGAGCGACAAAAGTCAGGAACCTCTTCACCAATTGGCTCGATCTTGCAGTATATGGGAGAGAAGAATTGCGATTATTGCGACGTTTCATTTCATTAAGCGGTGCAAGTTTGATGAAACACTCAGGATTGCCAAGATACTGCTGACAGACAAGGAAGATTTGGTTCAAAAGGCAGTTGGCTGGATGCTTCGGGAAGTAGGCAAGCGTGATATTCAAATTGAAGAGGCGTTTCTTGGCGTACATTACAAGCAGATGCCAAGAACTATGCTGCGATACGCAATTGAGAAGTTTCCGCACGACAAGCGACTGAGATACTTGAAAGGAACCGTCTATCCGGGTTTACTGTAAATGATCATTATCTTTCAAAAAATGATATAATCAGGTATTTTTCTTGACTTAAATGTCATTTTATCCTATTCAGCATCAGGAGATCATGACAGATGCAGAGAAAACTGATGGAAAAACTCGTCGCATGGAAGAATCGGCCTGGCCGCATGCCTCTTGTGGTTTACGGCGCGCGGCAGGTCGGCAAAACCTATCTGCTCAATTGCTTTGGGAAAGAGCAGTTTGAAGATGTTGTCTATGTCAATTTCGAGACAGACGACTCACTGGCTTTGGCGTTTTCGGGCAACATTGATCCGGCGCGTCTTCTGAACACGCTTGAAGTTTACTTTCGCACACAAATCATTCCTGGAAAAACACTCATTATTCTTGATGAGATACAGGCATGCGATCGGGCGCTCACAAGCCTCAAGTACTTCTGCGAAAAAGCTCCGAAATATGATGTGGTTGCGGCCGGAAGTCTGCTGGGAGTATCGGTCAATCGGGAGCGCTACTCCTTTCCCGTGGGGAAGGTGGAACTGCTGACGCTTTACCCCCTGGAATTCGAGGAATTCCTTTTGGCTCTGGGAGAAGAGAGACTGATCGCAGCAATACGCGAGTCCGTCGAGACCGACAGCCCCATGCCGGAGTTGCTGCATGGTCGAGCGCTGGAGCATTATAGAACCTTCCTGGTGGTAGGAGGGATGCCGGGTGTCGTAAACGCCTACCTCCGCGAAGGACGGATCATGGATGCCCGGTCCACACAGAGCCTAATTTTGAACAGCTATGTCGCCGACATGTCAAAATATGCAACACCCGCTGAAACGACGCGCATTATGGCTTGCTTCGACAGTATCCCGGCACAAATGGCTAAGGAAAACAGGAAGTTTCAATACAAGGTCGTCCGGAAGGGTGGATCCGCCACGCTGTTCGGTGCATCAATCGACTGGTTGGCCGCAGCGGGAATCGTGGTCAAATGCGACAAAATCGAGCAAGGTTTCATGCCCCCTGAAGCCTACAGGGATATTTCCGCCTTCAAACTGTATATGAGCGATGCAGGTCTTTTAACGGCCAAGTCCGGCGTTATTCCCATGACTCTTCTCTCCGAGCGGGAGGAGAATACATTTGCAGGAGCGATCGCAGAAAATTTCATAGCGCAAAACCTTCAGGCTCTGGGATACCGATTATACTACTGGGCATCTAACGGACAGGCGGAGGTAGATTTCCTGATCCAGCGAGGCGACGAGCTGATCCCCGTAGAGGTCAAATCAGGTCATCACACCCGGTCGCGAAGCCTTTCCGTGTACAGGCAAAAATATAAACCAGCGTATTCCATAAGGCTTTCTACAAAGCAGTCCGGGTTCGAAAACGGGATCAAGTCCGTGCCGTTGTACGCTGTCTTTTGCTTGGGGGACGGGTGATTAAAAATCTCGGCCAATGGCTGGAAAAAAGAAGTGATGAAAAGAACGGAGACTTTATTATGACAGAAGAAAAAATGGACATACATAGTAGTGATGAACTAATAGATTTGGAGACAGGCGGCGGTGGTAAAACCGAAGATGATGACGCCCGCGAATACGCTGAGAGCATAATCAACACAGTGCGTGAACCCTTAATCGTTCTAAGTCAAAGTTTAAGGGTAGTCACCGCAAGTCGTTCCTTTTATGAATTTTTTAAGGTAAACCCTGAAGAGACCCTGGGACAGCTTATCTATGACCTGGGAAATAAACAGTGGGATATCCCCAAGCTGCGGGAACTGCTGGAAACCATCCTACCCCTGAAGGCAACCTTTGATAACTATGAGGTTGAGCACGATTTCACTACCATCGGCAAGCGCATCATGCTTTTGAATGCCCGGCAAATTCAAAGAGTGTTGGGAAAAGAACGGATAATCCTCCTGGCCATCGAAGACATCACCGTGCGTAAGGAAGTAGAAGCCGGTCTGGAAAAGACCCGAAAAGAACTGGCGATTATTAAAAAAATGGCGGATGATGTCAGTGAATTTGCTGAGAGCATAATCAACACCGTGCGTGAACCCCTAATTTCGCTGGATCAAGATCTCAGAGTGGTCACGGTTAGCCGTTCTTTCTATGAAGTTTTTAAAGTAAAACCTGAAGAGACTGTTGGACAACTTATCTATGACCTGGGAAATAAACAGTGGGATATCCCCAAGCTGCGGGAACTGCTGGAAACCATCCTACCCCTGAAGGCAACCTTTGATAACTATGAGGTTGAGCACGATTTCACTACCATCGGCAAGCGCATCATGCTTTTGAATGCCCGGCAAATTCAAAGAATGTTGGGAAAAGAGCGGATCATCCTCTTGGCCATTGAGGACATTACCGAGCGCAGGGAGATAGAAAATGGGCTGGAAAAAGCCCATGAAGACTTAAAGGAGTTGGCCGCCGAGTTAAAACGCACCGCTCTGGTAAAATCGGAATTTTTGGCTAACATGTCGCATGAACTCAGGACCCCGCTAAACTCCATTAACGGTTTTTCCGAGGTATTATACGACGAGACTTTCGGGTCGCTTAATGAGAAGCAGAAGAAATATGTCAATAATGTTTTAACCAGCGGCAAGCACCTTCTCTTGCTGATAAATCAGATACTTGATATGGCGAAAGTTGAAGCAGGAAAGATGAAACTGTCATTATCCAACTTACCCATGAAAAGCCTGCTCAACGAGATTTCGCTGCTGGTAGCGGATATGGCCAATAAAAAGAAGCTGCAAATGTTGCTGGAAATAGCCGAAGATCTACCTGATATCGAGGCTGATGAACTCAAGGTAAAAGAGATAATTTACAACCTGCTTTCCAACGCGGTTAAATTTACCCCCGAAGGTGGAGACATTGGGGTGCGGGCGAAGAAAGCTGGTTCCGAGATAGAAATAGTGGTCTGGGATACAGGTGTCGGTATCGCATCTGAAAACATGGTGAAAATATTTGAAGGATTTTTTCGTGTCGATACTCCATATTCCCGGCTCACCGAGGGGACAGGGCTCGGTTTACCACTCTCCAGAAAGATGGTTGAGCTGCATGGCGGAGAGCTTTCTGTGGAATCAGAGGGGCTAAATAAAGGTTCCTCAATTCGGGTTATTTTGCCCATTGTATCCAGGGAGGTGGTGTGAGATGAAAAAGAAAGTATTAGTCGTCGATGATAATGGAAACAATCTGCTGCTGGAAAAAGACCTTTTGGAGGTCGCCGGTTTTGAAGTATTTGAAGCAGAAAATGCTATCAACGGCATTGCCACTGCCAGGAAAGAAAAACCGGATATCATAATTATGGATGTACGGCTTCCGGATATGCGTGGTCCCGAAGCCGCCAGGATATTACGTCAAGCCCATGAGACAAGAGATATCCCCATTATTTTTGTGACCGCTTCCGTAATGGCGGAAAACAAGGAAGAGATAAAAGACATAACTAACGTCGGATTTATAAGCAAGCCGATAAATACGCGAACCTTTGCGAAAGAAATCAGTCAATTTATCAAGTGATTTTTCAAAAGGGATATTGATGAAAGTCAAACCAGTAATCCTGGTTGTTGATGACCAGCCCCAAAACATTGAACTTCTCGAAGCATATCTTGTTCCGAATGGTTATGAAATTATCATGGCGACAAGCGGTGAAGATGCGCTGGGAAAGCTTTCCGGCAATCAAATTGATCTGATCCTGCTGGACGTAATGATGCCCGGCATGGATGGTTTTGAAGTTGCTCGCAGGGTCAGGCAAGACAACATACATCGCCTGCTGCCTATAATCATGGTTTCCTCTTTGCGGGAAAAGGAAGATCGGGTAAAAGGAATTGAAGCTGGCTGTGACGATTTTCTTTCAAAGCCTATCGACAAGATAACGCTTTTAGCCCGAGTCAGGTCTCTGCTAAAGGTCAAGGCATACAACGACTTGATGAGTAATTACCGGCAAGAGCTGGAGTCCGAGGTATACTGCGAACTGGCATAATCTGCGCTTTTCATAAACTCCCTCTCCCAGCGGGGGAGGGTTGGGGTGGGGGATCAAAAACGTAAAATTATGCCAGTTCGCAGTATAATCAGGCGGACCGGGGAATTAAATAATGCCCTGGAGAACCTGAAGCGCGCGGAGCTGGATCGGATCGCCCGCGCAGTAGCGGAAGAAGCCAACCGGGCCAAGAGCCTGTTCGTGGCTAGCATGAGCCACGAAATCCGTACGCCCATGAATGCCATTCTCGGATTCGCACAGATACTGGAGCGCGACCCATCGCTCTCGCCCGAGCAGGTCGAACATGTTCGGATTATCACCCGCAGTGGCGCCCACCTGCTGCGACTGATCGGCGACGTTCTGGATATATCCAAAATCGAGTCCGGACAGATCACCCTTAATGAGGCCGCTTTCTGCCTGCATGACCTTCTAAGTGACCTGGAACTGATGTTCCGTTCCCGCGTCAAAGCTCAGGGATTGCAGCTTCTTGTGGATCGGGACGAAAGCCTGCCGCGTTATGTGACCGCCGACGATGGCAAGCTGAGGCAGATATTGGTCAACCTGATTGGGAATGCGGTCAAGTTTACGGTAACGGGCGGAGTTACCGTGCGGGTGTGCGCCGATGCGGTTGAAGTAAAAACAGGGAAGGACCCAGATGTCCTGCGTTTGATGGTCGAGGTGGAAGACACCGGTCCGGGAATCCCTGATGGGGATATTTGCTGTATCTTCGACTTGTTTCAGCAGGGGGAGGCTGGCGTGAAAACCGGCGGCGCTGGGCTGGGGCTGACCATCAGCCGCAAGTTTGTTGAAATGATGGGGGGTGAGCTCACGGTCACAAGCCAGGTGGGCAAAGGCAGTTGTTTCCGGTTCGAGGCGTTGCTGAAGCCGGCTGCTGAAATCGCCGAGGGTGACAAACTGGCATCGCGCCGCATTGTCGGTCTGGAACCTGGTACAGGACCGTTTCGCATCCTGGTGGTGGACGATGCCCCGACCAACCGCGCCTTGCTGTGCGCACTGCTCCGGCCTGTTGGGTTCGAGGTTGCAGAGGCGATCAACGGCGTTGGAGCCCTGGATGTCTTTGCGCAGTGGTCGCCCCATGCGGTACTCATGGATATGCACATGCCGGTCATGGATGGTTACGAAGCCACCCGACGGATCAAGTCCACGGAGGCAGGCCGCGCCACATCTGTCATCGCCCTTACGGCCAGCATCCTTGAAGGTTCGCAGACCCAGATAATGGCGGCTGGTGTGGATACCTATTTAATAAAGCCCTTCAAGGCGGAAGAACTCTTTGAGGTGGTCGGAAAATGCCTGGATCTGCACTACGTCTTTGCCGATGAGCCGGATAAAACCCTGAGCCATCCGAACCAGATGCAGCCAGTTCCCATCGCGCTGCCGAACGAGCTGATTAAGGCCTTGCGGCAGGCCGTGGAAGAAGGCGACATTGACCGGTTGACGACGTTGATCGTTCAGGTGGAAAAACTTGATAGCGCCAAGTCTTGTGTGCTGCAAGCTTTGGCTGATGAGTTCGACTACGAAAAGCTTGGCCAATGGCTGGAAAATGAAGGGACTGACAATGCATAAGTCAACGGAAAGCACAGACATGATGGTGGTGGAGACACCCCCCGACCAATGGATGAAAAAGGGAGGGACTAACAATGATTGAGGCGACTGAACATACAAACATCATGGTGGTGGACGACACCCGGCCAATTTGAAGCTTTTACATAAGATGCTGAAATCCAGGGGCTATCATGTACTGGCGTTTCCAGATGGCGAGAAAGCATTGAAAGCCGCCGCCAAGTGCCCACCCGACCTTATTTTCATGGACATCAAAATGCCAGGGATGGATGGTTTTGAGGTATGCGAGCGATTGAAGGCCGATGCAGCTCTGAAGGATATTCCAGTGATCTTCATCAGCGCTCTGGCTGAAACTGCAGACAAGGTCAAGGCCTTTGCCGTGGGCGGCGTGGATTATGTTACCAAACCGTTCCAGTTCGAGGAGGTAAACGCCCGCGTTGAGACCCATCTGCGCCTGCGCAGGCAGCAGATCGAACTGCAAGCTCTGAACGATCTGAAAAACCGTTTTCTGGGAATGGCGGCTCATGATCTTCGCAGTCCGCTTGGCGCGATCATGGGCATCGGCGAATTGCTGGCTGACCAACTCTCGCCTTTGTTGACCGAAAAACAGTCCAGTTTTTTCAATATGCTCTTCGCTTCGAGTCAATTCATGATCGGTCTGATCAATGATTTGCTCGATATATCAGCAATCGAATCCGGACACCTCACCCTCGAGAGGTGGATGGTCGATATCACTGTTCCGATCATTAGAAGCGTTGAAATCAACGGGATATTCGCTTCCAAAAAAAATATGTCAATAGCCATAAACTGTCAGGAGCAATTGCCACAGGTTTTCGCCGATATCAATAGAATCGAGCAGGTAATCAACAATCTCCTTTCCAATGCGATTAAGTATTCTCAACCGGGAACCGATATTGCCGTGCGTCTGTATCATGAGAACAACGAAGTCATAATTTCGGTTGCCGATCAGGGCCCAGGCATCCCGGAAAAAGAACAGCACAAGCTTTTCCAGGCATTCGGGAAAACATCGGTACGGCCTGCCTCGAAGAAAGAAAGCAGCACCGGGCTGGGCTTGCTTATTGTAAAAAAAATCATGGAAGCGCATGAGGGGAGAGTGTGGTTACTGTCGGAACATGGAAAAGGCACCGAGTTCTTTTTTTCTCTTCCGGTCATGCCATAGCGGAACATAAGTTACTTTGCAAACTGCTTTTGTTTGTGTCTATTCGCATTTCCACAAATGCAGAGGAAATGCGGCCGAATGTTGCCTCTGCTTCAAGGAAATCGACTTTATAGGAGGCCATCTTGACTGAGAAAGATACCCGTTCAGGCCAGGCGGCGGATTTGCGCCATCAGGCTGAAGAGATCATCCGGCAGAAGGCGACCCAGTCGCCGGAAAACCTGGAAGCCATATCGTCCAAAGAAATGCTGCAGACACTCCATGAACTGCGGGTGAATCAGATCGAGCTGAGTATGCAGAATGAAGAACTGCATCTGAAGCAGGCGGAACTGAACGTTGCGGGCGCACGCTATTTCGACTTCTACGATCTGGCGCCAGTGGGCTATGTCACCGTGAGCAAGGAGAAGCTTATCCTCGAAGCCAATCTAACCACCGCCCGTATGTTGGGCGTGGTTAGAAGTGACCTGTTCAAGCAGCCGTTCTCCAAATATATCTTTAAAGAAGACCAGGACATTTATTACCTGCATCGCGAACAGATCATTAAGACCGGTGAGCCGCAGGAGTGCGAACTGCGGATGGTGAAAAACGACGGAACGGCACTCTGGACGCATCTGGCTACAATCGCCGTGTATGGTCCTGAAGGCGACCCGGTTTACCGCACCGTGATAAGCGACATCACCCAGAGTAAGAATATCTCCGAACAATTACTTCTTGCAAAAAAGTTTGCGGAAGAAGCCAACTTGGCCAAGAGTGTATTTGTGGCCAACATGAGTCACGAAATTCGCACACCATTGAACGCCATCCTTGGGTTTGCACAGATCCTGGAGCGCGATCCATCGCTTACACACGAGCAGGCCGAAAATGTTCAGATCATTATCCGCAGTGGGGCCCATTTGCTGCTATTGATCGGCGACATTCTGGATATATCCAAAATCGAGTCCGGGCGGATCACCCTCAACGAGACCGTTTTCTGCCTGCACGATCTTCTTAACGAGCTGGAGCTGATGTTCCGCTCCCGCGTCAGCGTCCAGGGATTGCAGCTTCTCATGGAGTGGGATGCAGCAAGCATACCTCGTTACATGGTCGGCGATGAAGGTAAGCTGAGGCAGGTATTGTTCAATCTGATGGGTAACGCGGCCAAATTCACAGTAACTGGAGGGATTGCCGTGCGAGTGCGCGCTGATGTAGTGACCGGAAAAACCGGGGAGGACGAATCCGTTCTGCGCATGGTGGTCGAGGTGGAAGACACGGGTCCGGGAATCCCCACCGAGGAAATTAGCCGGATATTCGGTTACTTTCAGCAGGGATGCGCCGGCGCGAAAGCCGGCGGCACGGGTCTGGGGCTTACAATCAGCCGCAAGTTTGTGGAAATGATGGGCGGTGAACTGACGGTCACAAGCTGTGTGGGCAAAGGCAGTTGTTTCCGGTTTCAGGCGTTGCTGAAGCTGGCCGCTGAAGTTGCTGACCGGGATAAATCGCCATTCTGTCGCATCATCGGTCTGAAACCTGGTACGGGACCATTTCGGATACTTGTGGTGGACGACGCACCGACCAACCGCGCCTTTTTGTACACACTGCTCCGGCCTGTTGGCTTTGAGGTTGCTGAGGCAAGCAATGGCGTTGAGGCTCTGGATGCCTTCGAGAAGTGGTCGCCAAGTGCTATACTTATGGATATGCGTATGCCGCTGATGGACGGTTACGAGGCCACCCGGCGGATCAAGTCCACGGAGGCAGGCCGCGCCACGCCTGTCATCGCCATTACGGCCAGCATTTTTGAAGATTCAGAGAATCAGGTAATCGCGGCTGGCGTAGATTTCTATTTAAGAAAACCATTCCGGGTGGATGAACTCTTTGATGCGCTGGGGAAATGCCTGGGGCTGTGCTATGTCTTTGCCGATGAAACAGATAAAATCCCGTGTCAACCGGAACCCGCATCCCTGATGCCGCCAGTTCCGCTCGCGCTGTCCAAAAAGCTGATTCAGGCCATGCGGCAGGCCGTGGAAGAAGGCGACATTAACCAATTGACGGAGCTGATCGTTCAGGTGGAAAAACTTGATAGCGTCAAGGCCCGTGTGCTGCAAGCGCTGGCTGATGGGTACGACTACACAAGGCTTGGCCAATGGCTGGAAAAAGAAGGTTCTGATATATGAGCAGGTTATATACCATACAGTCCACCATCAGAAACTGGCGCTCGACCTGGATCGTGCTGGTGGTCGGTCTGATGATTACCGCCACTGCAACCCTGTACATTAAATCGGGCGCGGAAAAGATTGCTGAGAATGAATTCATCTATCTTTGCAAAGAGAATAGTAATAAAATTGCAGAAAGGCTTGATAACTATGCCCGCATCCTGCAAAGCGGAGTGGCGTTTTTAAATGCATCCGAAACAGTCTCGCGCGAAGAATGGCTTATTTTTAACCTGGCTCAGAAAGTTGAAAAACAACTCCCCGGCATTCAGGGCATTGGCTTCTCGCTTTTAATCCCGCGTGCAGAGTTGGCCAGGCACATTCTGGGAATCCGCAGAGAAGGTTTCCCGGATTACACGCTGAACCCGGATGGTGATCGCGAAGTCTATTCCTCCATCATCTATCTGGAACCGTTTTCCGATCGTAACCTGCGGGCCTTTGGCTATGACATGTTCTCGGAACCGGTGCGTCGGGCAGCCATGGAACAGGCGCGGGATACGAATGCCGCCTCGCTCTCTGGCAAAGTTGTTTTGGTTCAGGAAACCAGCACCGACATTCAGGCTGGCATCTTGATGTATGTTCCGGTTTACCGCAAGGGCATGCCCACCGAAACGGTAGAACAGCGCCGTGCAGCAATCCATGGCTGGGTGTACAGTCCCTACCGGATGAACGACCTCATGCAGGGAACAATTGGCGACTTCAATACGGAGAAAACAAAACAGCTTCATCTTCAGATATTCGATGGTGAGCAACTTTCGCCCCAAAGTCTGCTCTATCAAAGTTTTCCAGAGGAGAATCAAAAATCAGGCGAACAAATTTCAAATCTGTTCCCTGTGCGCTTCCTGCAGATCCCTATTGATTTCAATGGCAAACACTGGACACTGCGCTTTAGACAAACCGGCGGCGGGCTCTTCACAGTGGCTTACTTAGGTGTATGGCTCACCCTGGCCGGCGGCATTTCCATCACGTTATTGCTGTTCGCCCTGATCCGTTCTCTGCTTAACACCCGTGCCGAAGCGCAGCGTATGGCAGAGAATCTGACGGAGGAGTTGCGCGAGAACCGGACGATGCTCCAACAGATTCTGGACACAGTCCCCCAAGCCATCTTCTGGAAAGACAAAGCGGGCGTTTATCTTGGCTGCAACCTGATTTTCCCGCCAGCGGTGGGCCTGGTTGGTACAGAACAAGTTATTGGCAAGACGGACTTCGACATGCCCTGGCCCCGGAAAGAAGCCGAAGTTTACCGGGAGGATGATGCGCAGGTCGTTGCAAGCGGGATACCGAAACGCAACATCGTGGAACAGTTGCAGCAAGCGGACGGCGCCAGGTTGTGGATTTCTACTACCAAGCTGCCGCTGCTCAATGCCCATGGGGAAGTGCAGGGCGTTCTGGGTGTTTTCGAAGATATTACAAATCGCAAGCGGATGGAAGATGAACTGTTCACATCCCACGTTGATCTGGAGAAGAAAGTCCTGGAGCGCACACGAGAACTTGAGAATGTGAATGCGGCATTGACGGCGGAAATCCAGGAACGCGCCAAGTCCCAAATCGCCCTATCCGAAAGCGAGTTGCGCTATCGGACCCTGTTTACGCGGGCCAGCATCGGGATATTGATTCTATCCATGGACGGCAAGGTGATTGAGACCAATGAATTGTTTGCCCGGATGCACGGTTATAGCGTAGAAGAAATGCTGTCCATGAATTTGAAGGATTTGGATACGCCCGAAAACTTTCAACTGGCGCCTGAAAGGTTCAGACGGATTTTGGCCGGAGATAACTTGACCTTCGAGGTGGAGCATTATCATAAGGACCGTCATATTTTCCCACTTGAAGTGTCGGCAAGCAGAGTCTCTGCAGGCGGTAAATCCTTCATACTGTGTTTTCACCTGGACATTATCGAGCGCAAGCAGGCGGAGCGCGACCGGATCGCCCGCGCAGTAGCGGAAGAAGCCAACTTGACCAAAAGCCTGTTCGTGGCCAACATGAGCCACGAAATCCGCACGCCTCTGAACGCCATCCTGGGGTTTACGCAGGTACTGGAGCGCGACCCATTGCTTACATCCGAGC
>SERZ01001714.1_pt1 | contig 11882 bp, 12 predicted proteins | sample 3171461 | NCBI WGS metagenome assembly SERZ01 (sample SAMN06051861, study PRJNA518727) | freshwater metagenome | biome: subpolar coniferous forest; feature: holomictic lake; material: water; isolation source: holomictic Lake 227, 6 m depth | place: Canada: near Kenora, Ontario | collected... | reverse complement strand
GACGGCGCAGCTTCGTGCCGCCGTCGAAGAGGCTTTGGCGGAAACCGAGCCGTACCCCATGAAGTCGTGCGCGAATGGCTTTTAGCGCTGGCCCGGGGAGAACGTCCCCCGCTCTTCTCCTTCGTCACCCCCGCGAAAGCGGGGGTCCAGGGTAACAAGTGCTGGATTCCCGCGTTCGCGGGAATGACGAGAGGGGGAACGCGGGAATGACGAGAGGGGGGGGACGCGGGAATGACGAGAGGGGGAACGCGGGAATGACGAAAGGGGGGAACGCGGGAACGACGGCGGAGCGCGCTCCGCTGTTGTCCTGAAACCGACCCATGCGACCGATTGACAGCCGAGCGCCACGACGTGTTATGGTAGGGCCAGCACGTCAGGGGGGACTTTGAGCAAGACACTGTTCATCAAGACCTGGGGTTGCCAGATGAACGTCTACGACTCCGCCCGAATGGTGGATGTCCTGGCGCCCGTCGGCTATCGCCCGGTCGATGGTCCGGAGGATGCCGACATGGTCATCCTCAATACCTGCCATATCCGGGAAAAGGCCGCCGATAAGGTGTTCTCCGAGTTGGGCCGGCTGCGTGTGCTGAAAAAGCGCAAGGCCGCCCGCGGCGAACGCATGATTCTGGCGGTGGCCGGCTGCGTCGGTCAAGCCGAAGGCGCCGAGATCAGCGCGCGGGCGCCCTATGTCGATATGGTGTTCGGGCCGCAAACCTTTCACCGCCTGCCCGAGATGGTAGCGAAAGCCTCCACGGCGCCCGACAAAGGCGACGGCGGCGCGTTGCTCGATATCGAGTTTCCGCCCGAATCCAAGTTCGACTTTCTGCCGGAGGAACAGGCCGGGCAAGGCGTCTCGGCCTTTCTCGCGGTGCAGGAGGGCTGCGACAAGTTCTGCACTTTCTGCGTGGTGCCTTATACCCGGGGCGCCGAGTTCTCCCGCCCGGCCGCATCGATCATGGCCGAAGCGCGCCGACTGGTCGACTCGGGCGCCCGCGAAATCACCCTGCTCGGTCAGAACGTCAATGCCTGGCACGGCGAGGCCCCGGCCGGCGGCCTATGGGGCTTAGGCCGGCTGATTCGCGCGGTCGCCGAAATCGACGGCTTGGCGCGCATTCGCTACACCACCAGCCACCCGTCCGACATGGACGAGGAACTGCTGTCGGCTCATGCCGAGGTGCCGCTGCTGATGCCATTCGTGCATTTGCCGGTACAAAGCGGCTCTGACCGGATTCTGGCGGCGATGAACCGCAAACACAAAGCAGAGGATTATTTAAAGGCGGTCGAGCGACTGCGCCGCGCCCGGCCCGATATCGGCTTATCTTCGGATTTTATCGTCGGTTTTCCGGGCGAGACCGACGCCGACTTTGCCGATACCTTGCGCCTGATCGAACAGGTCGGCTATGCGCAAGCCTATTCTTTCAAATACAGCCCGCGTCCCGGCACTCCCGCCGCCGACATGGACACGCTTCAAATACCGGAAGCGACCAAAACCGAGCGGCTGGCCGTGCTTCAGGACTTGCTCAACCGGCAACAGATCGCGTTCAACCGAGCGGCCATCGGAACAACCCTGCCGGTGTTGTTCGACCGGGTCGGGCGGCGCCCGGGGCAATTACTGGGCCGCAGCCCGTATATGCAGGCGGTTCATGCCGCGATTGACGAAAGCCGTCTCGGCACGATCGCTTCGGTTCGGATCACGGCCGCTCATGCCAACAGCCTGTCCGGAGCATTAGAGCAGAATGCGCCGGGGGCGCGGGAGGTGACCGCTTGACGGGTGTACCGGATCGGCGGATCGACCTTCAGTTCGACGACAACCGGCTGGTCGCCGTGTTGTACGGTCAGCATGATTGTCATCTGGCGCGGATCGAGGCTCAGCTCGGGGTCTCGTTGATCTCGCGCGGCAACCGCCTGACCATCGCCGGCCCGGCCGAAAGTGCCGAAGCGGCGCGCTCGGCACTTGATGCCTTGTGGGAACGGCTGAAACGCGGCATGGAAGTCGGCGCCGCCGAAGTCGACGCGGCCCTGCGCATGGTGGTTGGCTGCCCGGACGAAACCAAGCGCGACGCCGCGCTTTCCGTGATCAGCCGGCCCGACTTTAATTTGAAGACCCGGCGCCGCTCGATCTCACCACGCTCCCCGACTCAGGCGCTGTATCTGCAAGCGCTCCAGGATCACGAACTGGTGTTCGGGCTGGGTCCGGCCGGCACCGGCAAGACCTATCTGGCGGTGGCGCAGGCGGTGGCGATGCTGACCGCCGGCCGGGTCGAGCGCCTGATCCTGTCGCGCCCGGCGGTCGAAGCCGGGGAAAAGCTCGGCTTTCTGCCCGGCGATCTGCGCGAAAAGGTCGATCCCTATCTCCGCCCGCTCTATGACGCGCTGCACGACATGCTGCCGGCCGATCAAGTGGCGCGGCGGCTCGCGTCGGGGGAAATCGAGGTGGCCCCGCTGGCCTTCATGCGCGGCCGCACCCTCGCCAATGCTTATGTCATTCTGGACGAGGCACAGAACACCACGCCGATGCAGATGAAGATGTTCCTGACCCGGTTGGGCGAGGGCGGACGCATGGCGGTCACCGGCGATCTCAGTCAAATAGATTTGGTGCCCGGCCAGCGCTCCGGCCTGCATGATGCTTTGGATATTCTGCGCGGCGAGACCGGCATCGGCATCATTACCTTTACCGACGCCGACGTTGTGCGTCACCCGCTGGTCGCCCGCATCGTCCGTGCTTATGATCGCCGCGATCATCTGAAGACTGCGGCAAAGGGAACGTCATGAGCGTTATTGAGATCATCATCAATCGTGAAACCGAATCCTGGCCCGACGGCATTGAAACAACGCTGGAAACCGCAGCCCGGGCGGCGCTCGCCACCTGCCCGAGCGATCATGATCTTGAACTCGGGCTCACGCTCGCCGACGACGCTGCGGTTCACGAACTGAACCTTGAACATCGAGCCAAGGACGCCCCGACCAACGTCTTGTCGTTCCCGCTGACCGACGGCAGCCTGAAGCCGGACGCGCCCGGCGCCCCGATCCTGCTCGGCGATGTCATCATGGCCCAGGAGACGATCGAGCGCGAAGCCGTGGAACAGGGCAAGTCTTTTACCGCCCATGCCGTTCATCTGACCGTACACGGGGTTTTGCATCTGCTCGGCCATGATCACGAAACGGACGCCGAAGCCAGCGCGATGGAAACTCTTGAAACCGAGGTGCTGGGTCGCCTGGGCCTGGCCAATCCCTATCAAACGCCCCCCGAAAGACCATGACCGACCTTCCCGGTACCCGCGTCGGCCGCGACGAGACCGACGACGATCAAAGCAGTTTGCCGCAACAATTCAGCGGTTGGCTGCGCAACATCTTACGCCGCCGCGGTGACAATACGCTGCGTGATGCCATCGAGGAGTTGATTGAGGAACAAAACGGCGAAGAAGGCTCGCTCGACGCTGGCGAGCGGGTGCTGCTGGCCAATATTCTTAAACTGCGCGACCGCACGGTGGTCGATGCCATGGTACCGCGCGCCGATATCATCGCTTTCGACATCGAGACCATCTTTCCCGAGCTGGTCACCCGTATGGTTCATGAGGGACATAGCCGCATCCCGATTTACCGGGAAACGCTCGACGACGTCATCGGCATCGTCCACATCAAAGACGTCATGAGCTGCATTGCGCACAATAAACCGGCCGAGATCAAAGACATCGTGCGCGAGGTTCAAATCGTTGCGCCCTCGATGCCGGTGCTTGATCTGTTGCTCCAGATGCGCCAGACCCACCAGCACATGGCACTGGTGGTCGATGAATTCGGCGGCATCGACGGGCTGGTCACGATCGAGGATCTGGTCGAGGAAATCGTCGGAGACATCGAAGACGAACATGATGACAGCGCCGAGCCGGCCATGGTCGAACGCGCCGACGGCACCCTGATCGCCGACGCCCGGGTACCGATCGAAATCTTCGAGGAGCGGGTCGGCGCGTTGTTGGGCGAAGACGAGCGGGCCGATATCGATACGCTGGGCGGGCTGGTGGTTTCGCTGGCCGGGCGAGTCCCCGGGCGCGGCGAGTTGCTGAAGCATCCGCTCGGCCCGGAATTCGAGGTGCTCGACGCCGACCCGCGCCGGGTGAAGCGGATTCGTGTTCGCAACATTCCGCGACGCAAGGAGATCGGCGTTGCCGAATAAAAGGGTTTATTTTAAAGCCGCAGCGTTCGGCGCCCTCGCCACCCTGGCCATGCCGCCGGTCTACGCCGTCCCGCTGCTGTTGATCGCGGTGCCGGGGCTGTTACGGCTGTTGGACGGCGCCACCGACCGCAAGCAAGCGTTCCTGTTGGGCTGGTGGTTCGGTTTTGCCCATTTCGTGCTCGGGCTGTACTGGATTTCGTTTGCCCTGTTGGTCGATATCGGCAAATTCTGGTGGCTGATGCCGGCCGCGATCGCCGGTCTGCCCGCCGTGCTGGCGCTGTTCATCGGGCTGGTTACCCTGGCGAGCCGGGCGCTCGGCTTGCGCGGACTGTCCCGGATCGTCGGGTTTGCCGTCATCTGGACCGCGGTCGAGCTGCTGCGCGGGCATGTCTTCACCGGCTTTCCCTGGCTCCTGGTCGGTTATGGCTGGGTCGCCTGGACTCCGGTGCTTCAGACCGTGGCGATCACCGGGATTTACGGCTTGAGCCTGCTCACCATGCTGGTGGCCGGGTTGCCCGCCGCCTTCTTTGATCCCGAGGTGCCACGTCGTCGCGCCATCGCCGCGCTCGCCGCCGGGTTGTTGCTGTTCGTCGGATTGGCCGGGATCGGGTCATGGCGATTGGCGCACGCGGATCACGATACGGTTCCCGGCGTCAGGTTACGGCTGGTTCAGGCCAATATCGATCAGCGGCTAAAGTGGGCGCCCGGTGAGCGCGACGCCAATTTCCGCGCCCAGCTTGCGCTGAGCACTCAAGCGCCGCTTGCCGGTACGGCGCGCCCGACCGCGATCATTTGGCCGGAAACTGCGGTGACCTTCTTTGTCGCCCTTGATCCGGGACGCCGGAACGCTTTGGCTGCGGCCGCTCCGGCCGGCGGCTTGGTTCTGACCGGCGCCCCGCGCGGACGGCTCAAGCCCGATCATACGCCCGAGTTCTGGAACAGCCTGACCGTGGTCGATCCCACCGGCCGCATCATCGCCGATTACGACAAGTTTCATCTGGTGCCGTTCGGCGAATACATCCCCGGACGCGCTCTGATCCCGTCTTGGTTACCGCTGGTCGGGGTCGCCACCGACGGCGGTAGCGACTTTTCCGCCGGCCCCGGACCGCGCACGCTACGCCTGCCCGGCCTGCCCCCGGTCAGCCCGTTGATCTGCTACGAGGTGATCTTTCCGGGCGCCGTTACCGATCCCGCCGATCGGCCGGAGTGGCTGCTTAACCTGACCAACGATGCCTGGTACGGCCACACCGCCGGCCCGCACCAACATTTTGCGATTGCGCTGACCCGTGCGGTCGAAGAGGGATTGCCGCTGGTCCGGGTCGCCAATACCGGCATTTCGGGAGTGGTCGACAGCTATGGCCGGACCGTTGCCCGGCTGGAATTGGGAGAAAAGGGCGTGCTTGACGCGGACCTGCCCCGCGCCTTGGCTCGGCCGACTTTTTACGCCCGCTACGGTAACGGACCGATCATCCTGCTGCTGTCGGCAATCGGCCTGTTCTTACTGCGGCAGCGGTTTAGGACTTGACCCCGGAGCCCCGGACTGCAAAAAGAGCGGGTTAGATCGCTCGCGCCGAAGGAGCGAGCGGGCTCCTCATGTCCCCTTAACGCTCCGAGGCTAACCGTGGCCAAACTGAATTATCTGTTTACCAGTGAATCGGTGTCCGAAGGGCACCCGGACAAAGTCAGCGACCGCATTTCCGACGCCATCATCGATCTTTACCTGGGGGCGGACCCCCTCTCCCGCGTCGCGGTCGAGACTCTGTGCACCACCAACCTGATCGTTCTTGCGGGCGAGGTCCGCGGTCACCCCTCGATCACCGAGGAAAAGCGCGAAGCGGTCGCCCGGCACGCGGTCAAGGAGATTGGCTACGAACAGGACGGCTTCCACTGGAAAAACCTCGAGGTCATCGACCGGATTCACTCCCAGTCGGCCGACATCGCGGTCGGTGTCGACGCCGCCGGCAACAAGGACGAGGGTGCCGGCGACCAGGGCATTATGTTCGGCTACGCCTGCAATGAAACCCCGGTGCTGATGCCGGCGCCGCTCTTCTATGCGCATAACATCCTGCGCTCGCTGGCCGAGGCGCGCCACTCCGGTGCCGCCCCGCTGCTCGGTCCCGATACCAAGAGCCAGGTCACGCTTCAGTACGAAAACGGCAAGCCGGTGCGCGCCACGTCGATCGTGGTGTCGACCCAGCATGACGGCTCGATCGGTCAGGACGAAGTGCGCGAAATCGTCCGCCCGCATGTCGAGAACGTGATGCCGCAAGGCTGGATGTGCCCGGAAGCGACGTTCTACGTCAACCCGACCGGCCGCTTCGTCATCGGCGGCCCCGATGGCGACTCCGGACTGACCGGGCGCAAGATCATCGTCGACACTTACGGCGGTGCCGCGCCGCATGGCGGCGGCGCGTTCTCGGGCAAGGATCCGACCAAGGTCGACCGCTCGGCCGCTTACGCCGCGCGCTACCTGGCCAAGAACGTGGTCGCCGCTCATTTGGCCGAACGCTGCACCATTCAGCTGGCCTATGCCATCGGCGTGTCTCGCCCGTTGTCGGTCTATATCGATACCCACGGCACCGGCCGGGTTGACGAGGATCTGCTCTCCGACGAGTTGCAGAAACTGGTCGATCTCAGCCCGCGCGGCATCCGTACCCATCTCGGCCTGAACAAGCCGATTTACGCCCGGACCGCCGCCTATGGCCATTTCGGCCGCGAACCCGAGACCGATGGCGGCTTCTCGTGGGAGCGAATCGACTTGGTCGAGGCACTGCAAGGCAAGTTCGGTAAGTAAAGAGCTATGCGCCGGGACGGGGACTTGCTTCGTCTTCGTCCCGGCGTTACATCCGGCGTTGTAGTCGCTTAATCTGCCAACAAATGGAGGATGGAATGCGTTCAATTTGGTTGGGATTATTGATAGTCTGCGGGTTGATGTTTTCGACTCCGGCCAACGCTTACAATTGGCACCACCTCCAGAAGCAGTGCCACCGCGGAGACAGACACGCCTGCCATCTTATTCACTTGAAGCACAAGTGCGAGCGCGGCGACCGTCATGCTTGCCGGGCGCTGCATCGATAAGCTGCGCGAGGACTGCCACCCGTGACCGACGACGTCGATGACGAGCGCGATTCTCGCCATCCTCCCATGCTTTACGGCCGGCGCCATGGTCGCCCGTTGAGGCGCCGTAAATCCTGGCTGATGGAAAGCCTGCTGCCCGAGCTTCAACTCGAGCGGCCCGCGTCAGGCAGCCGACTTGACCCATATACGCTATTCCCCGCCCCGGTTACCGAAGTCCGACTTGAAGTCGGCTTCGGCGGCGGGGAGCATCTGGCGGCGCAGGCGCAAGCTCGGCCCGATATCGGCTTTATCGGTTGCGAACCCTTTATGAACGGCGTCGCCGGCCTGCTTGATCATGCCGAGCGCGAGCACTTGACCAACATTCGCATTCTGGCTGATGACGCGCGCTTTTTGCTCGACGCCCTGCCCGATGCCGTGATCAGGGCCTGCTATGTCTTGTTTGCCGACCCGTGGCCCAAGCGCCGCCACTGGGAACGGCGTTTTATCGGACCGGAAAATCTGGAGCGGTTGGCTCGGGTCTTAACAGACGGTGCGGAACTGCGCTTGGCCAGTGACGATCCCGGTCTGGTCGGCTGGATGCTGGAGCACACTTGGCACCACCCGGCCTTTGAATGGCTGGCCCGCCGCGCCGAGGACTGGCGCAGCCGGCCGGAGGATTGGCCCCCGACCCGGTATGAGCAAAAGGCGATTGAGGCCGGTCGCCGGCCGGTGTTCCTGCGCTTCCGCCGCCGATACCGAGGCACCAGGGCTCAGTGACGCGATTTCTTTATTTCAGGGCTTCCGGGGGCTTCAGGGCTTCCTGATAGAACCGCTCCGCACCGGGATGGAGCGGAACGGCACCGGCATCGCGGGCGGCGTCGAGCGTCAGAAAGCTGCCTTTGGGAAAGCCGCTTTCCAAGGCCTTTCGCGTCGCCGGATGCCAAAGCGCGCGGGTCAGGTTGTAAACAAAGGGCTCCTCAAGCTCGGCTCGAACCACCAGCAATGCGGCAATCCCCAGAGTCGCGGTTTCCGGGACCCCGGTATAGACGCCGGCCGGAACCACGGCATGCGACAAGCGCCAACGACCGCGCTGGAGCGCCGGGGCATCGTCGGGAGAAATCGGTAACAAGCGAATCGGCAGGCGGTTTGCGGCGTCGGCAATGGCGGTAAAGGGGGCGCCGCCAAGAATGAACAAGGCATCAAGCTTGCCCTCGACCAACGCATCGACCGAAGCGCCCGGTTGCAGATGGACCGGCTTGAACCCGCGCTCGGGCAAGCCGAGGGTTCCCAGGATAATGCCGGCCTCCAGCCCGGTCGCCGACCCGGGTTCGCCGATCGAAACGGTCCGGCCATGCAGATCGGGAACGGAACGAATCGAGCTGTCGGCACGCACCACGATTTGCACGGTTTCGGTGTAAAGCGCAGCCAGTGCGCGCAATGTCTCAAAGGGCGGGTCGCGCTTATAGACCGACTGCCCCCGATAGGCGAGCGCGGCCAAGTCGGCCTGCACCAGCGCCGCCTCAATCGCTCCCGACCTCAGCAAAAGTAAATTGTCTATGCCACCGGAAGTTGCCTGAGCGCTGGCAATCACACCGGGCACGCCGCAACTGCCGCCCCGCTCACACGGGCGCGAGCCCGGCGGGTTGCTGATCGCGTTGGCAATCAGGGTGCCCACCGTAAAATACGTGCCGGAGCTGGTGCCGGTAGCAATGCGGAAATAGTGCAATCCAGGCTCGACCGGCGGCGCCGCCCGCGCGCACTCAATCGCAAGCGTCAGCCCGAAGATCACCGCGACGGCCGCCGACAGGACACGGAAAACAATAAAGGGACCACTGCATTTCCCGTTCATGACAAGGAAATGACCGTGAACGGGGCCGTTGGTCAAGCCCGGATTATAAAATTTTCCGCCCGTCTTTTTCCGGCGAGCGGAACGGCGTATATTGGCGTGAAGGGAACGAGCGCGAGGCCAATCCGGTGAGCGGCAATGCGGTGGTGTTGATCGGGGCGGCGGGCGCGCTGCTCATGGCCGTGGCCGCCTTTGCGGACGAGCGGGCGCCGCTTGACCGGACGCAGCCGGGCCATGTCGGCAGCAGGGTTCACCAGCCCTTCGAGATCGCTTTTCCACGGGTTGAGCATGTTCTCCGCTATGACGACTTCATAGCCTACCGCTTTCCTGGGGCAAAGATTGATGGCGCAAGTCTTGACAAACGGCTTAGTCATTTGTGTCGGCGCGGCGCCTTCCATCCCGAGAAAGACTGGCGGCTTCATGCGGTAACGACCGGCTTGGCCTATGCGGTGGCGTATGGCGACGGCGCAAACCTGCACGATCCGCAGAAACTGGCCCGATCGGGCATGGTTTACTTTTTTACCGTACCGGATACTTCCGCCTGTGAAGTTTTTTCGGTAAAACGAAAGCAAGTTCAGGCCTTTGCTCAAACCCGGCTCGGGCTGGAGCCCGCCCCGGCCGCCCCGGCCGGCGGTCCCGGGAAAAAGCAATAGAGTCTAATCGTGGCGATAGAGTTTCATCAAAGCCGAATAATAACGATTTTCTCCGATCCGGATCTATAGAGGTTTTTGACCGATGCCCATGGACGCACAAGAGATCGAAACTTTAATCAAGGCCGGGCTGCCCGATGCCGTGGTCCGCATCGAGGATCTGCGCGGCGACGGCGACCATTACGCGGCTCATGTCGAATCTGCGGCGTTCAAGGGTCGCACTCGCGTACAGCAGCACCAGATGGTATACAAGACCTTGCAGGGCCGTATGGGCGGTGAGTTGCATGCGCTGGCTCTGCAAACCAAAATACCGGCCGAGCTTTAACCGACCGAGCTTTAACCGACCGACCAACCGGGAGTATCGCAGAATGAACGCCTCTACCGCCGATCGGATTCGTAACGATCTCAGCGAGAACGATGTCGTGCTCTATATGAAGGGCACGCCGGTTTTTCCTCAGTGCGGCTTCTCCGCTGCCGTCATTCAGGTGTTGGCCCAGCTCAATGTTAAATATAAGAGCTTTGATGTGCTGGTCGATTCCGGATTGCGCGAAGGGATAAAGGCATTTAGCAACTGGCCGACGCTGCCGCAACTGTATATTAAGGGCGAATTTATCGGCGGTTGCGATATCGTTCGCGAAATGTACCAGACCGGTGAATTAGCCGAGCTTTTGAAGACGAAGGGCGTCGCGGTCTGAACCGATTCTGTGAGCCGACCGTGGTGGTTTCGCCGCTTCGTCAACAAAAGTGCCGCTGAACATATAAACTGCTGGCAAAGCGCCGTAGATCGCACGATACTGCTGCTTTGGTGAATCCTGCCTTAACGGGGTAGTTTTGATCGGGCAAGAGGTATCGATCATGGCGGGGGCGGTGGCTTGGTGTCCGACAGGTTTGATCGGAGCAGGTTTGATCGGGGCAGATGTGAAAGGGACCGTGCAATACCGGATCGCTCCGGTTCGGTGCGGTCTGCTTGTTGCCGGCCTGCTCATGGTGATGTTAGCCCTGCCGGCGACCGCCCGCGAATTCAAAGTCGCCGATTCACAACCGTCAAGCTATCCGTCGGTCCAGGCCTTGCACCAAATGGCGGGGACGGTGGCCGAACGCACCGACGGGCGGCACCGGCTTAAGATTTACGACTCCGGCCAACTGGTGCACGAGGCGAAATCGATCGAGTTGGTGCGGTCGGGTGTTATCGATCTGGTTCGCTTCAATATCGCGACCGTTCACGACTTGATTCCCGAGACCCGGGTACTCGGGCTGCCCTATCTGTTCAAGGATGAGGCGCATTTGCTCCGTGTTCTTGAAAGCTCGGTCGGCACCGCAATTCTGGCGGCGTTTGAACGCTTTGATATGGTCGGGCTGACTTATTTTGAAACCAGCCCGCGTTCTTTTTACACGGTGCATGGACCTTTGCGCCATCCGAACGATTTTCGCGGTCTGCGCATGCGGGTATCACCATCGACCCTGCTAACCGCGGCCTTAGAAACAATGGACGCGGGGTCAATCTACATGCCCTATAAGCAAGTCATGACCGGGCTTTCGACCGGCCTGATCGACGGGGCTGAAAACAATCTGTTGGGTTATTTTGAAACCGGACATTACCGGGTTGCGCGCTTTTTCTCCCGAACGCAGACTATATTCAGTCCGGGCATTCTGGTCATGTCGAAACGTGTCCGGGAGAGTTTAAGTGAGAAGGATTGGCTGATTTTTCGTGATGCCGCTTCTGAAGCCGTCGCCGGCATGCGGCGCCACTGGCCGGACCGCGAAATTGTCACCGGGGCCGCGTTGAGTGCAGAAGGGGTTGAAATAATCGACAATATCGATACGGCGCCTTTTGTCGCCGCAATGCAGCCGATTTATCGTCGATTTGCCGCAGAGTCCCCGGTCCGGGATTTGATGACCCGTATTCAGGAAATCCCGTGACCCTCTCCACTCCTGAATTTGCCGAACCAACCGCAAGCCCGATGGCCAAGACCCGGCTCGATGCTCCGATTCGCTTTGTTCGCCGCATTCCGGTCGGCTGGCGTATCTCTCTGCTGGTTATGCTTAATCTTGCCGTTTGCTTAATCGTGGCCGGCTTGATTTGGCGTGGTAGCCACATGCTGGAGCACCAATGGGCCGAAGTTCAGCGGATCACCGAAGATGAGCGTTTAATTGACGC
>SERZ01001713.1_pt1 | contig 11889 bp, 18 predicted proteins | sample 3171461 | NCBI WGS metagenome assembly SERZ01 (sample SAMN06051861, study PRJNA518727) | freshwater metagenome | biome: subpolar coniferous forest; feature: holomictic lake; material: water; isolation source: holomictic Lake 227, 6 m depth | place: Canada: near Kenora, Ontario | collected... | reverse complement strand
TCTTTGGTTGATGCTCATATGAACGACGTCCTTGATAATAACTAGACGATGGACGATTATAGAACCCCATTCTAACAACATCTTCACCTTTTCCTGGATGTGAGCCATACAAAAAGCCAAATTCTGGATCTCTAATCTTATACCATGACAGTCCGAACCTACGAACATTATGCCATCTTTGGTTTCTAACTTTTATCATAGCTTTAAATAATTGATCAACCCATAACCTTCGGAAGTAAACACATGCTTACCCCAATCAGTATAAAAATGAACTTTACGCCAAAACGCTTGATTGCCGTCATACATTTCCTGTTGAGTAATTGGTTTACCAATCTTCACTTCCATCTCAGCACGAAGTCTGTTGTCTAGTACATCTTTCCAGTTTCCAAATCTGAACTGCATCAGGTCAGCATCCCGAATGATACGCTGCTCGATAGTAAATGATTCATACACAAACGGATATTCAGTGCAACGAATACACTCAATGACCATGTCAGGAATGTCTGCAAGAGGCTGATCCAATTCGATAGCGCATCTTTGAACACCAAGAATTGCATGGTAGATATTTTCCATATCTTCTTCTTTTCCACCACTGTGGTTAAAGTCGTGAAACAATGCAGCACAAAGAATCTGTCGAGTAGCATCGAACGGCAAGTTATGATACTGAGCACCGTCATAGCAGTTCTCAACCATACATTGAGCATGAAATAAGTTGTGATATGGAAGATCGTTTGACTGATTATTCTTAACAAACCAATCGTACAAATCTACCATGTCATACCACTTAATGATGTCTTGATAGCTTTTCATTTCAAATCTCCACTACAATATTTTGAAAGATATCTTTGTTCTCACCTGGGTACCCATAAGGATTACAAATGCAACGTGCACCACCAAGATCTTCATCGCGGGCATTATGCGTATGACCAAACACCCAAAGATCGGCATCACTCTTAGCAATAAGCTCATCGCAATTCGCCGCAAAATATGGATTCAACGCTGCCCGTTGCTCATTCTCCCACCAATATGGATGAACAAGCTTCAGGCTCGGCATGAAATGGGTCATCACAACTGTCTTACCTGTACGGCTTTTGTAAGTATCGAGCGTATCTTCTAACCACTTCTTTTCCTCTTTATGCAAATCTAATGCCATATGAGGCGTGAATTTGTAATAGTTGCCATCCTTTTCTGTGGTTATGAGATTAAAGTCATTGATTCCCATCTTAGCCTTCTGCATCAAAAACCAATCGGCATTATTGAAGTCTGTCCAAAGCGTACAGCCCATGAACAAAACACCGTCCAACTCAAATGTACTTTGATCCAAGATATGCACGTTGTCTGGCATCTTTAGTGGGTCAGGACGCCACGTGATCTTTTTGTGATAGAACTCGTGGTTACCCAAAACGCAAATTACATGCTCAAACTTTGAAGCAATCTCTGTGACCGTTGCTTCAAACTTGCGGCTGTCAATATCACCAGCAACAAGAGCAATGGGTGCAAATGGAGTAATGAACTTCCAGATGTTCTCTGGCTTCATATATGCCTCAGCGTGAATATCCGAGAAAATTTGTAACCTCATATACAATACCTCATATCCAATACCTTATAATACCAATAACATTAATTATACCGAACATGACATTTACATAAAGCAATGAACGATCAGCATTTGATTTTAACACAATCACAGAAGCAAGAATGCTTGATATTAAAAATAACACATATCCTAATACATTCGCATTTACATTCAATGCAATCAACAATGCGCCGATAGCACTTGTTGCCAAGTAACTTATATTTACAATTTTTTTCATAATATTAATTATAAACCAAACCGTTCAAAAGAGCAATAAATATATCAACTAATTGATTAATATGGAGATTTTGTTATGAATTGGATTTATAAAGAAAAAGTTCTTGATGAAAATGATATCCCAGAACAAGCTATAGGGTTCATATACTTAATCCGACAAATATCAACAGGTAAAAAGTACATTGGTAGAAAAATGTTGACTGCCGCGTCATCTAAAAAAGTTAATGGTAAAGTTAAGAAGTGTCGTAAAGAATCAGATTGGAAAACTTATTGGTCGTCCTCTCCACAAATTAAAGAATGGATATCAACAGCAGGAGGAACTCAAGACTTCACTAAAGAAATACTTGGGTTCTGTTCAAGCAAGTCGGAAATGGTGTATATGGAAGAGTGTCTTTTATATCACACTGATGCGTTGCTTAAGGATAATTGGATAAACGAAAATATAAGGGCAAAAATAATGAAAAAATGGTTTATTAAGAATAATAACACACTTCTGTCGGAAGTGGAAAGAGTGAAAACCCTTCTGTACTAAATAGATGTGTAGGCCACGGAGTTGTCGCTCCCGCCTACTCTAGACATTCTAACATAATTCAAGGAGAACTATATGTCCAGCAATGAAAATTGCAAGTCTATACTCCTCAATAGAACAGGATACTTTTGGCCTAGTCATCTTCTTCAATCATGTTTGAATGTGCATCTGATAACAATTCTCCACAAAACGGACAATATAGAACTTCATATCCACGCTCAAATTTTATATCAAATGAGCCTTCACAGTCTTGGCACCAGTATTCCTTCTTCATATTAACTCACAGACACCGGAACTACAGGCTAACGTTTGACTTGCTATTGTATTATCTTCATACTCTACCACTTGAAATTCATTCCAATTAATGTTTGGCATTTTAGCTAAAGCTGCTTCATACTCTTCTTTAGTGCATGGTTGATAAGGTGCTTGTTCATATATTGAATCTGTATATGGTAAGAAGCTAACACCATTCAGTTCATCAAAATGTTCATACACCCACGCTCCTACTTTCATCCACTCATGCTCTCTAACATAAACAGTGATCGACGGATTATGCTCGGTCCAATGTTTTGCATAAACCAAGTAATGTTCTAGTTGACCGATAGCATCAATTTGATTTGCTGTTACTGCATGATCTGGTGACTTAATAGGAAAACTAAACACCGAGGTTTTATCAGATTTCATCACATCATCCTCACATGGAACACCTTGGGCTTTTAAGAAAATTCCAAGCGGATCTAACTTATCATTTCGAACTGTGCGAATATAATATTGCGAGTATCGCGGATGAATGCCAGATGATGCATCAACCAACTGTGAAACTGTATTGTGTGATACTACGCCGTTATCTAACTGATATGAATGCGTGTTAGCAACCTCAACGTCTACTGTTACTTCTGGTGCTAACTTTGTTATTTTCTTAATTTTCATTTTCTACCTCTTCTGTATGTTGGGTTATCTACTAAAAACTGCTCTACTGTTTTTTCTTTCTGCAGCTTTTGTGAATACTTGATTGTGTCAGTTCCGTTGGTTACCCACACAAATCCTTTATTTTTCGGGCCACCCTTCTTACCATTAGCACTTTGAATATGAGACATTGTAAATCCACCGACCTTACCTGCTTTAGATGAGTTAGCTTTTCTTTGCTCTTCAGATAATCCATGTATTCCTAACTTCTTATCTCGTTGAACAGCTCCGCCTACCTTACCACCCGCCGCGGCCCACACCCTTCTATCTTCATCTGACCGAAATATACCCACTCCAGTCTCATATACTTTCTTACCACCTATCTTACCACCATTGCTTGAAGAAATCTTATGTGCCTCAGTAAAATTATACCCGATCATATAATACGCACACAGATCCTTAAAATTTCCGTGCTTGTGATATAAATCCATATGTCGTTCTTTATGCTGCTCCTTTGTTACTATCTCTAAGTTCTCCAGAACATCTTCCCCACCGTTATGCTTTGGTATAATATGATGGACTTCATATCCTTTTGGGACCTTACCGTATGCTTCTTCCCAAATTTTCTTACAATTCTTTCTATATTGTTGTGCTGGCTTTGACATAATGTTCTCCTTATATGTTTATTTATGTCAAACCAACTGGAACCGTGTTAATTCAGTATGAAATCACATCATCTTGATCAGTAAGTTCGTCTACCCGTTTCCACCCGTTCGTTGTTAGCAGCATATGATTTGGTGTAAATCTATATGTCTTGTTATCTTCAAACTCAATCTCAATAACTGGCGCTACACCATTTATATACAACTTTGTGATATCTTGAAGCTCATTATTCTCGTCATATACTTTAGGCATATTCTTACCAGCAACTTCAATCCATCTATCCTTTTGACCAGACATTGTCATCTCGAATGCTACTGCTGTTAAATCAACTCCTGCTCGCTCAAATAGTGCCTTCATTGACATATCCGCATCAGTTGTCTTTATCTTAGTATCTGGTGTGGAACAGCCGCTCGGTTTCACACATGTAATGGCAACAGACTGATTAATTCCCAAAATTTCTGACCATATTTTATTAGTTTCAATCGCTGTTTCGCGGAGTTCATCAAGCCACTTTTCAAGTTTATCTTTCCCTTCGGATCCTGACAATACAGCATGATCCATAATACCTGTCAATGACACTCCGAGTAGTCTCTCTTCTTCTGCGTTCTTCTTCCATACTGATCGAAGGAATTTGAAGTTTGTTAGTGTTGATTGGAATGTGCCTAATATGGTTGCAGTTTCAATCTTTTCTTTTAACTCCTTAAGAGTATCGCCGGAACGTGCTATAGCTTCTGACAAATTACAAAAGCCACACGACCGAAGGAAAATTTCAGCGCAAGGATTCAAACCCCCAAACATCTCTTCAAACTTCTTCCAATCCCTGCGTCCCAGAGACTTCATCTTCTGGATAGCTGCTTTACGATTGAAAATTCCTCTTTCACCGGAACGAGACTCATACAATGAGAGCCATTCCTTCATAAAAGCTTCCATTTCAGGTTTCTCTGTGAATGCAATTGAGTTATTTGATAAGGAACGCTGACCATTCTCCAGCCACCATTGTCCCATCTTGGCACTACGCATTCTATCATCAGACAAATTCGATAATGATATAAGTGCCGCGCGCCGGACACCACCAACAACCACAATTTCAGCAATGAAACACATTAAGTCGTGACACTCAACAGAGGTCAATTTTCTACCGGCAGCTTTTCTAAATGTTGCAACGGAGTGCTTGAATAAGCGATCTAATGGTTCAGGGCCTGAACTGCGTCCACCAAATGTTTTCAATGGGGCACCTACAGGACGAAGCTCTGTTAGATCCCACTTTGGAATTTGACCAGCCCACAACATAGCCAAAAGCTCTTTGAATGCTACAGCCCAACCCATCTTAGAATCTTTCACTTTGATGACTGTATCTGTGTCATGGAATGAATCTTCAATTTCAGGCAGCTTTGCAATACTTTGCCTTTCAACAGAAAAACCTAAACCTGTATTATGCACAACATTTCCATTGCCCAGTACATAATTATGATTACCTGGAATTGTCATATCCCAGTAGGTGTTACTTTTTTCTTCTACTATTTCTGTTTTTCTAATTAACTTCATTTTCTTTAATCCTTTTTTTAAACCTGCCTTTATCGTCTTTGTCTCTACATGTCCATCGTAGTCTACCTCTTGTCCATCCTGTTGGTATTTCACTCGGATTAAATCTTTTATCAGTAATACCATCATTACACCATACTAATCCTGTGCCAGGAGAAGGTACCATGCTTTTTAATCTACATTCTCCTAAATGTTCTGGTGCTGTGCCTGGAGCAAATTTATATTCCTTGACCCCGTCGTTGTAGAATCTTTTACCCCTAGTTCCTGAATTTGCTTTTTTCTTTTGTTTTGTTTCAACAGAATCTTTAAGCCCAATTCATCCTTTCCGAATATTATTCTTATGTTCTTCTGTAAACTCAGCACGAACCATTTTACCAGTAACCCATTTAAATGCATTCGGACTTATGTTTGTTTGATTGTAATATTCAGAACTTTTAACTGCATTGAACTCATTTATAATCTCGTATTCTTTCTGATACAACGATTGTGTCGAAGTTGGTTCAAAATATAAAATTTGTCTTTTAAAGTTCTCAATACCATACTTCTTAATCGCATTCTGAAAATAAGTACCAGACCCAATATATCCGTCGTCAACTTTGCCAACATGCAGTCCGATGTATTTTTTCTGATTCACTGTATTTTCCCAAAGATATATAAAACCTATATAATCCATGACTATTCTCCTGTTCCGTATAAATACTATAACGGAACAGGAGAATGTTAAATTTCATTGAAGTTCTTAATATCGTCGGTATCAAGCAAGTCACATGCTTTGATCCACCCACGATTTGTTGTATAAAATTCGTGATCGGCTGTACACTTAATTATAGTGCCGTCTTCGAATTCTAATTCGAGTTTGTCTTTGCCTGACGAGTGGGGTGTTGGAATTATCCACAATGGAAAAGTATACTCAAATTGATTTGTTTCAATATTGAAATTTAATACCTCGTGGTTTGTTGTTAATTCGGATATTTTAATATCGCCAGTTTTGGTTTTAATCAATGTGTCGGGATGAAAACATCCATTCATCAAAATATAAAGCGCTTCACTAAACGCGCGAGGATCATCAATAGCCAAATATGAGCAATTATAACCACATATATTATCTTTCTCTAGTGCAGCGCCAGCCGTCATAAGAGCACGCATCGACCCCATAACTTCGAGATTCAATAATGATGAGCGAATTCTATCAGACGGGAAATCCGGAAACTTATCAGCAAAAAACTTTACATATCGATCAACCGTCTCCGGCCATGTCTCGCGTCGCTTTTCTTTTGGTAAAAATCTTGCATAGCGACTACGTGCAATGTATTCCTGATAATCCGTCTTGAGGTGCCTACCGTGTGTCATCTAATCCCTTTCACTGACCTGTACTACCAAAACCACCACTTCCGCGCTTTGTAGTAGTACTAAACTCTTTTACTTCGTTGAATGATGCACGAATAATAGGAATGAAGATCAGTTGTGCAATTCTCTCGCCTGGGTCAACTGTGACGTATGTATCCTTATTTGTATTCCATGCCGCTATTTTGATTGGGCCGTGGTAATCTTGATCGATTATCCCACTAAAGTTTTTCAGCCCCAAACCTTTACATCCTTTTCCTGATCTAGGTACTATCATTGCCATGTACCTATTTTCTTCAGTCATCATATTTATGCTGATACCAGAATCAATCATTACCATATCTCCTGGTGCAATAGCTATCTTTTCACTTATAGCGGCAACCAAATCGACACCCGCCGATTCGCTGGTTGCATATTTTGGAATAGCAGTCATTCCATGTCGAATCTGTATTTCAATCATCAAACATTCCTTTCACAATTTGTCTAACCGGAACTCCCGCTTTCTTGGCTAACTCAACCATATTGGCAGTACCCTTTCCACCAGGAAAAGCCACAACCAATTCTGGTTTACCTTCATCTAACATTTGTTTGTTTCTTATATATCCTGCTCGTTTACCGTAAAGTTTCCATGGTGCTTGAAAAGTAACAACATCAATATTTTCTTCAACACCGTAACGGTTAGCTAAAGCATCAGCGCCTTTAGCGCCACCTTCGATTATAGTGGTGATGGGTATATCTTTCAAAGTTTGGTAGACGAGTCCATAATCATAGAAGTCTCTTCCACCACAGACAAGAACCCGCATCAATATTGTCCTGACTTCTTATACCATTTATCACCTTTATAGTGAGTGGGAACAGCGGAGATCATCTTATGCATCTCCTTGCCACAATTATCACAAAAAATAATTGGTTCTTCATGCACACTGTGCTTTACTTCTCTCACAATCTTACAATAGTGGCAACGATAGTCATACGTCGGCATTTGTTGGTCCGCTCGCTCTCTTTGCTTGAATAGCCAAAAGTGTTTCTAAGTGTCTCCTGAATATGTCGTGGATCTGACTATTCGCTTCTCGATAATTTTTAAATGTTGCTTGAATTGCATCGAACAATTCTTGATTTGTAAATTCTGGATCAAATACGGTTTTCATTGCACCTCTGGATTCACGTCAGCAAACAAAATCTCTATAAATAATAGAGTAACAAAGAAAATGCCAGTCACGAAGCACCAACTTCTACTGGCTCTAGACATTTTATCAGAAAGGATCCTTCCATGTCCAGCACATTTATACCAACTTTCTTGTACATTAAGCAACATACCGTTACTGGCATGTTGTATCTTGGGAAAACCACACAAAATCCCGAAACTTATATTGGTTCTGGGAAAAGGTGGAGAAATCACATTAAAAAGCATGGTATTAATCATATAATCAACCTATGGTATTGTCTATTCATTGATCAGCATACGTTATCAGAACTTGCAATTTCACTATCTAATATGTATGACATTGTTGTTTCTGAATCATGGGCAAACTTAATAATCGAAGATGGTATTGGTGGGGGAAACACTTTTTCCCAACTATCTATTGAAGGACAGACACTCTTTAGAGAAAAGTCTGGAAAGCAATCAAGAGGACGAATCAGACCGCAAGATGAGAGAGATAGAATTAGTTTGGGGAATTCTCGTCCAAAAACAGAACTTGAGAAACTTCATATGAGTGAGGCCAAACAAGACCCGAAATATAAAGACATAGCTAAAAACAACCTCCCTAAAAATATGAATGGTGAAAATAATGGTATGTTCAATAGAAAACACTCAGAAGAATCGTTGCAAAGGATGCGTGATAGACTTAAATTGAGACATATCATCAAAGTTACCTGCCTACACTGTCACAAAGTGTTCAGACATAATAATTTTAGTAGGCATATCAAGTGCCTTGACAAGAAATATCTGAAAACAGAATAGGCCAGCGAGTAGCAAAATCTTTCAGCAGTGGAATCATCAGTTCCCTCATCTGCGGATGTGCCGCTTTGTCTGTTCTCAGTGTCAGAATGTGCCTCCACTCACGCACATTGGCAGTAACTTGAATCTCTGTCTTGAGAGAATTGGGTAGAACGTCTCGTGCTTGCTGTGGTGTTGCCCCTAAATCCAGAAGATTGAAATATCTTAGTTCTGCTTCTTCCATTGCCTTATACCACTGAATGGACTCATTGCCGCCATCTTCCCATCCGAATGCGGCATAAGGTTCAATCACTGTAATCTCTCGTCCAAACTTGTCCTTGGAGTAATTGCAGTATCTGGTACTGGATTGTGAGAAAGAAGCAACTCTGTGTCTGACAAGTTCATGTGACACTCCTCTATCGCATCCAAACCTTACTGTGATTACTCCATGCTCAAAAACAGAAAAATGAGCCATAGATTTCCACTTTTCTAACAACTTTAAGTTTGGTTCATCTGTCATCTTATCCTCAGAACGATAACAGGTTCTACCTCCAAGTTCTATATTACGCAACAGATTATTATGATCTAAAATCTCGTATCCCGGTTTTTCTATCTTCATTTATGCACCTCTTCAAACCTATTTCTTGCTTTCTGGTATAGCGCCAAATCATCTTTCCATACCCATTCTTCATCCCAAGCTTTATCAGGAATCGTGCAAAGAAGTCTATAATTGGTAAAGTCAAACCCTTCCTTCTTAACTACTGACACGGTCATTGGTTGCTCTGATCTGTTACTACGTACTATTGCAAGTTTGCTCATGGCTTTTCTTTATTAATCCAAAGATGCAGATATAAACTCGTCTTTGCTATCCATAATTCCAATGGTAGAATTGTCGCCAAACACATAGCCGCAACCTCTCAAGAAGTCTAAAAACCTCCACACAGGACCATCATATCCGCTCCACGCATCATTTTCTGTTGTAAATTCTACCAATGTACGCGATTGGTCTTCATCGTCAAAACATTCAAATGTATAAGTCTTACTCATTTCACTTCTCCTTTAATTTTACACCAATCGGTGTATTTTAATCTTGCTCCTAAACCATGATATGTATTGTCTTCAATCAATTCCAAAATCTCATCAGTTGTATATCCTTCTTGTAACATTGCATTGATATCTTTAGGCAATCCATCAGGTAGCATAACAACATTTTTATCTTCATCAATTAATTTTTTTACTTCATGCATTATTTCTTTATTTCTAACATCTCTATCTGGAATATATACAGCATTTTTATGTGTATATAAGTGAAGAGATGATGTTCCAACCGCAATACAGTTTGGTATACACATTGCATCTAATGGACCTTCAACCACATAATGTTTTTCATTTTGATTAACATGCTCCATTCCAAAAAATGGAGGATATGTGTCATCAATAACAATTTTATAATACTTTGGTTCTTCATTTCCAAAAGCTCGTGCAATATATGCAAACAAAACATTATCGGTGCTATACCATGGAATTATCAATCTTGGATGATCTGAATCTTTCCATGACTTAAACTTATTTGAATGTTCCAATGTCCACCTAATAAATTTTGATGCATAAAACATTTTATCATAGAATTCTTCTGGAAGCAATCTATTCTTTACATACATTTTTGCAGGATGTGTATCATCCAATTCAGCAATAGACTTTAAACTATCAGTAATGTTAGGAACATATTTTTTTGTTTCTGGTGGTGTTTTTGTAATCGACTTCATCAACGCAACAACATCAATATCTTTTTTTGAATGTTGGTGTGTGTAATCATTTCTATATCGTTCAAGCGAATATTCATCAAAAAGATTTGGATCAAAACTTTTAAGGTATGATCCGAATGCCATAGATGCACCACAATTATGACATCTAAAATTTAACATTCCTTTATGTTCGTAAAAATACCCACGCCTTTTATTTGATTTTTTTGCCGAATCACCACAAATATTACAGCGAAAATTTGAAAGATACGGTGCAAGTTTCTTTTCTTTATATCCTTCTAATCGATATGAAATTTGCTTTGCATATTTTATGTCCATCCACAAACTCATAATAACTCCTAATCAAAATCTAACTCATTCACATCACCACGTTGCTTCATTGCTTTGCCAAATGTTGATTGATCAAAAACTGGAACATCATCCGTTTTACCGGGATCACTTATACCTTTTTGAAATTCATTTTCAACGTTGTAAAGTTTGAATTTGTTTGTATCAATACCAATAACAAATCTTTTATAGTAATTTGGATCACCATATCTAGACTTTAACTGTTTGATCATTAATTGCCCAATTTCATCAAGCTCCTCTGAACGAATAATTGCAAACAAAAAATCACCTGTCATTGCAGGACCGGTACTCTCACTGATATCAGACATTTCAATATCAGAATTATTCAATCCTCCACGATTGACTTGAGTACAAGTCCAAACTGGCACATTGTATTCTACAGCCATTCCTCGCAATTCTTCTGATATTGCTTTAATAGCAAAATATGAATTCCAATTCGCTCCACCACTATATTTTTGTGATGCACAAATATTCATGTAATCAACAAATACAATATCTGGAATAAAATTCTTTTTCATTTTAAGTTCATCTAACAATGCTTTAAAATGACCAACATGTGCACCACCAGTTGGATATTCTTTTACAATCAATTTTCCATGTGTCTTTGATTGCAATGCATTAATCTTTGAAGTAAAATCTTCTTTACGAATTTTGTAAAGTTCATCTAAAGAGATATCCATCAAGTTACAATCAATACGTTCAGCAATTTTCTCTTCAGCCATTTCCAGTGTAATGTATAAAGTATTGAGGCCTTGCTTTAATGATGTTGCTGCTTGATGGCAAAGAAACAATGATTTACCAACATTCACCCCGGCCATTGCAATGTTAAGTGTCTTTTTACATATTCCACCTTTGGTGATACGATTAAACATTTCAAGATCAAATGGAAAACGATCTTCTTTTAAATGATATGAATCAAATCTTTTTTCCGAATCATCAAAAAAGTCATGGCCGATAGTTTTATCAAACGATATGCTTAAAGCATCTGATAACAAACCAGGAATTGCATCTTTGCCATACTTAGTTGATTTTCCATCAATAA
>SERZ01001711.1_pt1 | contig 11895 bp, 7 predicted proteins | sample 3171461 | NCBI WGS metagenome assembly SERZ01 (sample SAMN06051861, study PRJNA518727) | freshwater metagenome | biome: subpolar coniferous forest; feature: holomictic lake; material: water; isolation source: holomictic Lake 227, 6 m depth | place: Canada: near Kenora, Ontario | collected 2013-06-25... | reverse complement strand
GCTCGAGAACGCCGGCAATGTCGGCCAGCGCTACCCGGTCGCGCAACAAACTGTTGAGCCGGGTGCCGCGAGTATCGCCGCCGACATAAACCCGGTAACAGCCCAGGGCGCAGCCGACCAGTCCGATATCACCCAAATACGGCCGGACACAACCGTTCGAACAGCCGCTGATCCGAACGGAAATACGGTCCTTGACCAAGCCGTAGCCGGCCATGACTTCGGCGATAGCATTGAGAATCGCCGGTTGCACGCACTCGGCCTCGGCCAGCGCCAAATCACAGGACCGCAAAGCCGGGCACGCCAGCGACCAACGCTCCAGCGGAATCAAGTCCTCAGCCAGTTGTACGCCGAAGCGGCGCAAATCGGCTTCGACCGCGGCTCGTTTATGAGCCGGCAGATCACACAGCAAAATATCCTGATCGGGAGTCAGCACCAGCGTCGGCCAGTATTTCTGAATGACCGCCCGCAGCCCGGTGCGCAAACGGATAGTCTCGGAGTCGGCAATACGCCCGGCCGGCAGCGGAATCCCGAGAAACCAGTGGCCGTCGCCCTGAGCATGCCAGCCCATCAGATCGGGCACCTCCATCACCGGCTGCGGTACCGGGTCGGCAAGCGGATGCCCGAGACATTCCTCGAGAAAGCGCTTGGCCGCGGCAACACCGTGTTCGGCGATAAAGTATTTCAAGCGTGCGCGATCACGATTGTTCCGGTCACCATGCTCCCGGTGCAAACGGACCACCGCTTCCGCGGCCGGCAACAGATCGTCGGGCTCGATAAAACAAGTCGGGATCGCCAAAAAAGGGAAGGTTTTCGGCCGGTCCGGCCTGAATCCCAGACCACCGCCAAGGGCGAAATTATAGCCGATCAGCCGCTCTTCTTCAAATAGTGCAATAATACCAAGGTCGTTGGCCAGCACATCGACCGTATTATCATCGGGTGTGGCCAGAGCAATCTTGAATTTCGAGGGTAAGTAGCTCTGCCCGTAAACCGGCTCGATTTCTCTACGGTCAACGGTACCGGCATACTGCTTTTCATCACCCAGCCAAAGATCATGATAGGCATAGCTGCGGGGCCGGAACAGCCGGGACAGGCGCAGGGCATCGTCATGAATGCGGGCGTGGACGCTGTCCTTGATCGGCACCGGATTGGCCATGACATTGCGCACGACATCGCCGCCGGTGCCGAAGGTGCTGAGCAGCCCGTGATTAATGTCGGCAACCAACAGCTTGAGATTGCCCTTGGCCACGCCGTGAAACTGAAGGCCCTGACGGCTGGTCACCCGCAACGAACCGTCGCCGTAGCTGCCGGCCAAATCATCAAGCCCCAAATATTGACCGGGAGTGATCCGTCCGGCGGGAACGCGCACACGCACCATCAACCGCCGGCTCTTATCGCGGTCACCGCCCTCAAAAATACCGTGAAACTTGAGCAAAGAGCGGTCCCGGTCGGAAAACCGGGCGGCGTCGCTTGCCAAGGACTCGGCAATGGTCCCGCGCAAGCTACGGCTTTCCGATTTCCCGCCCTCGACCGCAGATGGCGCGCCCGTCTTCGTCATACCGAAACCTTATGCAACTCTGTTGGCCGAACATGCCACGGTTCCGCCGGTGAAGCCAAGAGCGGGCGACCATCGGCGTCGATCAAGCCGCGAAGAAAAAGCTGGTCCAAACGGTCGACAAAAAAAGCCACCGTCGAAGGTCGTTCGGCACCTTCCAACCAATTTTGTTCCAAAGCCGCCAGAATCGCGGGCTGGCCCAATTCGGCCTCCCACAAAATACCGAGCAGAGAGGTCAGCACCTCCTCATGCTCGCGCTCCTCGTCGCTCACGCAGCGGGCGGCATCGGCACGCTCGCGCAGGCCGGTTTCAGGACCGGCGCCCAAACCGAAGTCGGGCAATCTCCGGCGTTCGGGCGTGGAAAGCAGCCAATGCGCCACCTCGTGCACGATCACCGAGGCTTCGGAACGGGTGCGGATGGCGTGACCGTCCCAACTGAAGGCCGCCGCCGGCTCCTCGTCGATGGTCGGAATCCCGAACATCTCGGCCAAACGAACCGCCGCGGCCCGGTGAGCCGGCGTGTCAACGCTGCCGGGGGTCACCGGCCAGGTTGCGCGAATCCGCTCGAACGCCGACTCCGCACGCGGCCGGTCCACAAGGTATCCGGCAAACCGCGCAAGGGCTGTGGCAAGAGCGTCGGCAGCAATCGGCGTCATGATCATGGCAGTATCGAACGATCCGGTGAAAAAAGTTTGCCAAGCTAGCACGGCACATTCGTTACCGGAAGGGTTGCCGGGCAGGAACCCCGTGGTGTACATCCTGGTCAGTCGAAGACCGACGGGTTATATATCGGACCGCTTCATGCCGCTCCAGATCGCGTATGGCACCTGTCCGCAGCAGCCGGCCGCCAGGGCTCCGGGGCCGCTGCTCTCGCTGGTTATCCCGTTCTATAACGAGGGTGCCAATGTCGAGGAGTTGTTCAACCGGCTGTTGCCGGTGCTGGACGGGCTGGACATTCCCGCTGAAATCATCTGCGTCAATGACGGCAGCCGGGATGACACGCTGGCCCGGTTATTAGAGGCAGGCCGGCGCGACACCCGTGTCAAAGTCATTGAGTTATCACGCAATTTCGGCAAGGAACTGGCGCTGTCGGCCGGGCTGGGCTATGCTTCCGGCGATGCGGTGGTGCCGATGGATGCCGATCTTCAGCACCCGCCCGAGTTGATCGCCGAAATGCTGGTGAAATGGCGCGAAGGCGCCGACATGGTGATTGCGGTGCGCAACTTCCGCACCGGCCAAAGTTTGGCGCACCGGATTTCCGCCCGTATCTTTTACTGGGTCTTCGACCATATGTCGGAGGTCAAGCTGCCGCGCGAGGCAGGCGACTTCCGGTTGATGGACCGCCGTGTGGTGGATGTGATCAACCGCATGCCCGAGCGCACTCGTTTCATGAAGGGCATCTTCGCCTGGATCGGCTTTCGGCAGGTCTGCATTCCCTATGAACAAGGCGAGCGCGCGGTCGGCAATAGCCGCTGGGGCTTTCTGAAGCTGCTTCACCTGTCGATCGACGGGCTGACCGCGTTTTCGACTTTCCCCTTGCGGGTGTGGGGCATTATCGGCGGCTCGGTTTCTTTGATAGCCTTCCTCTACGGCCTGTTCCGGGTGGTGCGGACCCTGGTTTACGGGGTGGATGTGCCGGGGTTTGAGACACTGCTCGTGACCATCCTGTTCCTGGGCGGGATTCAGCTGTTGATTCTCGGCATCATAGGCGACTATCTCGGCCGGGTGTTCGCCGAGGTCAAGGGACGGCCGTTATTCGTGGTCCGCGCCGCTTATGGCTGGGACAACGGCCCGGAGCCGGACGCAAATAACCGGACGCAAACACCCGCTCTTGAGATCAAGCCTTAATGGCTGCCGAAACCCGCGCCCTGCCCGGCAACGAGTTTATCCATCTCGACCACTTGTTCGATGATCTGGCTCGGGCGTGGGTGCTTACGGTCGGCATATTGATTGTCCTGACTTATCATGAATACGGCATCATCTGGGACGATGAGGTTCAGAACGAATACGGTCATAAACTGTTATCCTATTATCTGTCGGGTTTTCGCGATCATTCGGCGTTTGAATATCAAAATCTGTATTTATATGGTGGCGCTTTTGATTTGCTGGCGGCGGCACTCAACCGATTTTCAACACTTGGTGAATATGAAACCCGTCATCTGCTTGGCGGATTCGTCGGATTAACAGGCATAATCGGAACTTGGCGCTTGGCCCGAAGACTCGGCGGCGAACGGGCCGGCTTCTTTGCCGTCGTGCTGCTGACGCTGGTGCCCGACTATTACGGCCACATGATGGTCAATCCGAAAGACATACCGTTCGCCTGCGGTATGATTTGGACTCTGCACTTCGCGTGTTGCACGATCGATCAATTACCGAAACCACGTTTACGCACGGTGCTGGCGCTCGGGTTGGCACTGGGATTGACACTCGGCACTCGGATTGGTGCGGTGCTGGACGGGTTCTATCTGGTGCTGGTTCTCGGGCTTTATCTCGTGCTGCTGCGAAGCGCAGGGACATCCACCGCCGAGGTCGCCCGCCATGCCGGCCGGCTTGTCCTATCCTATCTGCCGGCGCTGGCGGTGGCCTATGTGGTCATGGGTATTTGCTGGCCGTGGTCGTGGCTGGCACCGGCCAACCCGCTGGTGGCGCTTCAGGTGTTTTCGCATTTCACCTGGCCGAACTCGGTACTGGCGGCCGGGGTGCTGTTCAAGGCCTCCGATCCGCCGGCCTGGTATCTGCCGCTGATGCTGGCGGTGAAACTGCCCGAAGCGATGCTGGTCGGGCTGGCGCTGGCGACCGGGTACGGGGTCGATCGGTTGGTGCGTTGGCTGTATAATCGCGAGGCCGGGTTTACGCTCGACGCCACCGGACTGTACCGGCTTCAGCATATCATGGTCATGCTCGCCGCCCTGTTTCCGATCGGGTATTTCGTCCTTGCGCGGCCGGAAGTATACAACGGCATTCGTCATTTTTTATTCGTCGTGCCGCCGCTGGCGGTGCTGGCCGGGCTGGCCTCTAATCAGCTCTGGAACCATGTCGGACGGAAGCCCCGGCCGGTGCGCCGCTCCGTTCTGTCCATCTTTATCGCGGCGCTGGTTATCCAGTGCTGGATCATGATGGAACTGCATCCCAACCAGTATATTTATTATAACGCGCTGGTCGGCGGAGTGCGCGGCGCCAACGGCAAGTATGAGCTGGACTATTGGGGCACCTCGATCGCCCAAGCCGCCGAAGAGTTGGCAACCTATGTTCGTGATGAAAACGGCGGCAAGCCGATCGAGCGAACGTATAAAGTTCTGGTCTGCGCACATCCTGCGTCGGCCATGTATTTTCTGCCCAAACAGTTCGTGCTGACCCGCAATATCCCCGAGGGCGACTTTTTTATCGGCCTCACGCTTTCAGGCTGCAACAATAGTGTCGACGGCCACCAGATCTTCCGGGTCGAGCGTTTCGGCGTCCCGCTGGCCGTGGTCAAGGACCGGCGGAGCCTGAAGGCCCCGCCGTAACCTTCAAATCGCCTGAAAATCGAGGCCGACGTCGAAATTCTTGACCGTATGGGTGAGCCAGCCGAGCGAAATCATGTCGACCCCGGTCTCGGCGACCGCGCGCACCGTCAGAGGCGTCACCCCGCCCGAAGCCTCGGTAATCAGCCGGCGATTGACCATGGCAACCGCCCGGCTCAAAGTTTCGGGCGCCATGTTGTCGAGCAGCACCGCATCGGCATTCAGGGTCAGCAACTCTTCCAACTGCTCCAGCGTGTCGACTTCGACCTCGATCTTGACCATGTGCCCGACCGCGGCGCGGGCGCGGGTAATCGCCGCGCGCAAACCGCCGGCCACCACCAGATGATTGTCCTTGATCAGCACCGCATCATCGAGCCCGAAGCGGTGATTGCTGCCGCCGCCGACCCGCACCGCGTATTTCTCAAGCGCACGCAGACCGGGTGTGGTCTTGCGCGTGCAGACGATCTCGGTCGGCAAATCGCCGAGATAATCCACCAGCGCGGCGGTCGTGGTCGCAATGCCGCTTAACCGTCCCAGAATATTCAGCGCGGTGCGTTCAGCGGTCAGAATCGGCCGGGCACCGCCATCTATCTCGGCAAGCGTGGTTCCGGCGACAACATCGGCGCCGTCTCCGTGTGTAATCGTAATATTCAAGCCCGGATCGAGCATGCGGAAGGCCGAAAGCGCGACCTCAAGCCCGGCGATCCGTCCGGCATCACGAGCAACCAGCGCGGCGCGGGCGCGGGCTCCGGGCGGCACCACGGCATCGGTGGTCAGATCACCGGCCCGCCCGAGATCCTCCTCCAAAGCCCGCAGGATCAACGGCTCATAGAATAATGGATACAGCGGAGAAACGGGAATATGTGTTGTCGGCATGACGCAACTCGCAAGCGATGACGGTTACAAAGAAAGCTCGGCCAGAAACAAAAAATGGCGCTCGGGTGTCGCGGCGGCGTCCGGAAAGTCGGTGCGGTAATGAGCGCCCCGACTCTCACGCCGACACAAAGCCGCTTCGGTAATCAGGCGCCCGGCCAGGATCAGATTGCGCAATTCCGACCACAGCGCGACCGGAGCATCCGGCCCAGGCTCCGACAGGGCCAAACCATCCAAACGGCGCTGCAAATCGGCAAGACCGGACCGAGCCGCAAGCAACCCGGTCTCATCGCGCACTAAACCGACCCGGTCATAAAGAATCCGGCGCAGTGTTTGAACCATCTCCGCCATTTCCGGACCGGCCGCGGCCGGAGGCACCGCGGGCGGCGCGGGCAATGCCACCGCAACCGGCGCCTCTTCGTCGTACCCGGCCATGTCCTCGGCGATACGGCGAGCGAACACGATCGCTTCCAACAGGGAATTGCTGGCCAGTCGGTTGGCGCCGTGAACCCCGGTATTAGCCAACTCGCCACAGGCCCACACCCCCGGCAGCGAGGTACGCCCGCCGGCATCGGTGGTCACCCCGCCCATGTGATAATGCGCCGCTGGCGCAATCGGAACCGGAGTCGCAAAGGCATCGAACCCGGCGTCGCGGCACAGCCCGAGCACGGTCGGAAAGCGCGCCGCCCCGGCCTTAGCCAAAGCCGGGCGCAAGTCGAGCGTCACGATTTCACCCGCCTGCAAGCGTCGCCATTCGGCCCGGGCCACGATGTCGCGCGGCGCCAACTCGGCCAGCGGATGCTCACCGGGCATGAAGCGGTGACCGGCGCCGTCGAGCAGCAACGCCCCCTCGCCGCGCAAAGCCTCGGATAACAGCGGCAAGGCCCGACCATCACCGGCCGGTGCCGCCGCCAGCGCGGTCGGATGAAACTGCACGAATTCCAGATCGCCGAGTCGAGCCCCGGCACGAGCCGCCATCGCCAAGCCGTCCCCGGTCGACTCGGGCGGATTGGTGGTGCGCTCGTAAAGCCGGCCGATCCCGCCGGTTGCCAGCACGACTCGGGCACTCCGATAGAACACCCAGCCCTGCCCGGCCTGCCAGGTCAACAACCCGGCAACCCGCCCCTCGCTCATCACCAGATCGATGGCGTAACAATTTTGAACCACGCGGATCGAGGGCGTTCGTCGCACCCGTCCGATCAGACTGCCGACCAGGGTGCGCCCGGTGGCATCCCCGCCGGCATGGAGGATGCGTGAACGGCCGTGCGCGCCTTCGCGCCCCAACAGCGGGTTACCCTCGTCGTCACGATCGAACGGCAGACCCTCGGCGATCAGCGCCCGCATTTCCCGGGCGCCGTCCTCGGCCAACAGGCGCACCATCGCCTCGTCGCACAGACCGGCCCCGGCCATCACGGTATCACGCGCATGGTCGGCCGGCGTATCGTCGAGCGCCACCGCCGCCGCCACCCCGCCTTGCGCAAGGTCGCTGGAGCCCCCGGCCAGCAGCGGCGTCTTGGTCAGCAACGTGACCGGCCGCGGCGCCAAACGAAGCGCCGCCAGCAAGCCGGCCAGCCCCGAACCGACGACGATCACGCCCCCGCCCTCGGCGACGTTATTACTCCCACCGCCTTCGGCGGTCACCGCGCGAGCAGGCGTGGTCATCAACAGCGTCCTTCCTTTTTTTCGGCCCCCCGAGTCTATTTCCCGACCGCGATCATACGTTCGACCGCACGGCGAGCCCGCTCTGCAATCGCGGGATCGATCTCGACCCGCGGCTCGAGCGTCAACAGCGATTCCCGGATATTGGTCAAGGTTATCCGCTTCATGTAGGGGCACAGATTACACGGGCGGACGAACTCGGTATCCGGGCACTCGGCAGCGACATTGTCGCTCATCGAGCACTCGGTCACCAGCATGACCTTCTTCGGCCGCTTGTCGTGAACATATTCGACCATACGTGCGGTCGACCCGACGAAATCGGCAATATTCAGCACATCGGGCGGGCATTCGGGATGGGCCAGCACGAACAACCCCTCGTGCCGAGCGGTGTATTCGGCGATCTCGCCGGCGGTAAAGCGTTCGTGAACCTCACAACTGCCTTCCCAGGGGATGATTTCCACCTTGGTTTTGCCCGCCACATATTTAGCAAGGTATCGATCGGGCAGGAAGATCACCCGGTCAACACCCAGCGACTCGACAACTTCGACCGCATTGCCCGACGTACAGCAGATATCGGTCTCGGCTTTCACCTCGGCGGAGGTGTTGACATAGGCGACCACCGGCACGCCGGGATAGCGCACGCGCATGGCGCGCACATCGGCCCCGGTAATCGAAGCGGCCAGAGAACAGCCGGCTTCAAGATCGGGCATCAACACGATCTTGTCGGGGTTAAGCAGTTTTGCGGTCTCGGCCATGAAATGAACGCCGGCCAGCACGATCACCTTGGCTTTGCTTGCCGCCGCCTTGCGGGCAAGCGCCAGCGAGTCGCCGGTGATATCGGCAACACAGTGATAGATTTCCGGCGTCATGTAGTTATGGGCCAGGATGACCGCGTCTTTTTCGTGCTTAAGACGCAGGATGTCATGGATCAGCGGCGCATGGATCGGCCACTCGATCGCAGGGATCACCCGTTTAACCCGCTCATAAAGCGGCCGAGTAGCGGCAAAAGCCTCCGGGCTAAAGCTCGGTTCATCGCGGGTAACAGCAAGGGCAACAGTCATCGCGTTGGCCATCTCGGAAGGGAACCCGCCTGCAAACAGGACGGGGCCATGGTGACGGAGGGTCGGGTCCTCTCGGGGTAAACCAAATAGTCGGCGCCCCGTCAAGTCAACCCGATTTCTTCGGTCCGGTTTATTCGGTGAAGCGGCCCCGACCATCCACGTCGAACCGTTGCCGAGCTAGCGATAATGCGCGATAATACAGCGCACGATACCATTTTCTGAGATGATCGAGGATGAGCCGGTGATATCGACGGTTGCGTACGGGGTCGTAACGGGGCTCGGCTTGGCAGCGGCGCCGCTGTGGTGGCTTTACCGTCGCCTGAAGCAAGAGCGTGCCTTGTCCGGGGTTTTGACCGACCGTCTGGCCGCTTTATTGACCACCGCACCATCGGCCGGCTGCGGTTGGCCGCTCGAAAGCACGGCCACGGCCCCCGGATTCGTCGCGGCCGACCTGGCACCGCTGCTCGGACTTGCCGGAGTCGGTCGCCCCGAGGATATCGCGACGGCGTTAGCCCCGACGGATTCAAGCGCATTCCTTCATGCAATCAACGCTCTACGTGATAACGGCCAAGGCTTTCGGCTCGAGATCGCCACCCGGGACGGACTGACCCGCTTAATGGTCAGCGGCCGGCGCCAGGACGATCACCTTGTCCTGTGGTTCGAGGATGCCGGCGAGCTTGCGGCCGAACGGGCGCGCGGTACCGCGGCACTGGCGGCGCTGGCAGTGGCCGAAAGCCGCGCCGACACCCTGCAAGCGGTGCTGGATACCCTGCCGGTGCCGGCTTGGCTGCGCCGCGACGATTTGTCGCTGACCTGGTGCAATGCCGCTTATGCCACGGCGCTCGACACTACACCCGATGCGATCGTGTCGGCGGGCAGCGAATTGGGCAGCGGCAAGGCTTTGGCCAAGCGAGTCCGCACCGAAGGCATCGCCCGAACCGAAGCCCGCCGCGTGGTGATCGGCAGCGACCGCCACGTCATCGAGGTTACCGAGTCGCCGCTCGGCGGTCCCGGTCACGGCCAGCGTCAGGGAGCGACCGGGATCGGCTTTGCCATCGACCGCACCCGCGAGGAAGCGATTCGCGCCGACCTCGGGCGCCATGTCACGGCTCATGCCGCGGTGCTGGAGCAGCTTGGCTCGGCCATTGCCGTCTATGGCGCCGACCGCCGGCTGAGCTTCTACAACCAAGCCTATGTCCGTCTGTGGGGCCTCGACGAATCGTGGCTAGCCACGCTGCCCGGCTTCGGCGAGGTTCTGGAGGAATTACGGACTCGGCGACGCCTGCCCGAATACGCCGATTTCCCGCATTACAAGAAAGAGAACCTCGCACTGTTCACCGGCCTGATCGAGCCGCGCGAAGATTTGATGCATTTACCCGACGGCACCACCCTGCGCGTGCTGATCGTGCCCCACTCATTCGGCGGTCTGATGTTCGTGCTGGAGGATGTCACCAACTCGCTGGCACTCGAATCCTCGTACAACATCCTGATGGCGGTCCAACAGGAGACCCTCAACAATCTGGCCGAAGGCATCGCCGTGTTCGGCGGTGACGGCCGGTTAAAGCTGTCGAACCCGGCTTATGCCGCCATGTGGGGATTGTCGCCCGATGATCTGGCCGGAGAGCCGCACATCGCCGACATCATGGAAAAAGTCCGGGCCCTGCTCGATCTCGGCGAGGACTGGCCCGGATTGAAAAGCCAAATGGTGTCCGCGGCGCTGGAACGGGTGGCACGCGATGGCCGGCTTCAGCGCACCGACGGCACGGTTCTTAATTTCGCCAACGTCCCTCTGCCCGACGGCGCCGTGCTCACCACCTACCTGGACGTCACGGACCGGGTCAAGGTTGAACAAGCGTTACGCGCCCGCAATGCCGCGCTTGCCGATGCCGACCGGCTTAAAAATGAGTTTCTGGCTAATGTTTCCTATCATCTGCGCACGCCGCTGAACTCGATCATGGGTTTTGCCGAGATGCTGTCGCAACAATATGTCGGCAGCCTTAATGAACGCCAACTTGAATATAGCCATAATGTCTTGGCTTCCGGCACTCATTTGCTTTCGATGATTAATGATATTCTCGACTTGGCTACGATCGAGGCCGGTTACATGGCGCTCGACCAGGGACCGGTCAATATTTCCACATTGTTCGACGGGGTCGCCGGACTTGCCCGGGAATGGACCGCAAAACAAAGCCTGCGTCTTGAGATCGATTGCCCCGGCGATATCGGTGAAATCGAAGCCGACGAAAAGCGCCTGAAGCAAGCGCTGCTGACCTTGATCAGTAACGCGATCCACTTCAGCCCCACCGGCGGAACCATCACTCTGACCGCCCGGCGTCGAGAGGATGGACTCGTGCTGACCGTGCGCGATGCCATCGCCTCGGCCAATACCGGGGACGACAACCGACAACCGATCGAACGATTCGAACCGTCCCGACCGTTCGGCACCACGACCGGCGACGACAATGCGGGAATCGGCCTCGCCCTGGTCAAGAGCTTCGTCGAGCTACACGGCGGTCAAATCGGTATCGAGGGCTGCTTCGGCCAGGGAACCGCAATCCATTGCATCCTACCGACCGGGACCGGGGGGCAAGCGGTCCCCGGCAACTGAACCGCGCCTGTCTCCCATGCGCCTGTCTCCCATGCGCCTAATCATGGACAAAATCCCGCCGCCGCGCCATGGTGTCACCATGTCCATTGCCGAGGTCGAAGCCGCAACCCGCCTGTTGATGTATCTGGTCGGCGCCCTGATGATCGGCATCGGGGCGACGATGAGTTTGCGCGCCATGATGCCGCCCATGCTCGGCCGTCTGTTCCAGGTTGCCGAGGTTGAGCGTAAATATCTGGATAAGCTCCGGGACGGCTATCTGGTGCGCAATCGCGTCAGAGCGCTTCAGGCCGAGGAAACCAAGCTGGAAGAAGAACGCCTGCGCATGGAAGGGGAGTTGCGCAAGCTTCTAAAGGAAATGGAATCGACGGGACCACGGATTCCCGATTTCATCCACGAGGTCGGAGAACCGCGTCCCGGCTTGAAACGATATCTTGCTCGACTGAGTGTCGATTCCTCATCACCCTTTATCAGACTGTCGTCCGAGATTTACAATCCGATCTGGCATCATATCAATGTGGCCGAGATTTGGGCCTCCTCCCGCGAAGAGGCGAAGCAACTGCTGGAACTTGCCTATTCCGAGAAACTCGGCTTCCAGAAAGTGCTGGCCGACAGCGCGAACTTCCAATCCGAAAGTACCGT
>SERZ01001710.1_pt1 | contig 11916 bp, 11 predicted proteins | sample 3171461 | NCBI WGS metagenome assembly SERZ01 (sample SAMN06051861, study PRJNA518727) | freshwater metagenome | biome: subpolar coniferous forest; feature: holomictic lake; material: water; isolation source: holomictic Lake 227, 6 m depth | place: Canada: near Kenora, Ontario | collected... | reverse complement strand
AATATTGACAGTGAGCATTGTGATCTCCAAATCTGGAATAGGTAGCACAAAATAGCATAATAGCCGATAAATAGCCAATACGCTTTACGGGGTTATTGCACCAAAAGAACAGTTTGTCCCACAGTCACAACCTGAAAAATCATTTGGGTGGTTCCATCGATTTCTCTGACCCCAGTTATTATGCATGTTCTTTAGCATTGCAATGTCATTTTACAAGACCTGTCCCAATGTTTTTAGGTCGGCCTGGCTTAATTAAACCAACTTTACGACCGGTCATAATCTCAATGTGTTGTTTAAAAAAATCATTACCCAAGGGTGTACCTGAGTGCAAGCTTGCCCCAATAATAGCTACCTCATTGGCATCGGCTTTTATTTCAAATAAACCACGATAAGCGGCCTGTCTGACTTCAGGCGTTTGTCCCAGCGCCAAATATTGCCCATGAACCTGGATAACCGCATTATCAACACCTTGCGCATTAGCGGCATAACTAGACCAGCGATACTTGGCAGGATGATCGACCATTCCCGCGCGTACCGGATTTAATTCAATATAACGCATACAGCTTAAAAAATACGCTTCCGATTCAATAATATTGCCTTTATGTCGACCTTCCCACAAACAGCCACGCCGTTGATAGACCTTATTAATATAAGGTACAAAATGCCGACCAACACTTTGAAACAACGTACCAATAGCCGTTGACGATTCAGGCGTAACTAATAAATGTACATGATTGGTCATCAAAACATACGCATGAATCAGACAACCACAAGCCTCTGCCGACTCTTTTAAACAACGTAAATAAACCAAATAATCTTCATCATCAAAAAACACCGGCTCCTTATTGTGTCCGCGCTGAAACACATGCACAGGCAGTCCCGGCTGATAAAATCGCGGCTTTCTTGGCATCAGTTATTTAACAATGTTAAAGGGTGCCTTACTTTCAAGCCTTTAAAGCGTTTAAAACCCTTGTCAGTCGTCACCCATTCACAGGCCCATTCCATCGCCAGCGCTGCATGATAAGCATCAGGTATATCGTTACCCGTTGCATTAATCTGCTCCATAAATCCCATGAAAATCTTCCAATGCATTGCGCCAGGTGCCAAGCAAACAGCATTAGGCAGCCCTCTAATTTGTTCAGCAAAACAGCTTGCGCTTGATAAAGTAGAAGGTATCTCAAATACTTTTGGATGCGTCACAATCCGCAAAAAACCACTCAAAACCAGCTCCGAATACCCAAAAGACGCCTGACCATTAATAACCGACTCTAACCATTGACGATAAGCAGTATGATTAATTGCATCCTCTCTATGCGCGTAAACCAACACATTAACATCCATTAAAAACATCAATAGCCATCCATAATATCGATCAGACTGCGGTTATTATCTAAATTGACACCCGGCTTTAAGCCTGCACCTGAAAAAGTTTCCAGGCTTACAACTTCATGCTGGCGGGATTGATGCAAGAAAAAATCACGCAAGGCATCTTCTAAAATCTGCTTAAACGTACAACCTTGTTGAACTGCCTGATGCTTGGCATAAAGCAATAATTGATCATCAATATCTACAGTGGTTCGCATAAATTTATCGCCCAGTTGAAAATTATATTTAAAATACTACAGAAAGTTTATATTCAATGCAAATATGTATTTCAATAAAGGGATCTGACCCCTTTTTTACCTTTTTTCATGACCCCTTTTTTTCATGACCCCTTTTTTTTGATCCCTTTTTTTTACTCTCATCTCAATTATTTAAGATCCAGATTATTTACGTGCTGTAAAATCATATTAGCCATTTATGATTTTACGCAAGGAATAATTGTGAACCAACACACGCTGAATTACTCGACTCAAGCAATTGATGATCTACTTTCAAGAGTTAAAGATTATGAGGTAGAAATGCCTAAAACCGCAAGGAACATTGAACGGATAGTCGCTCTTTTACAAAAAGCTATAAAATTTTATCTTCCAGATAATGGTGAGTTATTCGATGATGGATATCGTGCAATGCCAGCAGTATTCCGTCTTCCTTATCCAGTGGTTGCAGCCGAATTTAAAATTACTAACCCTTTAAATAATACTCCATTAGGAATGCAGGACGAGGAAATTGACGCCAGTTCTAAGCGCATTGCTTTGGCGATAGAAATCAATGCCGAAAATTTTGATGCTTATTCGTGGATGTTACCCCCAGATAAATTTGATGATGAATACACTCTTATTACCTTGGATGGAGCAATCGCAATTATTCCAGTATATTTTGTGGATGCTAGACAGTATTGGGCTATTCCCCCCTTTGGAATCGTGATCCCCGCAAGGAAAATTGAAATTTCTGCACAGGTAATAGCTAATACAAAGCGGGTGTTTAGCGGAGAGCTCCCAAAAGATAGAAAGTTATTACCTTTTGAGCTACATGCAACCTATATAATGCCAGAATATGCTCAGAAACTTAGAGATAAACGCGGGTCTGAATACACTTGTGTATTAGCAAGCCAGGACTGCACTGGCGAAAGTCAAGCTATTCTTGGTCTGATTGAGACTCTGTCGTGCAAGAACGTAGTCATCGATTCTATTCAAGCACCCAAAGCACTTAACAAAAAACGTGAAATAAAAGGTAAAACTCCATTTTTTGAGTATAAGGTATTGCTACTGAATTCTCAGAAAAGTATTGCTAGTTCAGTGACTGAAAAAGGCGGAAATCATGTATCGCCGCGAGTACACTTGCGACGGGGGCATATCAGACGCTTACTTAACAAAAATATATGGGTAAATGCAACAATTGTCGGCAATAGCAAAGCAGGAGTAGTCATTAAAGACTATACGATAAAGACATCTGGACTGGAAAATAACTAATGGAAGTATTGACTACAAAATTACGTTTTGAACTATTTGAAGCTGATGAGAATATCCATGGCTACTTTGATTATCCTAGTGATGAATCATGGGAAAAAATACTTGAACAATTTAATAATAGCCATGAAAAATATCAATCTGGTTATTATACAGAGGAAATTTTTATTTCTGAATGCAAGGCAATTTTAAAAAAAGAACCAGAATTTCTTGATGCTTATGCTCAAATTGGGAATATTTACTTAAATGCTAAAAATTTTAGTGATGCAAGTAGATGGTATAAAAGGGGTTTGTCTATTGCTCTTCCATTGATTGCCGAGAATTTTTCAGGCCAAATTCATTGGGGTAATGACGATAACCGACCTTTCTTACGTTTACATCACGGTTCTATTCTGTGCGCCATTCGTCTTGGCAGAATGAAAGTAGCTATTGAACAAATGGAACAACATTTACTTTGGAATCCACATGACAATATTGGCATCAGATATTTGCTTGGTGATGTATATTTGACAATTGGAACGAATGATAAAGCCAAAGAAATCTTCATGGCTTATGGTAGCGAATACCCACCGTATCAGTATTCCCTGGGTTTATTAGAGTTTAAATGCGGGAATTATATTAAAGCGGCTACTGCTTTGCGCATAGGTTTTGCCGGTAATTCATATATCGCAGAAGCATTAACCGGGCGTGTATCATTGAGAAAACACTCCTATTGGCACTCAACATCGGATATGTACCCAGAGACAGCGCTAAGCTATCTTGAATTACTTGGTGCAAAGAACTGGGCAGCCGTTGAAGAAGCTACAGATTTTCTGGATTGGTTATTTAACTGTGCCGATGTACTCAATGAACGCGCAGATATTACTGCTCCTCGTGAAGCCTTGCTCTATGAAAATGATATTAAAATTCGTATACCTTTATTATCTTCGATGGAACAGTTGTTAGCAGGTATCAATGACAATCTTTCTGAAATGCTTATTCGTAAAGTCAGAGATCGTAACGGCAATTTTCGTTGGCCGTGGCAGATGTAGCTCGTAGGATGGGCTAAGCAACGCGCAGCCCATCATTCGCGAACGATGAGCTTCCTGGCGTCAGTCAGCCCATCCTACGGTTCTTCATTGGATATGCCGAAACATGGAGTCAAGGCTTTCAAAATAACATCTCTAGGTGTTAATGAAAGATATGATCAAAATCGATAAGACAGACTTGATTGATCTTGTAAGCCTAAATCATCCCTTAACCCCAAACTTCCAACACCTGGCTCCAATGTCCTATTTGAGTATCGCGAATACGGTAGATGGCGCGGTATTTCCAGAGCACAGCGGTTCCAGAGGGTGGGAGCGGGGTATTATCTTGATAGCCGGGGGTTTGCTGGATGGTCATCAGGCTAAAAGTGCCGGTGCCGTGATCGGCTTCCAGTTCTATCGCGTCAGTGCTGTTGTTTTTCCAATGCAGTACCGGATGACCGCCCTGAAAATCAACCGATAATGCCGGTTGCAGCGAAGCAAAATCAATACCTTGGCTTTGTGTGGCGATAATCTTTAGGGCTTTGCCGATAGCGTCTGTGTAATTTTTGTGATTTTTGATGCGGGTAATTAACGCGCCCAAAAAACCAAAGATGTCGGCATAAGGCTCGGACGTTGGCGTGGACGGAAACGCCGGCGGCGATGGCAGGTTGATGGCGGTGCTTTTGGGGCCGTCACGCAGGGTCTTTTTAAGGGCGACCAATGAATGGCCATAGTTTTGTGTGGTGTCTTGTGCCTTAAGACTGTAATCGAACCAATCCAAACCGACCTTGAGTTGAGTCAGATCGCTTGCAGTAATGTCCAAGGCACTGGCGTAGTTGGGTAGCTGGGCGTTTAATTGTTGAAGCCGCCCCCGTTTGCCGGTGTCATCGCGTGGGATAATGGTTGAAGTGGACACAATAGTAAACCTTTATGCGGAGGGGATAGAAGTCTGGCAAAAAAAATATGACACAAATAATGCGCTTAACTATCCTTAAAAAGCAAGTTATTTTTGTGGTATTTATGTTTTTTAAGTGTTGAGGTTAGCGGGGATTATCTTAGCCGGGTTTGCATCGCATAGCATTCAGCATGACTTTTTTAATTGTTTAACATGTTGCTTTTCCACGAGAAGCGGGAATTTTTTTGTAGGGGCGGGCTTTACGCCTGCCCTTTAATGCCATGATGTTATCAGGGCAACCGCAAGGGATTGCCCCTACAGAACACGGATATCGTTATATAAAAACTAACGTCTTTGAGAATCCGGGGCAGTTTTTTGCGCTGGTTCCCAAGCTCCAGCCTGTAGGTCTGCTGTTTCCAAAGCTCCAGTTTGGGAAGCAACCAATAGCTATGGATAAGGTTTTTAGTGCGCGATGCGCACCCTACCTGACTTGTTAATTAATAATGATATTTTGTAAAATAAGCAGTGTTGCAATCTGCCCCATTGATTTTCAGAACCAGAAAATTACTTAACAATATGTACTTATTCAGATCCCCTCGGTTTTCTCTCCGCTTCAAGCCCTCTTTTTCAAAGGGGGGCGGTGAATAACTACACGATTTGACGCTTTCATCAAACCAATTTAATCCCATTCTTATCAATGCTGATTAACTGTTTTTTATACAACGCTCCAATGGCTTGTTTAAAGACTTTTTTACTGACGCCAAAGGCGGCATAAATAGCTTCGGGCGGGCTTTTGTCGCTTAACATCAACGTGCCATTGTTGGCTTTTAGTTTGTTTAAGATGTTATCGGTTAGCGATATCACTTTGCCGTAGCCGGGTTGATTAAGATTAAGATCAATTTTGCCGTCTTCTCTTATTTGTTTAATGTAACCGTCCAGCTTTTGGCCTCTTTTGAGTGGCTGAAACAGTTCATTTTGATACAGTAAGCCCCAGTGGCTATTATTAACGATGGCTTTAAAACCCAGTTCGGTTTTATCGGCGATTATTAAGGATACTTTTTGACCGACTTCAAAATCGACTGATTCATCTTCGATAAAGCGGTCAATTTTAGTGGTGGCGGCAATACGGTTTTTGTCATCAAGAAACACTTTAACCAGATACGATTTACCGACCTCCATTTCATGGTGCTGTTCACTAAACGGAACCAGTAAATCTTTGGGTAAACCCCAATCCAAAAAAGCGCCCACATAATTAAGCGAGACGACTTTTAACCAGGCAATATCATCCACTTGTGCCAAAGGTGTTTTGGTAGTTGCAGCCAGATGGCCTTCTGAATCCACATAGACAAAGACATCCAGGGCATCGCCTACCTGACAGTTTTCAGGCGGTTTTTTGTCTGCCAGTAATACTTTGGCGGAGGTGCCGTTGTCCAGATAGACGTCAGGCCCCTGTTTTTTAACGATCTTTAAGGTATTAATTTTACCGATATTTAACATGGCAATACTCAACTGGTAATGATGAAACGCACAGCATCCAAGCGTAAATGGGCGACCTGAATATTTTCATGGGCCAGCATGGTTCGGTCTTTAAGCTGTTCAATTTCTTCGGTTTTAATGGTCGGGTTGACTTTTTTAAGGCGAATCAGACGTTTTATTTCGGTGGTGAGCGATTCAAGCATGGCGTTGGTGGCTTCATCAATCAGTTTTTGCATGTCGGCTTTGGCTTTTAATTCTGCGGCCGCCAACAGTTTGGTGATGGGCAGGCGCTGATTATTTAAAAAGGCGATGATTTGTTGTTTATCAAAGTTTTTGCCGGTTTCCAATAAACTGCGATGCTCCAGGGTTTCCGTTACATCGTGTTGATGCTGATTAATCAATACCCGGATAGGCGTAGGCGGTAAAAACCGGCCAATTTGTAATTCAGCCGGTGCGCTGCATTCAACAATAAACAAACATTCCAGCAAAAATTGCCCCGCTTTTAGCTCGGGATGCCTGATGACACTAATCGCTGCATTGCCGGTTTCACTGGATAGTACCAAGTCTATGGCCGAGGTGACTATGGGGTGTTCCCAAGTCAGAAATTGCAGCTCTTCACGTGCCAGGGCAAGTTGGCGATTTCCGGTAACGGTTACGCCATCTTCAGATAAGGCGGGAAAGTGAGACACCCGCATGTGATCGCTGGGGCGAACAATGAAACAATCTGCCGAATGAAACTCGGTATCAACGCCATAGCATTCAAAGACATTTTCCATATAAGGCCAAAGTGCGCCTTCATGTTCATAGCTGTTTATCTGATCAATGAGTTCGTCGGATAATTCTTTACGACAGGAGTTTAATTCCAGTAATTGGTCGCGACCATTGTGTAATTGTGCCTCAATATCTGCACTCAGCGCCTGGGTTTTGGCGATAAACGCATCAATGTCCGCTTGATGGTTGTTGTCCAGTACGTTTTTCAGTTGATCTTGCAGTTTATCGGCAACTGCTTGGGCGGCTGAATTGTTGCTGCGAAAGGCATTAAGTCCTTCGTCATACCATCGATAAAGACTGTGTTGCGGGGTTTTTTCAAGGTACGGGATGTGTATTTGAATCACGTGTTTTTGACCGATACGATCCAGTCTGCCGATGCGTTGCTGCAATAAATCGGGGTTGGTGGGTAAATCCCACAGAATCAAGTGATGGACAAATTGAAAATTTCTGCCTTCGCTGCCTATTTCGGAACAGATCAATAGCCGTGCCGAGCTTTCCGGATCGGCAAAGTAAGCGGCGGCTCGGTCGCGCTCAATAATGGTCATGCCTTCATGAAAAACCGCCGAGGCAATACCGACACGATCCTTTAAGGTTTGTTCAAGATCAATAGCGGTTTGCGCATGTTTACAGATTAACAAGGCTTTTTGACCGCGTAAAGAGGCGCTTGATTTGGTTTTTACAGACGTAATTAGTTTATCAACCAACCAGATAAAGCGGGGGTCTTGTTGTAAGTCATTATCCCGTTCCCACGCTTCTGTTTGGACGCTTTGACCGGTTAACGCATAGCCATAGCGTTCCCGTTCCGGAAAGCCTTGCACGGTTTGCCGTGAGTTTCTGAATAAAATCCGCCCCGTTCCATGATGATCGAGCAATATCTTAATTAACGCTTCTCTTGCAGAGGCCGATTTTAAAGGGTCATTAAGATTTTCCAGCAAGCCGCCGACATTGTCGTCTTTAAGTAAGCGGGTTAAATTTTGTTGAGCGTGTGCATCCAAAACTTGCCCTGCCAGTAACAATTTGGCGGCATTGGCAACGGGTTCAAACAGTCGCTCTTCTTCAACGAAGGCAGAAAAGCTGTAAAACCGGTCAGGGTCCAGTAATCGTAAACGGGCAAAATGGCTTTCTTTGCCTAACTGTTCGGGCGTGGCTGTCAATAAAATAAGGCTGGGCGTTTGCAGGCTGAGTTGTTCAACAAACCGGTATTCGGGACTGGCGGCTTGTTCGCTCCATTCAAGATGGTGCGCTTCATCGACGATGACCATATCCCAGCCTGCTTGCAGGGCTTGTTGTTGGCGGTTTGGAAAATCAGAAAAAAACCGCTGACTGCACAGAATTAATTGTTCAGTTAAAAACGGATTATGATCCTCGTCCGAGTCTGCATTTTCATCCAGACCGTCATCATTAAGTTCTTCAAGGCAGCGTGCCTCATCAAACACACTAAAACGCAGGTTGAAGCGTCTAAGCATTTCGACCAGCCATTGATGCAAAAGACTTTCCGGTACGATAATTAAAACGCGATGCGTCAGGCCATTAATTAGCCGATGGTGCAAAATCAGGCCGGCTTCGATGGTTTTACCCAAGCCTACTTCATCTGCCAGCATAATCCGGGGTGCAGACCGGTTGGCGGATTCGTGGGCAATATATAATTGATGTGGAATTAATGAGGTGCGGCCACCCAGCAAGCCTTTAACCGGTGATTGCTGAAGTTGTCGCAGTCTTAGCCAGGTCTCATAGCGGAGTAAAAACCATGAACTGGGATCAATTTGACCCGTAAACAATCGATCTTGAGGTTTGTTAAACTGAATATGATGATTGAGTTCAACTTCTTCCAACAGAACTTCTTGTCCCTCCGCATTTTTTCCGACATAGATAATCAAGCCTTCTTTCTCGATTAGCCGGGTAACGGTTAACTCTTCTTCATCAATGGATTCAATGATATCGCCAACGGCAAAGCTGACGCGAGTTAAGGGCGCGTTATCACTTGCGTAAATACGCTGTTCGTCACTGGCTAAAAAAAGCACGGTGACGCGTTTGAAACTTACTTCAAGAATAAGACCTAAACCAAGCTCTGACTCGGTATTACTAATCCAGCGTTGACCGGGGATGAAATCTGCCATTGATTGAATTGCCATTACACATCAAAAAATCACTATTATAAGCGTTACAGAAGAATTGTTTCGGGTTTTATGTGCGCTAATTAAGTGACGGGTCAGGTTGGCTTGTCAGGCTTTGTTAAGTCGCCATTAAGGTTAGGCAATCTATCATCTCTCAGCATTAAAGAATTGATAAATTGTTGTTAAATCACCTTGCTTAAACTTAAATGGAATATTATGAAAAAGTCGTTTTTTTTAATTCACTTAACGGTGACTGTTGCTGTGTCCTTGTTTTCATTGAGTGCTTTTGCAGATGGAGATGGCGAAGGGCATCGTGGAAATAATCATCACTATCAGTCTGATGAGAGAAGATATTACCCGCAACAGCCACAATATCAACGTTATCAGGATCCACGCTCTACGCAAGGTTTGGCGGGAGGCGTTGTAGGCAGTGTTTTGGGTTATCAGCTGGGTAACGGTAATCCCGTAGCAGCCGGAGTGGGCGCGGCTGCCGGCTCTTATCTTGGTAACGGCATGTCGGGCAGATGATAGGCCGGTTGTCTTAAACAATAGTATTGCTGACATTAATTACGTATCAAAGGAATCTAATGAAAAAGTTATTTTTTATAATCCAGTTATGCGCCGTTGTAATTCTGTACTCAACGGCATCTTATGCGGATGACGACGACCGTGGATGGGGCGGTTATGGCTATGAAAATCATGGCGGGGGGCATCACGGTCATCACCGTGAGCACTATTACCCGCAGCCGCAAGTGAATTATTATTATGCTGAACCTCAAGTTCGCTACTATGCGCCACCACCGGTTCGCTATTATCCGCAGCCACAAGTGGAATATTATCAACAGCAACCCCAGCGCTACCAAGATCCGCGCTCCACGCAAGGCTTGGCGGGCGGCGTTATCGGCAGTGTTTTTGGTTATCAAATGGGCAGCGGTGATCCCGTCATGACCGGGTTGGGTGCCGCAGCAGGTTCTTATTTGGGCAATGGAATGTCGGGAAGATGAAAGTTTCTGAGGTTTTTAATTTAATCCGGGAGAATTTATGCGATGACTTTAATGATCGAATGCAAAAATACGCTTTACCCAGGGCGGGGTCATTAAATCACCATGCCCTGATTTAGCCGGTTATCTTGCGCCACCCGTTGCAATTCCCCGATTTTTATCGCTAATCCATTCACTCCAAGACCCCGCATAAAGTTTGGAACCGGTTAACCCCGCGTGCTCCATTGCCAATAAATTATGACAGGCCGTTACGCCTGAGCCGCAATAATGAACAACCTGTTCGGGTGCGGTCGTGCCGATAAGCGTTTTAAATTGACTGCTTAATGATTCGGCTGACAAAAATAATCCAGTGTTATCAAGATTTAATTGAAAAGAGCGATTTAATGCGCCAGGAATATGACCGGCAACCGGATCAATGGGTTCTTGTTCGCCGCGATAGCGTTCGGGTGTTCGGGCATCAATCAGGCATATCGTTTTTCTGGCGAGACCGTTTTGGACTTGTGACGCTTTAAGCCAGTGAGCGCTGTTTGGATAAGGTCTAAAGGTAACCGGTTTTAAGGTCGGCAAGCTAGTGGTCAGGGCAAAGCCTTGTTGTTGCCAGTGTTGAATGCCGCCATTTAATACCGCCACGTTATCATGTCCCAAACAACGTAATAACCACCACAAGCGTCCTGCAAAAGTGCCGCCGGTATCGTCATAACAAACGACCTGGCTGTGGTTGGTTATGCCCCAAGCGCCCAGTTTTTTTGCCAAAAGTCTAAAGTCGGGCAGGGGATGTCGCCCTGTAAAATCGGTGATGGCAGAAGACAGATCTTTATTTAAATCAGCATAACGGGCATGGGGTATATGGCCGTGGCGATAAGCATAGCTGCCTGCTTCACTGTTTGCCAGAGAAAACCGGCAATCCACAACTACCCATTTGGGGTCGTTAATATGCTGATGTAAGGTTGTTGCAGAAACCAGCGTTTTGTAAGTCATAAGTTTAAACCTCTAGTATTATTTTGCCGATGTGCTGGCTGCTTTCCATGAGTTCATGGGCTTTGGCTGCATCATTGAGTGCAAAGGTGGAATGAATAACGGGTTTTATTTTTCCGGTTGCCAGTAAGGGCCAGACTTTTTGATACAGCTGTTGGGCAATATTGGCTTTAAAGTTATCGTTTCTGGCTCTTAATGTCGATCCGGTCAGGGTCAGTCGTTTTAACATCAGGGATAATAAGTTGATTTCTGATTTTGCGCCATTGTGGATAGCGATTTGTACCAGTCGGGCATCGAAAGCCATGCATTTTAGATTACGCGGAAAATAATCGCCACCGATCATATCCAAAATAACATCCACGCCTTTGTTGTCGGTAAGCCGGTTAATTTCTGCAACAAAATCCTGTTCCTTGTAATTAATGGCGGCATCCGCACCGAGTTCCAGACAACTATAACATTTGGCATCTGATCCTGCGGTGACAATGACTTTAGCATGAAAGGCTTTGGCGAATTGAATGGCTGTGGTGCCTATGCCACTGCTGCCGCCATGTACCAGCAACGTTTCGTTTGGCAGTAGTTGGGCGCGGTCGAATACATTACTCCAAACAGTAAAAAAAGTTTCCGGTAGTGCGGCAGCTTGTACTAAAGACAAGTTTTCTGGTATCGGTAAACAGTGTGAGGCAGTGGCTAAACAATAATCGGCATAACCGCCACCCGTCACTAACGCACACACAGCATCCCCCGATTGTAGATTACGAGCAGCCTCACCGGTTGCCGCGACAGTTCCCGCAACTTCCAGTCCCGGTATATCAGACGCACCTGAAGGCG
>SERZ01001707.1_pt1 | contig 11942 bp, 17 predicted proteins | sample 3171461 | NCBI WGS metagenome assembly SERZ01 (sample SAMN06051861, study PRJNA518727) | freshwater metagenome | biome: subpolar coniferous forest; feature: holomictic lake; material: water; isolation source: holomictic Lake 227, 6 m depth | place: Canada: near Kenora, Ontario | collected... | reverse complement strand
TATTCCGGCTAGATCATTTCACAAAGAGCGTTCATAGTCGCCAAGCCCCCGCCGGGGGGCGTCACGGCGGCTGAGCCGACCAAACAGCCGACCCGAATCGTCCGTGTCAGGGAGACCCGTATGTATCGAGCAAAAAAACTCTGCGTAGCACTTGCGCTTAGCACCACCGTTGCGGTGCTGGCAACGATGTCGGCACCGGCTTCAGCCCAGCAGGCTGCCGCAGCCGCCGCAAAACCGGCGGTACAAGCCCCGGCTCAGCCGACCGTACAAAAGCCTGTTGTACGGGCGCGCGACCTGATTACGCCGCAAGAGCGTCAGGCTTATCGTCTGGCCATGCGTGCCGCCCGCCAGAATCCGGCTGAGCAGCAACAGATTCGCCAGAAAATGCGGGCCACGCTGCAAGAACGTGCCGCGGCTCGCGGTGCGGTACTGGAAATGCCGGCCAAGCCGATGATGCGTTCGGAAGCCCGGCCGGAAGCCAAGCCGGCGGCACCGCCACCTCGGGCGCCGTAAGGACGACGGTCAGGGCAAGGGGGATTCGCTCCCTTGCCCACCCTCTCCCGTCATCCATGACACCGTACCGGCCGATTTGCCGTGAGGCGGGTTGACCGGAGCCGGCAGCGGCGAAAAGCGGTCAAACAGGCCGGTCGCCACCAACAACATCAAGGGCGCCACCGCCTGTCCTACATAACAGGCGCTGGAGAACACGAACGCTCCCGCCGCGGTTCCCTCCAACACGGCGCGAGGGGTCAGAAAGCCGTGCATCGCGCCCACCATGGTGCGCGGCCCCCCCATCAGGGCCAACATGCCGACGCCGACCGCGGCCGTGGTAACCAGGCACCCCATCCCCCCGACCTCGGTTTCCGTGAAGGGCGACGCAAGCTGATCGAAGACCGGCGGCATTCTCGGCGTTTGCGCCTGGGCCGGTTGAAGCGTGGTCAGAGCAAACAAGCCGGCAACGAAGGCGGAAAACAGGGAGCGGGCGGAAGGCATTGCGCAGTGTCCCGAAGATTCGGACCCGAAGGTACGGAAACGATTGCGGGCATCCTAATCGATCGGCCGCATCCATGCAATGTAATCACACACCGTCCGGAGGGTTACACCGCGTCGAAAAACTGTTATCAATGAGGTCGCTGATCATTTTTGGAAATCGTCATGCCTCTGTTGCCCGGCCCCTCCCATGTATTGACCCTGTCGTGCCCGGACACCGTGGGCATCGTGTTCGCGGTGTCGGGCTTTCTGGCCGGGCGCGACTGTAACATCGCCGACAGCGCGCAGTTCGGTGACCGCGAGAGCGGACTGTTTTTCATGAGGGTTTCGTTTACCGAGTCCCCGAACGGTCTGGACCGTGCCGAATTCGAAGCCGGCTTTACCGCGGTCGGCCAGCGCTTCGGCATGAACTGGAAGCTGCACGACACCCGGCGCAAGCAACGTGTCCTTATTCTTGTCTCAAAATTCGGTCATTGCTTGAATGATTTACTGTACCGGTACCGGATCGGCAGCCTGGATATTGAAATTCCGGCGATCGTCTCCAACCACCGAGATTATTACCAGCTAGCGGCATGGCATAATGTGCCGTTCCATTATTTAGCGGTCGACGCCGAAACCAAGCTTCGCCAAGAAGAACGCCTGCGCGAGATCATCGACGAGGAAAAAATCGATCTGGTCGTGCTGGCTCGCTACATGCAAGTCTTGTCGCCGGACCTGTGCCGGCACTTGACCGGGCGCGCCATCAATATTCACCACTCGTTTTTACCCAGCTTTAAGGGCGCCAAACCCTATCATCAGGCCTATTCACGCGGCGTCAAACTGATCGGCGCCACCGCGCATTACGTCGCGGCCGAGCTTGACGACGGCCCGATCATCGAGCAGGAAGTCGAGCGGGTCAGCCACACCCTCGGCCCGGACGAATTGGTCTCCGTCGGCCGCGATATCGAGAATGTCGTACTGGCCCGCGCGGTCAAGTACCATGTCGAGCACCGCGTGTTACTCAACGGGAACAAGACCGTCGTGTTTCGTTAGCCGCTTTTATTTTTGCCCGGCGGCGGCGGCCAAAGCAAAGGTATGAATCGAGTGGTAGACTTTCAGTGTGCCGTCGGGACTGGCATGCTTGAAGGCCAGATTGATTTTGTTGGCCGGGTTGTTCGAACACAGCATAGCGGAGACGATTTGCTTTTCCGCCGCGATCCCCTTCATCAGCAAAAGCAACCCGAGCGCGCCATCATCGATCGACAACGTGTTGCGCAAATCAAAGGCAACATATTGCGCGGTCACACCACCGAACCAGGCAAGAATATCATGCGCAGTCTTCGCAGAATTAACTTCAAAATTGCCATAAACGATAATCACCAAACCCCAGGCTTCCTTGACCGCAACAATCTTGGACAGCTTGGTTTCATATACCGTCACCCCATCGGGTGAAAGAGGCGGAGCCGGAGTAATCGGAGGAGCGGGCATGGCGGTTCTCCCTGAGCGAATTCTTTCGCTAGTATGCCATATCTTGAGTTTCGGCGCAATCCCCGGCGGCGTCTTGCTTTACTTCTGCACTCTGCGCCCGGCGGTCAAGCCGCCAGGGGCAAAGCCCCGCACAGCGACAAGGCATTGGCCAACTCAGTCGATTCGTTGGCAATCCGGGCCGACTTATCGGTGCTGAGCAACGCCACCCGTATCCGCCGACCATAGCGCAAGTCGCGATAAGAAGCGGCGGCAACCAGAGCATTGATCGCGGTTGACAGTTTTTCCCGCTGCCCGCGGTTAAGCGCCTTTAGCGCCTTAATAATTGCCCGGGCACCATCCTGCTCCCCGCCGGGAAGCTTCAGCTGTCCGATGAATAGGCGTCCGACCATACGCATGAACTTGCGATCATCAAGCCGTAAACCCGCAGCCAGCAGAAAGCCGACAATTTCTCCGGGAAAGCTTTGATCTTCAGCAATCATTTTAACAGTTTCAATATACTGGCAGGCAAAAAACTCGGACTGGCGGAGGCGACAAGCATAATCATACGCAAACACCAACACAGTATTCACCACGGCCAAAACAAGGAGGAATTCAAACATCACCTTCTCGGCCTCCTCTTTTGCCGTGCCGGATCAAAGGGGGTTCCCCGGGATTGGCTCCGCATCTTAGAAATTTGAACAAGCGCCTGAAGATGATCCCGCTTGCGCAGACGGATTTCCCGTATCTTCAGCCATTCTACCACAAGGGCGACCGTGACAACAACCGTAACTGTTGCCAGAAACAGGGCAAGCAAGATAACCATGGCCGCTGCCTCCGGGTGGTTAAAGGCGGCCGCAAGCTTGGCCATCCCCGGCCAGTCGGTTAATCTCTCGACGAGACGAACCAATAAACCGGGGACGCTTTCCGAAGAAACTTCGCTCACATCGTACCCGCAGAAGTCTCGACCTTTCGGTTTTGCTCACGGGTTTTAAGGAAGCGAAGGGTGGGATAGTCTTCTTGCGTACGGTTCATGTGCCAAGCATTGCGGGCCAGAAACACCAGCGCGCCGTCATGGTCTTCGGCCAGCGCCGAACGGTTGGCATCAATAAACTTCTTTAATAAGACGGCATCATTACACTCGATCCAGCGAGCGGCGTCAACTGCGGCCGCCTCGAATCTTGCAGCCAGCCCGTATTCGGCTTCAATACGAGCAGCCAGCACTTCGAACTGGAGCGGCCCGACCACGCCAACCACCCAATCGGCACCCGACAACGGCTTGAACACCTGACTGGCGCCTTCTTCGGCGAAATGATCGAGCGCCTTGCGCAAATGCTTGGCTCGCATCGGGTCTTCGACCCGCACCCGTTGCAACACCTCGGGGGCAAAGCTGGGCACGCCGGTATAGCGCAACTCTTCGTTGCCCTCGACCAACGTATCCCCGATCCGCAGCGAGCCATGATTGGGAATGCCGATAATATCGCCGGGCCACGCATCTTCAGCCAACTCGCGGTCGCGCGCCATGAACAACACGGCATTATTGACCGCCAGCAGCTTACCGGAGCGGCTGTGCTTCAGTTTCACGCCACGTTTGAAATGGCCCGAGCACAACCGCAAAAACGCGATACGGTCACGATGGTTCGGGTCCATATTGGCCTGAACCTTGAACACGAAACCGCTGACCCGCTCTTCGGTCGGCTCGACCAGCCTGCCGTCGGCCGGTTGCGGGCGCGGCGGCGGCGCATAGGCGGCCAGCCCGTGCAACAGCTCCTGCACACCGAAGTTATTGATCGCGCTGCCGAAAAACACCGGGGTCATGTGACCGGAACGGTAAACCTCCAAATCGAACGGCGGCATCAAGCCGCGCACCAACTCGATATCTTCACGCAACTTGGCGGCGGCGGCAGCCGGCAACAACTCATCGAGGCGCGGATCATCCAACCCGTTACATTCCAGCCCGTGACTCGCGACATCGCCTTGCGTACGGTCCATTAAGACCAGCCGGTCATTGATCAAATCATAACAGCCGAGAAAGTCCCGGCCCATGCCGATCGGCCAGCTTCCCGGAGTAACATGGATTTGCAGCCCGTCTTCGATTTCACTCATCAAGTCGAAGGGGTCGCGCGCTTCGCGGTCCATCTTGTTGACGAACGTAATAATCGGCACATCGCGCAGCCGACACACCTCGAACAGTTTCCGGGTTTGAGACTCGATGCCCTTGGCGCCGTCGATCACCATCACCGCACTGTCGACCGCGGTCAGCGTGCGATAGGTATCTTCGGAAAAATCCTCGTGGCCCGGCGTGTCGAGCAGGTTGAAGCAGCGCCCTTCAAATTCGAAGGTCATCACCGAGGCGGTCACCGAAATGCCGCGCTCGCGCTCCACCTTCATCCAGTCCGAGCGCGCACGCCGCTGCTCGCCCCGAGCCTTGACCGCGCCCGCCATCTGAATCGCACCGCCGAACAGCAGCAGCTTTTCGGTCAGCGTGGTTTTACCGGCGTCCGGGTGGGCGATGATGGCAAAGGTTCGACGGCGTTCTATTTCACTGAGCATGGCAAATCTTCGAACTGGAGAGGCCGGAGGAATAGCAGGATTCTGCCGCAATAGCCATTGACGGCTTACGAGACCGTTCGGAACGGCTCGTTCGATAGCTGACTTGCGATTCGATCATGGCCGGAGTACAGTTCCCCACCATGGTAACATTCGCACAGACAGGCCCGCCGGAAGCTCCGCGCCTTGCTTTCGTCGCCGCGTCCACACCGGAGGCCAGAGCGGCTTTAGCCCGGCTCAACGAGCGCTACCCCACCGTGCCGATCGAACAGGCCGATATTATCGTTGCTCTGGGCGGTGACGGCCTGTTGCTGGAGACCCTGCACCGCGCGCTGGACCGGGGCTCTCCCGATCCGCAACCGGTTTTCGGGATGAATCTCGGCTCCGTCGGTTTTCTGCTGAATAATTTTGCCGTGGATGGCCTGGTTGAGCGGGTCATCTGCGCCATGCCGGTTACGCTGCACCCGCTGCGCATGGTCGCCTATCGAACCGACGGCACCAGAATCGACGCGCTGGCGATCAACGAGGTTTCCCTGTTGCGCGAAACCCGGCAGGCCGCAAAGCTGCGCATTCAGGTCAACGGGATTGAACGTCTGTCCGAACTGGTGTGCGACGGCATCCTGGCCTCGACCCCGGCCGGCAGTACCGCCTATAATTTTTCCGCACACGGCCCGATCATACCGCTGAATGCCGGGGTGCTGGCGCTCACTCCGATCAGTGCGTTCCGGCCGCGGCGCTGGCGCGGCGCGCTGCTGCCCCATACCGCCTGCATCGGCATCGATGTGCGGGACTCGAACAAACGCCCGGTCAGTGCGGTGGCCGATCATGTCGAAGTGCGCGAAGTTGAGCGGGTTGAAATCATGGAGGATCGCCTGATCCGCCTGACCGTGCTATTCGATCCCGAATTCACGCTTGAAGAGCGTATCCTTAAGGAACAGTTCCAACCCTGAGCCCGCCCATGCCGCGCATCAGTTACGTTGTCACCGTCTATAATAAACGCCCCTATCTGCCCTTTCTGTTGGCCGGCCTTGTCGCGCAGCGTGGTGATTTCGACCGCGAGTTCATCTTTGTCGATGACGGCTCGAACGATGGCAGCGCCGACGTGCTGCGTGACCTGAACCGCGGCCGGTCCAACGTTTCCATTATCGAACAAGCCAATCAAGGGCCGGCGCGGGCGCTGAACCGCGGATTGCTTGAGGCCCGCGGCGATCTGATCAAGCCGATGGACGCCGACGACGTGTTGTTGCCCGATGCCACCGCCGTTCTGCTGGAGGCGATGACCTCCACCGGGCAACGGCTCGCCTTTGGCGATCAAGCGCACTACCGTACCGATGTGGCGGGCGGCCCCGAAGCGGTGATCGCGCAGGGCCCGTCCCCGCACGGCCGGATTGTAGATATTCCCGACGCTTTACAACGAACCTTGCGCCGCGCTCAAACCACGCCCTCCGCCTGGCTTGCCGATGCCGCTGTCGTGCGACTGGCCCGTGGCTGCGATCCCGATGTTTTCGTTCAGGATTATTCGATCGAGCTGCGCATGGCACGCTACACCGGCTTTGCCAAGGTCGAGGCGCCGGTCTTCCTGGCCCCCGAAAGTGCGCCCGGCCGCTTGTCCGAGCAAGAGGCGCAGACTCTGCACGACATCAACCTTGCCGTGTGTCATTTCCTGCGCGACCTGGAGCATGTGACGGAGGAGAGCCGGCGCTATGCCCTGGCACGCGTATTGGGGCGGGCCTGGACCTGGGGCCGTCGGCACGAGAGCGGCATAGCACTGCTTTCCGCCGAATTTCGACACTATGCGCGGACTCGGCTCAGGCTGTTTCCGACCGGGGACGCCCTGATTGATGCGGCCTGCACCACCTTTCGCCGCACGCACCCGATCCGCCTGCCCGCCACCGAAGCGACCGGAGCCCCGTTTTGACCCGAGTCATGCATATCATCAACGCCGACCGGCTGGCCGGCGGGATGGAAATCTTTCTCAGCCGGCTTGCTCCGGGACTGAAGGACGCCGGCCTCGAGCAACTGGTGGTGACGCGCCGTCATCCCGAGTTGGCGAATTTTTTGGAGGCGGCGGGCATTCGTACCGCACGTTTATCGCTGCACAAACGCGATCCGCTGTCGTGGCTGGCGGTGCGCTGGCTGGCTTGGCGCTTCAAGCCGGATTTCATCGTCAGTTGGTTGCCGCACGCAGCCCGGCGGGTGCCGAACGGTCCCTGGCTGCGAGTCGCTCAGATCGGGCTTTACAACTCGCTCCGCTTTTATAAACGGGTCGACGCCATGGTCGTGCCGGCCCCCGACATGGCCGAGCACTTCGCCGGCCTCGGCTTTCCAGCCGAACACATCCATATATTGCCCCATTTCACCGACCATGTCGCCCTGCCGCCGATCGACCGCGCCAGCGTCGACACCCCCGCCAACGTTCCGGTTCTTCTGGCGTGCGGCCGGCTTTACCACCTGAAGGCATTTGAAGTCGCGGTCGAGGTAGCCGCCCGCCTGCCCGACACATGGCTCTGGCTGGTCGGTGAAGGTGAGGAGGAGCCGAAACTGCGCGCGCTGGTCGCTCGTCTCGGCATTACCGACCGAGCCCGCTTTCTCGGCTGGCGCCGCGACATTCCGGCGGTGATGGCCGCCGCGGATGTCATGCTGATGACCTCGCGACGGGAACCGTTCGGACTGGTCTTTCTTGAAGCTTGGCATGCCGGACTGCCGGTGGTCGCGACCGCCTCGGAAGGTGCCCGTTATCTGATTCGCCCGGGAGAAACCGGCATGCTCGGCCCGATTGACGATGTCGAGACTCTGACCCGCCTGACCGCAACCGTCCTGACCGACCCGGTAACCCGAGCCCGAATCATCGCCGGCGGACGGGAGCGCCTGACCACCGAATTCAGCCGCGAAGCGACGGTTGCCGCCTATTTACGCTTCTTCGAACAGGCCCGGCGGCCTCGCCCCACTCCCTGAACGCCTCCCTGAAAGTATGATCCTTGAGTCGACTTCAGTCCTGATTCGCGGTACCTTTCGAAGAGGAGGAGTCCATGGCCGCACTTGCGTTCGATACACACGCCTTCGTCAAGCGCCTGACCGCCGCCGGCATGCCGGAAGCGCAGGCCGAAGTTCTGGTGGATGAACAGTCCCGACTGATCGACAGCCGCTTGACCGCGACCGTGGAACGACTCGCGACCAAGGAAGACATCCGGACGCTTCGGTCCGAGACCAAGGAAGACATCCGGACGCTTCGGTCCGAGACCAAAGCAGACATCCAGGCGTTTCGGTCCGAGCTTCGTACGGTTGAAACAACGCTGGAGCTAAAGATCGAACTGGCTAAGCGTGACACCATCATCCGCATGGGAGCCATCGGGGCCCTCGGCGTCACATTTCTGTCTGCGATCAGGTTTTTCGGGCATTAAACACCGGCAAGGCCACTCTAATGCTTCGGTTTTTTCTCAGCCGGTGCCGGCCGGGGCTCCTTGCCCTCACCGGGCGTTGCCAAGCCGGATAGCGCAATGATGGCTGCCAGGATAAGCAGCACAACTCCCATCCATGTCTCGATAGTGCTGATACCGCCACGGTCATAGCTGGTTTGAGTGTGTCCGGCCAGCCATAGAAAGGCACCGGCAAAGGCAAGCAAGACTCCATACATGAGTCTTTTCGCGGTTGTCATGCCGCAGCCTTTCCTATACGGCGAATGCCGATAAAAACCTTACGGCGGACACCGATGAAGATGAAACAGTGGCCCCGGTTTTTGCCCCAGGGCCACCGGTCTCATGTAAGAATCTCGATTCGATAGTCTTCGATTACCGTATTGGCCAGCAACGCCCGGCACATGGCCTCCAGCCGGGCGTTCGCTTGATCGACGGGCAGGTCTTTCAGCTCCAACTCTATAACCTTGCCCTGACGGGCATCGGCAACCTCGGGAAATCCGAGGCTATTAAGGGCATGGGCAATAGCCTTGCCCTGGGGATCGAGCACCCCGCGCTTCAGGGTGACGTGAACCTTGGCCTTCATCGCTTGCTCTTTCGATCCCTTATTGCACGACCTTGGGGCCCTTCATGTCGGCCACTCCACCCTCGGGCAGAATGCCGAGACGGCGGGCAACTTCCTGATAGGCCTCTTCAACCTGTCCGAGATCCTGACGGAACCGGTCCTTGTCGAGCTTTTCGTTGGTTTTGACATCCCACAGCCGGCAATTATCCGGGCTGATTTCGTCGGCCAGGATGATACGCATTTCCTCGTTTTCCCACAGCCGGCCGAACTCCAGTTTGAAGTCGACCAGACGCAAGCCGATACCGAGAAACAGGCCGGTCAGGTAGTCGTTGATCCGGAGCGACAGCGCCATCATGTCGTCCAGATCCTGGGGCGCCGCCCAGCCGAACGCGGTGATGTGCTCTTCCGAGACCATGGGGTCGCCCAACTCGTCGGACTTGTAATAGTACTCGACGATCGAGCGCGGCAGCGCCGTGCCTTCGGGGATACCGAAGCGCTTGGTCAACGAGCCGGCGGCAACATTGCGCACCACCAGTTCGATCGGGATGATTTCGACCTCGCGCACCAGCTGCTCGCGCATGTTGAGCCGACGCACGAAATGGGTTGGAACCCCGATTTCGCCCAGCCGGACCATCAGGTACTCGGAGATGCGGTTGTTAAGGACGCCCTTACCCGTGATGGTACCCCGCTTCTGGTTATTGAAAGCGGTGGCGTCGTCCTTGAAATATTGCACGAGTGTGCCGGGCTCCGGTCCTTCGTAAAGAACCTTGGCCTTGCCCTCGTAGATGCGTCGGCGTCGTGTCATGCGTTTCGTCCGATATGGCGCGGGGCCGTAATGCGCCGCCGATCCGGAAGGTTGGTCACGGTGGTATAGCAAGATACCGGCCCCGATACAATGGAGCCACTCAAGAGATATCGACCGATTGCCACGGCGTGCAATCGGGCGGTCCTGCCGCGAACAGCCATACCGGACGAAGCGCGTTGACTCGCTCTCGAGTCGGCAAGGCGATCAGCGCCCCGGAGCCGGTGCCGAAGCCGCCGGCCGTGGAAAAACACAAGGCGGAGCCCGGCCCGGAGCCCGGCCCGGAGTCGGGCGCCGGAGTCCGCGAAGCCAATAACGCCTGCCAGTCGTGCCAATCGCCCCGCGCGGGGTCGGGCCTCGCGGCACGCTCAAATCGCGGCAAAGCCTGCCGGATTCTCGGATCCGCCGGGTCATTGCGATCAAAGGCGGTGATCATCGACAGGCCTTCGGGCAACCGAATCAGCTCGATCGGCTGCCGGCCCTCCGGATCACGATGATAGAGACAAAACGCATCACGCTCGTCGGCCACCACCAGATTGAACGGCCGATAAGCGCGCGGGTTGAGGTGGCGCAGCGCCGACGCAGCGGCTTTAGCATCGGCATGATCAAGCGCCTCCAGCACCGGTTCTCCGCGTGACCGCCGTCCCTCGGACGGGCCTAGCGTGCCGGATCGATTGAGAATCGCGGCCACGACTCCGCTATCGTTAAGCCCGAGCCAGCTTCCGCCGGCCAAACTGTCGAGTCCGGCCACCAAATCCGGGCGATCCGGCCAATGCCGAGCCGGCCCGAGCCACGGCCGGTCGGCCATTTCATCGCGATTGGCCGCGAGCAACACTGGCCAATCCTGTCCCGGACTGCGTAGTATTACGAGGGTACACATGGTTTCCTCCGGGGCCGGGGCGGTGTATGATCGGTTTCGGCTTCGGAGCCGGGTGCGCCCCTTACGATTCTCGCACGACGTAACTATATGTCAAAGAAGGTCATTCATAATCGGTTGCGGGGCGGCCGAAGCCCGTCACATTCACCCGTCACATTCAAGGGAGAAGCGATATCATGAGCACGTTCGAGGATCGGGAAAAGGCCTTTGAAAACAAGTTCAAATATGACCAGGACATGCTGTTCAAGATCAATAGCCGACGCGCTCGGCTGATCGGTCTGTGGGCGGCGGAACGCTTGGGAATCACGGCCGAAGACAAGGCCGAGGCCTATGCTCTAGAGGTGGTTTCAGCCGATCTTGACGAACCCGGTCATGCCGACATTATCCGGAAGCTTCAAGCCGACTTCACGGCCAAGGGACTCGATATCAGCAATCACCGCATTACCAAAGAGCTTGAGCGGCAATGGGAAGTTGCACGGCTGCAAATTGCCCCCCCGGCTCCGGTGTAAGGATAATCTCGTAACGAACGGCTTCGGCACCGGGCGGCCCCCTGCGTTTCACGCCCGACATGGCTATATCTCAATCCGTGGCTACAGGTCAGCCAAGGTCATGCGGAATCGTTGCGGGTCGATCGAAGCCCGTCACAGGCGAGAGGGGGAACTTTATCATGAGCACGTTCGAGGATCGGGAACAGGCCTTTGAAAATAAGTTCAAACATGACCAGGACGTGATGTTCAGGATCAACAGCCGACGGGCTTGGCTGATCGGTCTGTGGGCAGCCGAACACCTGGGCATCGTGGAGAGCGACAAGGCCGAAAACTATGCCCGGGAAGTGGTTTCAGCCGATTTCAGCGAGCCCGGTTACGCGGATATCATCCGAAAGCTCCAGGCCGACTTCCAGGCCAAGGGACTCGATATCAGCGATCACCGCATCACCAAGGAGCTTGAACGGCAATGGGAGGTTGCGCGGCAGCAAGTTGCGACCCCTTCTCCGATCTAAGCACCGTCGCATGGAAAGCGGGATCGAATCGAAGCAGCAACCTCCGGGGATGACTGGGGCCGGAGCGGACTGCTCAGGCCTGGGATTCGGGTGCCGGGTCAGTCTTGAAACTCTTCCGTTCGAGACAGCCACCCCCCCGACTCGTTGCCGTGACTATCCCGCGTGACGCCCGTGGCAGCGGCGTGACTGATAGCGCCTGCAGCGGTGGCGTGATTTATGATGCCTGCGGCGGTGTCGGCTGCCCGGCGGGCACGGCTCCAGATTTCCCGGGCGGCGACCGCTTCTTCATGCAAGCCAAGCCG
>SERZ01001706.1_pt1 | contig 11948 bp, 30 predicted proteins | sample 3171461 | NCBI WGS metagenome assembly SERZ01 (sample SAMN06051861, study PRJNA518727) | freshwater metagenome | biome: subpolar coniferous forest; feature: holomictic lake; material: water; isolation source: holomictic Lake 227, 6 m depth | place: Canada: near Kenora, Ontario | collected... | reverse complement strand
AAAAAGTTACCAAACTTGTCGATGAATCCTTGTTCTGCCGTCTTCCAATTACAATGTATCAGTTTATACTGTGCAATCTGCTTATGCATTGTTTGATCGAAATGGCGTGGTCCAAGGATTAGATCACCGTTTTCATGCTTTAGTGCAGCACATACTATCCAGTTATTTGGTCTTTTATTTTCCATGTTTCAGCACCATCAACAAAAACTCATCCGGATATCTTGGTTTCGGGACACCATCATGTGATACCTTATGCGATACCTTCTCATAGCAGTCAGGGCAAGCTAATCCTGTGAAACCAAAGTAGTCGGTTAAATTCCACCATTGCCCATTATCAGATTTTGGGCCGCAAAATGAGCAACTTCTCATCGTTTCCATCTCTTCCCCGGCCTCGAACAAAAGTAGAACGGTTTCGGTTTTGTATAAGTTATCGACGTATAGATCGGCTGGCGTCTTCCATACTTCATTGTAACATAGTCTGGAATCACGTATGTTGATCCGTTACGTCTATCGCCAAAGAAATCAAAGTATTTGTTCCAGCTCATATCACCACCCAAATCCATGTGTAAATTTTAAGAATGCAATTTCTTCTTCTGTAAAGACCTCATTTAACTTCTTGTAAGTCTCCTGCTCTCTCATCCTGCGGGCCCTTTGTCTTTGCGTCTGTTGCCACCATTCACACAATTTATCGTCTTTGAGTAATAGAAGGCTATCCAGCTCATTTTCGACGATATAATCCATAAGGGCAACAGCGATATCTTGAATATCTTGAAGAGCGCTTACAGAGTATGTTCTATCCAGTGTTACTCGATCAACTACCGGTGACTGGTTTATGATCTCCCTAAGCATTTTAGCTTTGTGTGCCATTGCCTCGACTTGAGCGTCTATAAGAATCTGCTCTTCGCGAACAAGGTTTTCTGGAACAGAAGCCCACTGTTTATCAACACTCATCCCCATATCAACTCCACTTCAATAGAAACATTGATCTATCTTCTTCACATTCGAAATAATACAAACCAAAGATGTTGTCGAGATAAAACTTCCCAACCCCATCATATTCTTTTGTCCAATTCAGAACCTTTCTCGCCAAGTTTCCTGCGCCACCAGCAAAGTTACCATCCCATCCCAAGTCGACGGGTTGCCATTCTGTTCCAACCATACCGTCTTTTTCTTGTTTCATCATGACCACTTCAACAGAAACATCAACATCGCTTCATCTGTATCCCATTCCAACAGAAAATCTCTTTCTCCGTTGGGCGCACTAAAATCGACAGAAACTCTACTAACGTTAGGTAAGTTTTTAATCTTACTATCAGCGAACTCAAGCTTAATGAGCTTCCGTTGAATGTTGCGCCACTCGTCTGGCGTCTTAAAGCAGCTCCATTCTACCATAGCGGGGGCACAATCCCAGCCCACTTCTTCACAATCTTGAGCATTGTCCTGTAGTCATGAGTTCCGATACCCGAATCCTCATTCACCAGGACGATCCGCTTTTCATCAAGTTCAACATCATCCTTCGTTAAAGAGTGACCACTAGATCCGTCATCCAAGATGATGTACTCATCCACTGAATGCCGAATAACAAATTCAGCAATCTCAGAAGCACGAACGCAATCCCTGTAAGACGGAATCTTTATTGTACACCAATCGTCTGCCAATGTCAAGTTTAATCCGTTGGTATGGAACAGATCGACGCACTGCTCTTTGTCGATGAACTTCTTCCAAGACGAGCTAACCACGGTCTCGAATGGAAACAGATCGTGCAGGAAGTTCAACATCTCCACAGACATTGGATCCATTTTCCAATAGTTGACGATATCTGGCATGGCAACTCGACCAGGATATGGTCGGCGATTCTCGTGATGGTAACTGATGTACCTATCAGGAAATAATGGACCATCGAAAGTCCAAGAACAGTACATGATTCATCTGTTCGCTCCTTTCTCGTACTATTACATTTTTCACAATTTTAGGCATGAACCACCTCTGGAACAAATTGTCCCGCTACATTGCAATCGACAGCGCCAATGCAAACAGTGAATCCAGAATCTGGGTGGAAGTATTTCCTGCGGTTCTTCGCCATCCACAGTGCAGTTTCTTTATCGGCCCACAGATATGCTGCTGCAAAGTTCATCACCCAATCGTCACCGTTTAAGTATTCCATTACCTGATTCTCACCCATCATCTTATGACGGTAAACAAAGTAACGACGATGAGTGATTTTGGTTTCGTTCTTCATTTCTTGCCTCCAAACTTCTTCTGCAATCGTTCAAATTCTGCCTTGTCTCTTGCATCTTGACGCTCTTTGTACGCTTCTTCGTCCTTGAGACGTTTCAAATACTCCTCATCTGTCTCAGGAACTTTGGCGTAGATGCCCCAATAGGTGCTGTCGTCATACGGTATATTATAAGTATCCAACCAAGAGTCTTTGCCATATGTTTCGATGGCTTCATCAATATTATCTTTGAGCGAACCCAGAGAAGTATAGCTCAAGTCCAACGATTGAACCATCTTCGATACCATCTTGCGGGGCTCTATCTTCTTAACCATATTCATATCTCCTTGATACCATTATATGACAGAACCGCCAACTAATCAATATACATCTAACCTATTGATCAGCAAAGGTATTCTGCAAACTTTAGACGAAACAGCATGGCATCGTCCGAGTTCTTGAATCGAAAGTAGTGTCTGACACGACGCTTCTGAGTAAATTCTTCAGATAACGAAGGATCAGACGGCTCTATCTCTGTGCAATAATCCCATATCAACCCCTTTACACCAAACCGACCAATGCACCAATTATCCATTGCTTTAAAGCACACTGTCGATATTCGAGGTTGTCGATATACTTTAGTCCAATCATCGAAGTAGTTGGAGAGATCTTTAGCCATATTTCAGCGCAAACATAAGTTGAGCATCCTTGTCATATAAAATGAATCTAGCGCCACCAATAAAAGATTTACACTCCCACACCAACTCTGTGTTTTGTATCTGTTGGCCAAACTCAGTTAAGCAGTAAAGATACGCAGCATCAGCTTCCTCAGGATCAGATATCACAACTTCAACTCCAATACTCATGCGAATTTCAGCATAAACACAAGACGTTCATCTTCATCACGGAAGAAAAATCGGCCTTGTAGATAATGCCAACTCCCTGCTTGCAGAGTGGTGCGACACCACTCATACATATCAACCAAAGCCTTACTTTTGAATCCCAAATCCCAAATATCGACCGCCTGATGTACAACATAAGGATATAGATTGAAAGGTTCATCATATGGTTGCAATCTTGCTGAATCTAAAGTCATCGGTTGAACATTAACAAGCTCAGTGGCAAGCATCTGTGGAATCAACGTGCGCATCATCGGTATTAAAATGCTCTCGTTCATAAGAATTTCAATCTAAATAGCATAGCTTCTGCACTATCTTTAAACTCCAACTTAAGACCCGCCTGGATGGTCATATCAAAATAGTTTCTGACAACTTCTGTTTTCCCTATTCGTGGTGGGGTGACGTCATGATGAACAACCCACTCACCAATCTCCTCTATCAACTTCTTAGTGAGGAAGATAGCTTGAGATTGGGGATTCTTAAACTTATTTAGATATCCTTCAAACTCAACCAGATCGATCCTCTCGAACAGTTTGTACCAGACGATTCTGTCATCCGCCATATTTCAGAATAAACATTAGTAGGAAGCCTTCGGGCAACAAAGATTCATTGAAAAGAAAATGATGGTCGGCTGGAAACATAGTAAGCATCTGCCATCCTCTACCTTCCAAAACTCTAGGATCCTCAACCACATTTAGAATCCGTTTGCAATAGTTACGAGCATCCCAGATAACCCCATTACGTATCTTTACTTTTGTTAGGATTGTCTCTGAGTTTATAACCACTTCAACGAAAACAAAGTTGCATACTGGTCGTCATAAAATTCAAATGCTCGAAAAGGCACTGCACTACTCATATTGCCATAATCTTCTAGATAATTTTCTACACCGACGTGCTCTTTGAGCCAATCATCGATATTCTTTTTCTCATAGGCATGTGCCCACAACAACTGATTAGAAATCCGAACAATGCTCATTCGTACAGCCGTTTCAACATAATGTAATCATTCCAAGCTTGCCTAACCGCCGTGCTTTTTCCTGGGCGAAAATCTTTCAATGTTTGCACGATATTCCTCAAATCCTCTAAACGCATCCGCAGAGTAATCATGGGAACATCTATTTGTGATGCTACCAAAGAGGATGTTAGGTTAGTTAGGTTAGTTAGATCCCATCCATTCAATGCTTTAGCCTGAATATGCTTCTCATTATCTATGTCAAATCGTTTGACATTGTACCTAACAATAAACTCTTTTAGAGTCATGTCCATTTCAGGCGACATATCAGCGCATCTCCTTCATCTGTAAATCCAACATATACCTCATCTTGGTTGGCGCCCCATTCACAGTATGAAACACAAGTGTCAGCACACCATCTGAGAAGACGATCCAAAATCCTTGGTTGGTTTCTCCTTATATGAACGTAGTGTGTCATAACCATTTTAGCGTGAATAACAACGCTTCTGATTCATCCATATTTACAACATCAACATATCCATCAGTATCATCAGCCTGTTTCTTCATGTCACCGATATCGTGTTTATACAACCAAAACCACATTTCATTATACTTTCCTAGTGGCAGTTCTTGAAGTTTGATTTGGTACTTCACTTCACCAAAGCTTCCATAAGTTTGTACTCTTCATACGCGCGTCGCAATGCCTCATACTTAGCGAGTTTAGATGGATCAGGAATAAGTATCAACAGTCGCTCTTCAATCCTTTCTAAACGCCAGGCGATCTCATCAATTGATGGTATAGATATAAGGTTGCCTGTCGAACCACTGGTGTTAATAACAGTCATAGTGTTACCAGTAACCGCTGTCACTAAAGCTTTACCCATTTGCCGATGTTATCACAGAACCCACAGGCATTGGATTTCCTTGTGACGGTTGATTAGCCCATGGTTTAGATGCGGCATTCAACCCCATCAGAATTGTACTCCCATTGCAGCAAGTTCCATGATACACTGCCGCTTCTTCTCCCAAGGCACTCTGAATGATTTGTTCGCTATAGTGTTGTTATCCATAACAGCGTCAGCAATATCTTTGGCGTCTTTCAGACCAAGACCAGAGTAAGCGCGAATAAGTTTAATAAAGCTAACCTTTTCATGCCCATTATAGCTAGCAGGAGTGATTATGCTCGTACTAGTGTTGTCGCCTTTTAACAGCCGAAAAAATATCTCGGCCTTGACATCCGGTCCCAAGACAGTATTGATTTTATCCCACAACTCCAAACCAATATCAGTACCAAAAGCATCCGTAATAGAACGCATGAACTGGATGCCGCTGTTAGCAACATCGTCAACCGCCTCGGGAGTTAGCTCGTCAATATCAATCACATCAACTTCCCTTCTGCTTCACATTTAGCCAAATCTTCGGCCACCTTATCCTCGAAATCGGGGAAGGCGACAAAGAGCTGCAACTTCTCAACTGGCTTATACCCTTTTTCTTGCTTCTTCCAGGTGAGGTTCCGCAAACTTGTGGGAATACCCCACCGATCTTTTCCGTAAACTTTGAACTGCAGCTTGGCACCACGACGTCCCCAAGCGCAAAACCACTGCGATCCTGCTTTGAATGCAACCCAACATTTATCGTGGTTATCTTGATGCTGCCAACCAATAAAATGAAAGTCGATATCCATTCTAATCTCCGTAAGTAAGAGTCAGTCCCCATATACTAAAGTAATTCCGTGTGGTGCCTCAAGATCCTTACGATGCTCGTTCTTCACTAGCCATATAGTTTCGCAGTAATCTGGATCACCAAACACATTACATTCAAGGTCGGTAAACACAAGGACTTGCTTCGGTTGCAACTCATTATCTTTCATATATTTCCAGATGCAATCGAAGTTTGTCCCACCACCACCCACTATTTCATAGCTAGTTAGATCATCTAGATTATCTTCAGTGAATGACTGATAGTTATAAACTTGTGTATCAAAACAAGCAACATTGATACTGACTGATGAGAATTGCTGAGTTATTCCAATCATTTCAGACATGAAGGCAACCATTTCTTTCTGCCCAATTGATCCACTAAGGTCAATAAAGATAGTCACCTCAACGGTTGGTTGCTTAGTCATACTAGGTAGAATAGCATCACACCCCCAGCCACGTCGACTAGGTTTCATATAAGTGAAGTCATTTTTAACTTGCGACTCAATTTGCTGATTCAATACTTCCCGCCAGTTCATCTTCGATTCGGTCAAAGAATCTAGCAGGCGCTTCATATTGCCTGGAACGTTGCCAACACCAACTGCAGCTGCCGCAGACAACATCGCTTCTTTGATTTCGTCTTTGACCTGCTGGCGCTCTTCAGCGGTCAAAGGTACAGGGCGACCACTACCTCGTGTCTTCCCCTCACCTTCACCGTCTTCATCTCCACCAGCACCAGGATCACCAGCACCAGGATCACCAGCACTATGATCATCGAGCATCTTATCGATAAGATTGTCGATGTTCAATTTTGGCATGTTATTGAGAAGATCTTCATACACTTGCTCAAAGTTCCAGCCATGGTACTTCATATCGAAGAGCCCGGGGATCTTTCGGGGCATTACACCAAACTTATATTCTACGCAACCATCATTAACCACATAGTCTTGAGCAATATTAGCTAACTTAACGTTCCTATCGCCTGTTCTCGCTATATGGTCATAAATTACATGTAATAGCTCGTGACCAACCAAGAAGTCGACTTCGTCTTCTTGCAACTCCATAGTGAACTTTGAGTTGTACCAAAGCTTGCGTCCGTTGGTGGCCATAGTTTCGCACCAACTATCCGCATTCTCCAATACCAATCGAGTAGCAATATTTCCGAAGAATGGATTCTTAATCAGCATTCGGATGCGAGCTACTATAAGTCGTTCAAGAGCTTCCTTATCTCGCTTTGCGTCAAAGGTCGAACTTAATCTTGTAAGGGTCATAATCGCCTACTGTCCTAGGAATTGGTTCATCGTACTTCAATCGAAAATATAGTATAGCAGATTCTAAGATTTCTTTCAAGACCGGATCATTAGCAGATTTTACTCTAATAGCGTGCCAAAGATCGTTCTCAAACCGAGCCCTACGTCTTAACTCCTCTGCACTCGGACCAACCATTACGCCGATGCTTTGATAATCAATCTTCCGACCCCCGCTTGGAAGCGAGCGAAGTTCTTAAGCTTCTTTGGAGAGAACGGGAGGTCGAATTGTTGTAGCGCTGCTCGCATACACATTGTTTGGATTTCAGCTCCGAAATTGTCCATAACAAAACCCAGAACATTGTCTGCTGCTTGATGCCACAACGGTTCTTCTGCAGTCTTGCCAACTTTCTTCCACAAATCATCCAGTTCATAATTCAAGGACGTTGCCAAAGAATACTGAACGCTGATTTCTTTCGACTTCAATTCTGTAACTTGACCACTCAAAATATGAGCTGGGTTTGGCAGAACCGAGGCATGCTTCCTGTGCGCCAAAAACTTTAATGCAATGCCTTCACCAATCGTACCAGAGATCAAATCCATTGCTGTCAATTCATCACAGTTGTCGTCCAGCAATTCGCTCACAAATTCCCACGAACGAGGAGTAGCAAATGCCTTGTTATTCGATCTTGGATCAAAATCATTAAGGCTATTCTTGCTGAAATTGAGATATCCAACCACGTCCTTATGGATACGATTCTTCAATGCCCACTCATGCCACGAGTCAAAATCGACGCAAAGCTCAAAGTGGACAAATCGATTAGCCAATGGGGTTGGCATTCTGGAAGTTACACCTCGATCAGTATCCCGATTGCCAGCTGCAATAATCACGCAGTTATCAGGAAGCTTGTACGTTCCAACCTTGCGGTTCAGGATGAGCTGATATGCACTCGCCTGCACGCTAGGAGGCGCACTGTTCATTTCATCGAGGAACAAGAAGACGATGGGGTACTTGGCCGCTTCTTCTTCCGAAGGCAGATCAACCGGAGGGGCCCACTCCATCTTTCCAGTGTCCTTGTTATAGAATGGCATGCCACGTAGGTCGGTCTGTTCAACCTGCGACAATCGCATGTCATACAGCAAACCGCCCATGTCATTACAAATCTCAGAAATAAGATCGCTTTTTCCTGTGCCCGGGCCACCAGTAATAAAGGCTGGGCGCTTCTTTCGGATACAATATCCGAGCGCCTTTTTGAGCTGCCTCGTTGTTACGGTTCGACCTTGCGTTACGTCAGCCATTTTCTTTCCTTAGTTATGGTTCATCATACATCAATTATATGATACGCTGAAGATTATGTCAATGGAGTTGTAACTTGTTGTTCTTCAACGGATTCTTTCTGAATCTTCTCAATCGCCTTGGAAATATTACCCATTAGTTCGAGAATCTCTTTGCTATGTTTCTCGAGAAGCATTCGATGCGCCATAGCTTGTGCCATAAGTAGACCACTGATTACATCTGTCCCAGTTCTATTTTTGACAAACAGCTCGTTTAGTTTATTGTATGTGTTTTCCATTTTGGTTACCTATACTTAAGGTAAAACATTGTTTCATATAAATGTAAACTTAAATCTTGCTAGAAAGCAAATACTGGTTGCTTACTGCTTTCCAGTGTTCTTGTCCATCAATCCTCTTGTACACAATCCCTTCACGTAGTACTTTCGGATTGATTTGAGATTGGCCATCCGACTGCTTCAATACTTGGTCAATAGTCAACCCGTTCAGATGACAATTTTCGTCAATCACTGGAACATGTTTCAAACCAAGCAACTCACAAATATTCTTACGCAGCTTAGGTTGAACATAGCATCCATGCCTTACATCGTAAACTGTGAATACGTAGAAGTCCTGGCCCTTAATACCGTAGTGGTTGCCTTGGATACCTTCTCCGATAACTTCGCCTTGAATAGCAAAGTCTTGCAAAGCATGTTCAATTATCTTGGCTTCAAGATCATATTCACGTGCCAGATTCCAAAGTGTATTGCCTTCAACCTCTACATTTACTCCAATCTTGCCGTCTTTTATCATAACTTTACTAGTAGAAGTATATGGTTTTCCGTTATATACAAATTTCGTACCTTTCTCAATTTTTTGTAGTTCGTCCATTAATTTCCCCATATAGTATAACATCTTGTTTCATTGTAAAATTGCTTTCTTATAAATAACAGTGTAACAAAGAAAATGCCATTCGCAGGACGGGAATCCTCAATGGCCCTAGTCATTCAGCATTGAAAGGAACTCAACATGACCAGCACCAATATTTATTACGTGTATCAATATATCAACCCTATCACAGGAATACCTTTCTATGTAGGATACGGCCATCAAGGGCGGCACCTTTCTCATCTGAACGAGGCTATTCGTCACCCCGCACCAACACAGGGTGACCATAAATTAAACATAATCAGAAAGCTCATAAGACTAAACGCTCCACCTACAATAACAATTATTAAGAACCTACTTTCTAAAGAAGAAGCAAGGGCTTTAGAAATTGAACTTATTGCTAAAATTGGAAGACTGCACATAGGAACAGGTCCACTAACAAATTTAACACCTGGTGGTGATGGAGGAGATACAACATCACAACACCCTAACAAAAAAGAAATAACAGAAAAGAAGAGCAAGAAAGCGAAAGGCATGGTTAGTGTGAGACTATCAACAGGAGAAATTAAACGAGTCAGTATAGCAGAACAACATTTATATACCCCAATGAACGAGGGATCAAAAAGAACAAGAATCACCAGAAATAAACAATCCAAATCTGCAATTGAAGCATGTAAAACACGACATGTCCCTTACGTAACCAGAGTGGAAGATAAAAAAGTTATGTCTGTAATAGCATTTCAAAGATGGTTAAACAAAACTATTACAAAGAAATATCCAAAAATTATATGCTCCAGAATATCTGATAGAAAAGTTATCGCTGTAAATCATTTGAATAGAACACCTACCCCAAGAATCAGCAGACTGTCAGACAGAAAGGAGATGGATATCGTCAATTTCAAGAAATACCTCGCCTCGAAGTGAGAGATTACGACTACACACTATAAATTCGCCATCGATAATGCCAACGGTCATGCTGCTACCCTCGAGCTTCTCCGTGCATTCATACCAGTAAGTGCTCAACTCAGGCCATTCTTTGGTCAAACCTTGAATGCGTTCTTCATCAGTCTTAGGAATTTGTGACGGAAACGATCCCTTGCTAATACCAGCGAGGCAAGCAGCAACAGGCGGTTCGTATTTGACAATGCCTAACACAGCAGAAACCACCTCTCCTTCTTTTTCATAGAAGTTAATTTTATCTCCGTTATTAAGTGTTTCGTCGAGGATAGCGATAGGTAGAATCAACCCCTGGCTTATTTGTCCCCTCAACTTGACGGTTCTTAGCCGTTCGCCTTCTACACCTTCATATACTTTGGCATAGTGGCCTGGTTTGGTCAAGAACGGCGCAACATCAGTTGGCACAAATGCATCAACTTCAACGTAGATGACAAGATCGCCAACCTTAAATTCCGATTTCTTAACTACAACCTTCCAAGAATTTACCGTCGCAACCTCAATCGCGTCAGCATCCAGGATCGGTTGTATGTCAAGAATCCGCTGAATAGAAGCCATTTTTCTCATATCAGTATAACCTCAATAATGTTCGTGTTGCCATCAAAATCTTTCCAAGCTCGTTTCGGCCTTTACCTTTACAGACACCCCAAAAGACAGAAAATTATTTGTGAGCACTGTGGCAAACCAATCACTGTGAATGGTTACGCTAGATGGCATGGGAATAAATGTAAATCAAAGATTTAGCTGTTCCTTCCATCCGTTTTGTGAGATGAACATGCGAGCCAGAACTTCGCTGCCAAACTCTACAATGTCATGCTCGTCTGGGTTGCCACTGTTTTCGTAGATGACACATTCCCAACATTCATCTGTAACAACGCAACCGTCTTCGTCCATCGACTTCTGATGATACTTTTCCAGATCAAGGAACTTGCGACCTTTCTCATAGCGGGCGATAATCATTTCTCTTTCCTCGTTATATCTGATAGAACACCAAGAATGAAAGAAGTACAAATATACATTGAGGCAACTATGGTATCATTGCCATACAATGATACCATGGCGGCGACAACACAGAACCAGCTAAGAAAATTTGCTTTATTCATTTCTTACTCCACTGTCCTTTGCGATAAGAAATCAGCAAGCCAAGTGCGAACCAACCTGGGCTTACTGCAAGCCATAGTAGCCCGAACCTGGCGACAATATCCTCTGTTCCAAATATACCGGAGTTCCTAAGGAACAGAGCGAAACACATGACTATCCATGGAACAAGTGTAGCGAGAATGGCTGGCGTTTTCATCCTTCCACCTTCAGCCAACGACCATCTTCTTGACGTTGATATCTCTGACCGAAACCAGTTCCCAGCTTGCCGATGCCATATTTGGCCCAGGATGCATCACCCATATTTGCCCAAGGGCCCATTTTAGTCTTGGCGTCGTACATCACCGATCCATACGGCACACCAAAATCGTCAATAGTATCCAGAGGACTAAGCCAGTATTGTGCTTCCATAGCACCTTCCCCTATATACGTTGGACTCGGTTTCCTTCTTGGTTACTGGGCAGACAAACTTCATCACGTCTTGTCCGCGGTCGCCCTCGTAGCAGTCGAGAAACTCGACTTCATCTGAGAAGTGTTCTTCCTTGCACTCGGGACAAAGAACGTAATTACGCTGTTCGTAATAAGTACCCATGATTAGATCTCCACCGTGCCGAACTCAATCTTGTCGCCGGGGCCAACGATCTCGAGTATTTGGAGGACAGCTTCGCGAACAGCCTGTTCGGTTCTGCAATATTCCACACCAAGCCCCTGACCATATTCGTTAAC
>SERZ01001705.1_pt1 | contig 11953 bp, 6 predicted proteins | sample 3171461 | NCBI WGS metagenome assembly SERZ01 (sample SAMN06051861, study PRJNA518727) | freshwater metagenome | biome: subpolar coniferous forest; feature: holomictic lake; material: water; isolation source: holomictic Lake 227, 6 m depth | place: Canada: near Kenora, Ontario | collected 2013-06-25... | reverse complement strand
CTTGCGCCCGGGAGTCGCGCGCGGTATCGGAAAGCGTTGACAGCCGAGTGAAATTGGGCCGTAGTCGCAGGACGCACCGTGGAAAGGAATTGAGCCGTCAGGCAGAACGTGCGACTTTTTCAGTTGTGACGAACCAAGCGGCTTATTTACTACGCGAGAATACCGGAACTTCCGGGGTCACGCAGACGGCCCAAACAGCCGTCGCCACTCTGGCAGCCCACGACATTCCGCATCTTATTGTCGGCGGGGTTGCCGTGCAGGAGCATGGCTACCCGCGTGTCACAATCGACGTTGATATTGTCGTGCCCGACGTTTTGGAGGCCGTGGAGTGCCTCACAGCGGACTTGAGTGGGCCGTTCGCCAGAGTCAAAGGCTGCGAGGATAGAGTCGAAGACCGGCGGAACGGTGTGCAGGTTGATCTGCTGCCCGCAGGCAAGGTGGTGAAACGCGGCTGCAAGGTGCCTTTCCCGCATCCAACCAATGCAACGGAGACACTGCAAATTGTCAAACTGGAGGAACTCCTCTCGCTCAAATTGGATAGCTCGGCCCACTCGCCACTGCGCCGGCTGCGGGACAAAACAGATGTGGTTGAACTCATCTTGCGGCGCCAGCTGCCACGCGAGCTGCCGGTGGCCCCGGCAGTGCGCCCGCTCTATCTCGAGACTTGGGACGCACTTCAGGCCGAAAGCTGAATCATGCTGTCTGCGAGCAACGGGCCTCCTCTCCCTGGCCCTCTCCTATTCCTGGCGAAGCCATAGGAGGTATGGCCGCCGCAACCACCGCACGCAGGAGGGGTCCTCCACTTTGGGCCAGCTAGCTTTAAAGTCCGAAGCCCGAAGCCCGAAGGCCGAAAGAAGACCGAGTTCCGAAATCCGAAGACCGAAACCCAACGCCGAGGGCGGTTCGGATTTGTTTCAGCCTTCGGGCTTCGACCTTCTTTCGGTCTTCGACCTTCGGGCTTCGGATTTGACCCGCGAGTGTGCTACACAATCTTCTTGGTCGCTTCCCTCTCCCTTTCGGAACGGGAGCGAGTCAGGGTGAGGGTCGTTCCCCCCTTTCCCCGAACGACCAATCTACCTTCTGCCAACCCTCCGGGTTGGCTTCCGTTTCAGTCGCCAGAATGTCCTTAGGGCAAAGCTTCGAGCTTGGGGTTCCTGCTCAAGCGCCTTGTGTTCCTGGCCCCAGTTCCCCCCTCACCCCGGCCCTCTCCCCAGAGGAGCGGGAGCACCCTCAACCGCGTCCTTTGCCAACTCGTAACGCTCGATTCGCCCACCGACGGGCTGCAATTCCCCCTCTCCTCCGGGGTGAGGGGGAACAGACCGCAGCTAATTCCCAAACGCCCGAGCATTCCTGGAACTGTCCAACTGGGTGAGTTGATGGTTGAGCAGCCGCCTATTGGCGCAAACTCACCTTTTCGGCTGTGGGAAAGTCGTCCGGCACTGGGGTGAAGCAGCGGCCGGTGGCGACCCATTCACAGGCGCGGCAGGTGACCGTCTGAAACCCAACACATTGCATGCTGCCCAATTCGCCAACATGGCCCATCAGGTTGACCGCGACCTTGCCCTTGCCGTAAGGCACCCACCAGACGATTGGCTCGTCTTTGCCCGTACCGCCGCGACCCGGTGCCGGATCGGAATAGGCCGTCAGGAGAATGTGCATGTTTTCCGCCGGGCCGCGTTGGCCATGGTAGAGTTCGTCGTGTTTGTGCATCCAATGGAGCGGCAGGCCCAAGGTGATGGAATGGTTGGGATCACGGGTCGTCATCAGCCAATCATACTGGCCCCCATGGCCCATCCCACGGCCCTGGCCCGGGTTTTCCCGCACGATCTGGCCCCGGTCGTCCACGTAAACGCTGTAACCAAATTCCTTCGCGCGCCAAAGCAGGCCCACCATCTGCTCGAATTCTTTCCAGCCAGTGAAGGCATTGTTTGCCGCGTGGACTACGACCACGCCGCCGCCCCCGGCGACGTATTTAACGAAGTCCTCTTTCACGCGGTCGGGCCACATCTGCCCGTTATAATCGAGCAGAACGCAGCCAAAATCGGAGAACCTGGGTTGCCAGGCCTGGCCGGCTTCGGGCGTGGTAAAGTTGGCCGGCGCGTTGTTGACCACCGCCTCGAAATGCCCGTTCTTGTCGAGCATCTCCTTCAAGAACGGCGTCGATTTCTTCCAATCGTGGTTGTTCTGGCCGCCAATGATCATGACCTTAATGGGGCTTTCCGCGAAGCAAGGCCAAGGCAGGGCCGTGAGGATCACAAGGGCTATCCAGAGAGACAATCTAGCTATTTTCATAAAGTGCATCGGTCGATTATTGGTTATGGGTCACGAACGCAACAGTCCGTTGCAGTCTCAACGGGGCCAAGCTAGCCAGCGGACCACTCGCGGTCAAGAGCAGTGGCGAGTTTGTGTCCGTAAGCCCGGGCTGGCCTGATCCACACGTTGGCCGCCAACGGCGAGAGTTCATGGCAGGATTTTTTGCTTTAGCAATGCCCCCGCCTGATGTTTGCTATCCGGGTGAACCGACGATCATTCCTCAAAGCCGGGGCCGGCACTGCGGGGTTGTTCCTCAGCCGTCCGGGCTGGTGCGTGCCGGCGGAGAATGCCCAGCCGACCGACGACGACATCCTCGTCCAGGCGAAGGCGCGGATAGACCAGCACCGCAAAGGCGATGGGACTGTCCTCGTAAGGGATGCCAGGGGCAAAGCGATGCCGGGGGCCAGGGTCAAGGTGGAGCAACTTCGGCATGACTTTCTCTTCGGCGGCAATTTCTACATGTTCGGCCACTGCGGGAAGCCCGAGCTGGAAGAGCCCTACCGTCAGCGTTTCGAGGCCTTGCTGAACTACTGCACGCTGGCCTTCTACTGGGCTTACTACGAGGGCGAGCGCGGCAAGCCGATCTACGACTACACGGACGGGGTCGCGGCGTGGACCCGCGCGCATGGGATCACCTGCAAAGGGCATCCGCTGGTGTGGGACGCGGCGGCCGGCTCTCCCGGTTGGCTGCCGGAGGATCCGCAGGAGATCGAGCGGCTCTCCACGACGCGCGTGCGCGAGATTGTCTCACGCTTCAAGGGCCGCATTGACATCTGGGACGTAGTGAACGAAGCGACGCACCTGGCCGATAAATCGAACCAGACCAGGATGGCGGACTGGGCCGCCGGGCGGGGAGCGGTGCCGTATGTGGCGGAGCATCTGAGAACGGCGCGGACGGCGAATCCGCAGGCAACACTGCTCGTGAACGATTACCGCCTTGGGCCTGATTATTACAAGATCCTGGACAGCCTGCGGGACGGGACCAAGCCCCTGTTCGACGCCATCGGCATTCAAAGCCATATGCATGACGGGGTCTGGCCGCTGCAAAAGGTCTGGGACAAGTGCGATACCTTTAGCAAGCTCGGCCTGCCGCTCCATTTCACCGAGACCACCATCGTCAGCGGGCCGCGCAAGGGGTCCGGGGAGAATTGGGGAGAAACGACCGCCGAGGGTGAGGCCCGGCAAGCGGAGCTGACGGCGAAGTTCTGCACCGCGCTCTTCGCTCATCCCGCTGTCCAGGCCATTACGTGGTGGGACTTCTCCGACCTGGGGGCATGGCAGGGCGCGCCGTCGGGTTGGCTGCGCCGCGACATGTCTGCCAAGCCGGCATACGACCGGCTGATGGCATTGATCAAGGGGGATTGGTGGACTAAGACGGAGGCCACCACTGATGCCGATGGCACAGCCCGAGTGCGCGCCTTCTACGGCACGCACCGCATCACGACGCAGTCGCCCAGTGGCCCGCCCGTGGTCAAGGAGGTACACTGGGAGCGCGGGCAGCAGAACCAGTTTGAATTAAAGACATGAACAGGCTGGTCCGGCGCTTAACCTATTTCCCCTGTCTGAGTGGGTAACCTAACTCCAATGAACCTTAGAACTAGTATCACATTCCGTCGGCTCGCTTTGTGTCTGTCTTTTGGCGGCTTCATGCTTGCCGGTTCCGGGCTCCCAGCAGCGGGGGTGGATCTCGAAGCCGGATTCCGCAATCCGCCCGAGTCGGCGCGACCTTGGGTTTATTGGTTCTGGCTGGACGGGAACATCACCAAGGAAGGGATCACCGCGGATCTCGAAGCGATGCAGCGGGTCGGCCTGGGCGGCGCCTTGTGGATGTGGGGCGGGGGCGTTGGGGAGGGCGTCAAGGGTCCGGTGAAGTTCTTTGGTCCGGAATGGTGGGAGCTGATGCGGCACACGGTCCGGGAAGCGGATCGGCTGGGCTTGAAGATCAACCTCACCGCGGGCAGCGGCTGGTCGCACAGCGGCGGGCCCTGGGTCAAGCCCCAGCACAGCATGCAACGTTTGGAATTGAGCCAGGAGATAGCGCTGCCGGGGCCCGGGCGCAAGGACATCACGATTCCCGGCGGCGACCCTTTGGTGGCCGTGTTGGCTTACCCAGCGAGCAAGGGGAAGGACACTATGCGCCGGGCGAGAGTGAAGGTTGCGCCCAGTTCGGCCGCCCCGGACTACCCCGTGGCCAATGCTCTCGATCAGGATCCCGCGACGCGCTGGATCTCCAAGGGCGGCCAGGCGGGTGATGGCCCAACGGACGCCCATCCCGAGTGGCTGGCCTTCGAGTTCCCAAATCCCTATGCGGCGGCGGCGCTGTACCTGGCCCCCTTCCAGCACTGCGGTCCGCGGCAATGCCAATGGCAGGTCTCCCAAGACGGCCAGGAGTACCAGACGATTTGCCGCTTCGAGCTGGCCGCCGATACCCCGCGCACCATCCCTTTTGAGGCGCCGGCTTCGCGGCTCTATCGGCTGCTGATCACTTCCGCTTACCCCTTTGGAGGTCAGGATAGCCGGAACGTTCAGATCGCTGAGGTCCAGTTGCTGCAATCTGGCGAGCAGCCTTTCGAAAAGGAGCTTTATGAATCCCGTTCGCTGGTGGACCTCACCTCCAAGCTCGACTCCTCTGGGCACCTGGCCTGGGAGGTGCCGCCCGGAACGTGGACCTTGCAGGTCTTCCGCCACCGCTCCACCGGAGATCAGCCTCACCCGATCCTTCCCGATGAGGGGGGGCTGGAATGCGACAAGCTCAGTCTGGAAGCCATCGATGCTCATTGGAACGGCTACATCCGACGCGTGCTGGACGAGTGCGGACCCGCTGCGCGCCGCGTCATCCGCTGGGTGCATGCGGACAGCTATGAGTTCAGTCCCCAGACCTGGACGCCGAAGTTCCGGGAGGAATTCAACCGGCGTTGTGGCTACGATCCCCTGCCTTACCTGCCCGCCATTCTGGGCAAGGTGGTGGATGGCCCGGTGGTTTCCGCACGTTTCCTGTGGGATTTTCGGCGCGTGCGGGCGGACCTTTTTGCGGAGGGGGTCGGCGGCCATTTACGTGACCTGTGCCAGCGCGAAGGCATGGCCTTGACCACCGAGCCGCACCTGGTGCCGGAGGTGTTCGACCAGATCCAATATGGCGGGCATGTCTCTGAGCCGGTCGGCAATTTCCTCGGCGAGCGGCACACCGCCTGGTATGCGGCGCATCCCCCGGTCGGGCCGGAGATACACCTGGCCAAAGGCGAAGCCTCGGCCGCTTACACGTATGGCTTGAACGGCGTGGTTTGGGCCGAAGCATTCACGGGCGTTGACCACGCGCATGCCTGGAAGGAGACGCCGGAATATCTGAAGACCTGGGGCGATCTCTGGCTGACGGAAGGGATCAACCGTTTCTGCTTTCACTGCTGGGCTCACAGTCCGTCGCTTACCCGGAAACCAGGCCTTACGCTCGGGCCGTGGGGCATCCACTTTGACCGCCGGAATACCTGGTTCGACCTGGCCACAGGTTATCTCTCGTACCTGAGCCGGTGCCAATTCCTGCTGCAGCAGGGCCTCCCGGTGATGGACGTCTGCGTGTTCACCGGGGATGGCGTGGACCCGGAGTTCGCGCGACATCCGGAACTGCGCGCCGCTGGTTACGATTACCACGGGGTGACCTCTGACGTGCTGCGGAAGGCCACCGTGGAGAACGGCTGGATCGTTTTGCCTTCGGGCCTGCGCTATCGGCTCCTGGCCACCTACAGCCGCGAACTGCGCCCCGAAACCCTGCGCCTCTTGCAGGACCTGGTCAAGGCCGGGGCCACCATCCTCGGCCTAAAGCCTGAGGATGCGCCGGGGCTAACGGGTTATCCCACCAGCGGCGAGGAAGTCCGGAGCATCGCAAATGAAGTATGGGGCTCAGATGAAGAGGCGGGCCGGAAGGGGCGTGCGTATGGCCGGGGAAAAGTGTTCTGGGGCATTCCCGAGAAACCGGCCCCGAGCACCAGCACCCGGGTGGTGGCAGCGTACCTGAGCTGCGCCCGCGAGCTGCAGGTGCTCCGGGATATGGGAGCGGCGCCGGATTTCGAATACCCGCTGTCCGGCAAAGAAGACTGCGACACCATGCTGGCCTACATGCACCGTCGCTTGCCAGGCATGGATTGGTATTTCCTGTCCAACCAGGCCGGGCGGCCCCGGAAAGAGAACTGCACCTTTCGGCTGGTCGGCCGTCAACCAGAGCTTTGGGACTCAGTGACCGGCGAGTTTCGGAAGCTGCCGGTGTTTCGTGAACTGCAAGGGCGCACGATCGTGCCGTTGGAGTTTGCGGCGGGGCAGTCGTTCTTCATTGTGTTCAGAACGGCGGAGACCGAACCGCCGGGGCCGAGACCGACGCGAAACTTCGAGACACTGAAGACGCTCAGCGAACTGACCGGCCCCTGGGAGGTCTCATTCGATCCGCAATGGGGCGGCCCGCGCGAGCCAGTCCGATTCGGCGCGCTGACCGACTGGACCGGGCGGCCAGAGGACGGCATCAAGCACTACTCCGGAAAGGCGGCCTACCGCAAAAAGTTCAGCCTGTCTGCGAATGCCCGACCCCGCCACATCTACCTCGACTTGGGCAAGGTAAAGGACCTGGCCGAGGTTCGCCTGAACGGCCGGAACCTGGGCGTGGTATGGTGCCAACCCTGGCGGATCGAGATCACCGCGGCGGTCCAGACCGGCATGAACGAACTGGAGATCGTCGTGGCCAATGAGTGGATCAACCGCCTCATCGGTGATTCCGGACTGCCGCCGGAAAAGCGTTTCACCTGGACCACCTGGAATCCCTACAAACCGAATTCGCCACTGCTCGAATCCGGCCTGCTGGGACCAGTAACACTCCAGGGCATGGAGTAGTTGTTATCCGCGTATGACGCGACCCATCACCACTGCCCTCCTGCTGGCCTGCACTCTAGCCGCCTCCGCCGGCTCATCGGCCATGCGCGTCATGCACACGGGCGGCAGCGGGACCCCGCTGCTGGTGAATGGCAACTTTGAGGAGGCGCGCCCGGACAAGCCGGCTGCCTGGGCTGCCTGGCAGCAAGGTTTTCGACTGGCACCGGGCGAAGGACGTAGCGGCTCACCGTGCGTGGTGTGCGAGCGCCGGGAAGACGGCGGCGAGTTCGGCGTCAGCCAGACGCTCACGCTCAACCGGACGAATATCGCACCTTTCATCAGGCTTCCTGGTGCGCGATTTCGTGGCAGAATCTGACTTCTATGCATTCACCGGCGGCGCTTGCCAGGATCTCGGGCTGAGTTTGGAAGCCAACTTCAGCCCTGGTCGGGATCATATTGCCGTTGAAGGTCGCGTGACGGACACAACCAGCCGGGACCGCGCCATCACGCTCCTCTTCGCTTTGCCGATCGATGCAACCGGCTGGCAATGGGGCGACGACATGCGCCAAAGCCGCCTCATCGGCGGCAACGGTGAATTTGCCAATACGATGAGCCTCCGCTGCGGCGCCAACGGAAAGATGTCGCTATATCCCCTGGCCGCAGTCTGGACCGAGACCGAAGGCGACTCGGCTGGAGTGCGTGTCTCCTCGAGACCAGCAACCTCCGCACGCGGACAGGGTTCAGAACTCACCAGCGTCCCGGGCAGATCGGAGCCTGCTGCGCCCGGGGGCGAGCGCACTCCGAGGGCACGGCGTGCCGGGCTGGCACTGGCGGTGGACATGGACCATCCGGCCCAATACCGGCTCGTCTATCACGCCGGCACCCGGCAGTTCTTCATCGCCTATGATTTCGGGCTGACAAAGGACACCGCCAGGTTTCCGAGCAGCGCCCGCTTTCGCTTCGTCCTGTATCGCTTTGACCCGCACTGGGGCTTTCGGGCCGCGTTGCAGAAGTACTACGACCTCTTCCCGCAGCATTTCACCAAGCACGTGACCCGCGAAGGCGTATGGATGCCGTTCACGGACATCGCCAAGCTGCCCGGCTCCGATGATTTCGGCTTCGCCTTCCAGGAAGGCGCCCAGAATGTCGCATTCGATGACCAGCATGGCATCGCCAGCTTTGTCTATGTCGAGCCGATGAGTCACTGGCTGGCGATGCCCCGCGACGTGCCGCGCACTTATGAGAATGCGCTGTCCGTCCTGAATAAGGACCTCGCCGGCACCCGGGGCAAGCAGGCCGAGGAAATGGCGGCGGCCACGTTCACGAGCGGGATCGAGAACGCCGAGGGCCGCTTCTTCCTCTACCTGTTCAAAGCCCCCTGGTGCGACGGCGGCGTGTTCTCCCTCAACCCCGATCCGGACATTGCCACAACACCCGAGCACCCCTTCAACAAGGCCATGGTCATGAACCAGTCGATCGAGGCCGTCTTCAAGAAGAACGAACCCAAACAAGCTCCTCCGGGCTATCAACCATCCACTCTCAATTACCAACCAACTGCGGGCCTTGACGGCGTGTATCTGGACTCCCTTGAGATGTCCGCCAGCGAGCTGAACTATCGCCGCGATCATTTTCACACGGCGCGCATCCCGCTTGTGTTCGACCGGGAAGGCCGGCCCTGCCAGTTGATGATCTTCAACACCTGGAGGTTCGAGTGCGACATCGCCGCCCAGATGCACGCTCGCGGCAAGCTCCTGTTCGCGAATGCCGTCCTCTGGCAGTTTGCCTTCCCTGCCCCGCAGCTCGATGTGCTGGGCACCGAGGTCAATTGGCTGCATGAGGGTGCTTACCAGCCTGACTCGGACGCAGTCATGAACTTCCGCCGCGCCCTGTGCCGCCAAAAGCCCTACTGCCTGCTGATGAACACGGACTACGCCCGCTTCACACCGGAGCTGGTGGAACGTTATTTCCAGCGCTGCCTCTTCTATGGCGTCTGGCCCGGATTCTTCGACGAGGAAGCCGCTTCGAAGGACCCGTACTGGGCCTCGCCGAAGAAGTGGTATGAGCGGGACCGCCCGCTGTTCAAGCAATACATCCCGCTGCTGCGCCGCCTCACCACGGCCGGCTGGCAGCCTTTGACTCAGGCTTCGTGCGACAATCCAAAGATCCTGATCGAGCGTTTTGGCCCTGCGCCCGACGGCACCGTGTTCCTAACCCTGCTGAACGACACAACGGACACGCAGAGCGGAACGGTGACGGTGGACCTGAAAGCCCTGGGACTGAAGCAAGACGCCTCACCACTGGAGCTGGTAACCGGCAGCGCAGCCAGGCGCTCGGGCCAGGGTTGGCGGTTCTCGCTGCGTCCGCAACAGGCCGAGGTGTTGTGCCTCAGCCGAAAACCCAACTGAGCCTCGCCCCGACTTGACGAACAGGCCTGGCAAGTGCGACGACCCGGACGACCGCCTGGGGCTAGACAATCTCTACGGTCGGGCTGCCAGCTCAAGCCGGTGGGGGATGGGCATGCGGGGTGAGGCGGCGGCCCTTACTGAGGAGGCTGGAGGATGGCAGACTATGAAATAGCCGCGAAAAGGCACAAGAAGCGCAAAACCTATTGCTTTTATGCGCCTTTTGCGTCTTTTCGCGGCTATTCTTTTTTCCCTTTGTGTAGCCTATGCTGCGGCCTTTTCAGTATCACCCTAATTCCCGTCGCGGTCAGGGCGTAGGCTCGGTTGACAAGGCACGCTGAGCGTGCGCTCCAGCTTCAAGGTCTCGGCGTGTTCCGTTTATTGCTTTGCGGCCGGCGGGGGCACGTCGGCATGCTCCTGGCCCAGACATTTGCGCAAAGCCACCTCCAATTCCGCGACGATCTCGTCCACTGGCGCGGAGAAGCGGATTTGCTTGCCCAGGCCCACCGCCAACGTGTAGGGGTGAACGTGGAGGCCGGCGGCGCGAGACACGACGCGTTTTTTCCCCTTCTGCCGCTTCACCGAGCCAGGCCGACTCGGCAGCAACTGCCCGGCGTTTCGTGTTTCGTTCATCATTCCGTCGTATAGCCCCATGACAAACACACCTCGATCATCGGCGCTCACGCCTCCCACGGCGCCGAATTTGTCGAGCAGCGCGCGAAAGCTGGAGCCGATGTGAAGCGCTATTTCCTCCAGCCTCCTCGCCGTGGCTGAATTTGCCACCGCCAGCAACACTCGGTCCCGATACACACACTGAATTCCGGTCGCGGACTCGATCGCCCATTTCACCGCGTTGGCCACCTGGAATTCATTAGGGCCGAAAGAGTAGATTGGCCTTGCCGTGGCGGAAGGTTTGAAACTGCCGCTGAATAGGTCCGGTGTCTCTGCCGGATCCGGCACGCTGAAGTCGAACCGCGCTTTGAGTCGCTGGATTTTCCTCTGCGCCGAGGTCTTCTCGCCGTCAATCCCCCGCTCGGCCAGCGCCAGCAGTTTCTGGAGCAAGGCGCGCGCCTTGGAGTTGGCTGGTTTCAGATTCGTGTTCACGCCACTCACTGTGCCGTTCCGGGTCCCGAGGAGCAATCGGGAATTCGGCGTAATCAACGGGGTCGAGCCTCAGGTCGGCGCCTTCGCAGTTAACGTAACTGTTCGGGTCGCGTCGGAAAGTGGTGCCACATTGGAACGCGGACCTGAACAGTTACCTCAGTTGTAATCAGGGCAACTTGAGTATCACGCTCCCATTCCCGCCTCAGGTCGTTGCGACTTATTACCCGTCGGTGCAGAAGCTCGGCCGGCCGTTGTAGCCGCCGTCTTCGGTTGACTCTGTTTCGTAAAGCCAGGGCGATCCAGGCGACCGCATCGCCGGTGCGCCTGCTCTCAAATCGCAACTGTTCACCTGGCATCAGTGCGCGGCCGGGGCGGGGACGAGCTCGTCCCCGGTTAATTCCACGAATCAGCAAGACGCGGGGACGAGCCGTCCCCGCCCCGGCCGCGCGAGTTGAGCCGACCTGAAATAGTTACCTCACATCAATACCCGTCCGTGCGGTAGTTCACGGTTCCATTTAAATTGGTCGCCGGGATTTGCGTTGACAGGTCAATCTGGGCGAAGGGATCCCCAACGCCATTGGTGTTGTACTTGGGCGCGTACATGCCGTTCGTCGGCAACTGGACGGGCGGGTTCCAGGCGTAATTCGATACGACGGCCCGGCGCTGCTCGATCCGGTCCGGGAACACGCGGAGCACCATGAGGTCGGAGGACCAGACGATATTGGAGCCGAACACGATGTTCGTGCAATGCGCCTGAACGCTGTTGAAGGCGCTGGCGACCGTATCGTCGGCCGCGGGGAAATGCGTGGCGACAGCGAGCCGCGGAGCGGGTGAGATTTGGCTTAAAATATAGCCGTAGGCGCCTTGCGGAGTGTGGGAACTATTCTGGACCCTGGTCAACTCGGTGGTGGCGGCTTGATAGGACAAATAAACCGCGGTATTGGTGGGGTCCGGCGGCGCGTCGAGCCCCATCTGCTTATAGGCCCACACGTCCGGCGGCACGACCATCTCGTGGATGAATACGTCCACGCCCTTGCCCCCGTTGTTGGCCTGATCGACGCTGTTGGTTTCGGGCTTGGTGTCACTGCTATAGATCATGGTCAGGGGATTCGTTGCCCCCGGGGGTGTCCATTCGAGCTTGTAGCCCATCGAGCCTTTGCGGGCGTGGATTACCGGGTAGTGAGTAACCTTTGCGCCGGTCGCCTGATTGCTGTAGGCGAGGCCCCCGATCTTAGTCCAATCAAGCGTGATGGGGATCATGGCATAGGCGTCGTCGTTTGTAT
>SERZ01001703.1_pt1 | contig 11955 bp, 10 predicted proteins | sample 3171461 | NCBI WGS metagenome assembly SERZ01 (sample SAMN06051861, study PRJNA518727) | freshwater metagenome | biome: subpolar coniferous forest; feature: holomictic lake; material: water; isolation source: holomictic Lake 227, 6 m depth | place: Canada: near Kenora, Ontario | collected... | reverse complement strand
AACCTAGCGCCGCGTGGGAGAAGATCTCGGTGCCTCACACTTGGAATGCCCTCGACGGGCAGACTGGGCCGGCTCAGATCAGTGATCAGCAGGAGATGCTCCCGGTGATCGATGAGGCGACCAAGCGGGAAGATGCGGCAAAGCGCGCTGCGGCAAACCTCTCCAATAAAAAGGGCATCAGTGGTACTGTGCCCGAGGGCAAGGATCCCCGCACCCAAAACGGATACTACCGCGGAGCCTGCTGGTATGAGCATCAACTCGAAATTCCTGCGGAGTGGAAAGGCAAGAAGAGGGTTTTTGTGCGCTTTGAAGCGGCGGGAACGGTCGCCAAGATTTACATTAACAAGACGATGATCGGAGAGCACCGCGGTGGATTTACGGCGTTCTGTTATGAGGTGACCGACAGGCTTCGATACGGCGGAGCGAATGAACTGCGCGTTCAAGTCAACAACTCCTACCGGGATGATCTTCCCCCATTGTCCGGGGATTTCAATCTCTATGGAGGTCTCTATCGGCCCGTTCAGATGATCGTTACGGACAAAGTCTGCATTTCACCACTCGATTACGCTTCCTCCGGCGTCTACCTGACCACCAAGTCGCTGGATCCCAAAGAAGCGTCCGTGGAAGTCCGATCGATTGTCTCGAATGGTAACAAATCGGGGGATTTCTCGAAGCAAGCCGACAAGACGCCTGGGGCTGCGGGAACCGAAGACCCTGCCCAGAATGAGGATAAAGAGAATGGCAGCACGCCCGTCATGATCGAGACCGAAATCAAGGATGGCGAGGGGAAGGTCGTTGCAAAAGCTACCACCGAGAATCTAGTCCCTTACGAGACCTCGGTGCCAGTCACTCAGAATCTAACGATTTCCGATCCCCATCAATGGAACGGCCGTAAAGATCCCTACCTCTATACGGCAACTGTTTCGCTCCATTGCAACGGAAAGATCATCGATCAGGTGAGTCAGCAGCTTGGCTTGCGCTCAGCATCGATCACGCGGGAAGAGGGCTTCCTCCTCAATGGCAATCCCTACCCGGTGCATGGTGTCTGTCGACATCAGGATGTTCGTAACAAAGGTTGGGCTGTCTCTTCCGAGGACGAGCAAAGGGATGCCTCAATCATGAAGGAGATGGGTGTGACAGCTGTCCGGAATGCCCATTACCCGCAGAGTGAGAATTGGCACCAGATCAACGACCGAGAGGGTGTTCTCCTCTGGGATGAGGTCTCTCTGGTGAACGAGACCCGTGCAACAAGGGATTTCTGGCACAACAGTGAGGAGTATTTAAGGGAGATGGTTCACCAGCTTTACAATCACCCAAGTGTCGTCTGGTGGGGGATCTTCAACGAGTTGGGCAACAGGCCGATGCCTCCCAGTGATCCGGAGTTAGCTCATCTGCAGGATGTTGTCAAAGAGATCGATCCGAGCCGAACGGTCGTTGCAGCATCCTGTCGTCCGGGAAGGTCCTTCAACCAGATTGCCGAGCAGATGGCGTTTAATCATTACCCGGCTTGGTATCATCCCTCGCCACCCTCTGAGATGAAAACGTATATCCAGCAAAGGTTCGACGAGATGGGTAGGAGGATTGCGATCAGTGAATACGGCGCCGGAGCTAACATTTCCCATCATCTCGAGGGAGTCATCAAACAACCGGATCCGAGAGGCCCCTTCCATCCCGAGGAATACCAGGCCTTCTGTCATGAAGGGGCATGGGCCGTGATGAAGGATAATCCGCAACTATGGGGATCCTTTGTCTGGAACATGTTCGATTTCGCCGCCAAAAGCCGCAAGGAGGGCAATACCCCTTCCCTCAACGATAAGGGACTGGTGACCCATGACCGACAGTTCAAGAAAGATGCCTTCTACTTCTACAAGGCCAATTGGAATCCAGAGCCGATGGTCTATATCACCTCCCGACGGGCTGTGAACCGGACCCTTCCAACCACCGAGGTGAAGGTCTATTCCAATTGTCCTGAAGTGGAACTCACTGTGAACGGCAAGAGCCTTGGGACGACGAAGCCCGGTCCGACCAAGATCGCTCTCTGGCCAAAGGTGGAACTCTCCCCGGGAGAGAACAAGCTGGAGGTCACCGCCGTCTCAGAAACGCCGGGGACCAAGCCTGTTTACGATAGCTGCACTTGGAATCTGATCGTTACACCTAAGCCCTAATCTAGCCTTAATTATCTTGGCTGTTGAGTCGGCGGAGATTTAAGTGAAGGAAGCCGATCAAGAAAGTCTTCTTAGAACGCTGATGATGAGGATTTCTTGACTCCTGCGGGCTTTGTTCCGGGAGCGGGAGTGGGAGAGGCCGCAGCCGTAACCTCGATGACCTGGGCCTGCTCAGGCTTCCAAGCGGTGGGATAAATTTTCAGGGTCATCCCTTTCTGAAGGCTCGATATCAAAATAGTTTTTCCATCCTGTAGTAAGCGCGTGCCGGCCAGAAGGAAATCGAGTTGGTTGTCACCCTTTCGGATCGTCAGGGAGGTTCCGTTCTTAGAAATTGCAGCGATCTTGCCAACGAAAAATTCCGGCACCTCCCCGTTTTCGTCCTCGTATCCGCTAGATTTCAGAATATCCACAGTTTGTGCGTTCATCAGCTTCCATGGGCAGGGGGTAACGGTGACTTTCTGCCCTTTCTTAAGGGTTTGAATCAAGACGGTATGGCCCTCTTGCGTAGCATGGGTTCCCCACATATAAAAACCCACCGTCTTACCTTTTTTCATGACGGTGATGAAGTCAGTGTTTTTTGCCACGGTGGCGACAATGCCTGTCATGGGATCGGGCAACACGTTCGGATTTGGAAGCTTAATTGCTGGAGCAGCCTTGCCGCCGCCGGCGAATACAGGTGTGGAGAAAGCAGCAATTAGGAAGAGGGGAAGAAGAAGTTTTTTCATGGATGGTAGGCAGTGAGAATAACGAGGATTTTTTGGAAAAGTCAAAAAACGGTGAAAGAAAAATTTATCAGGTAGTTTCAGAAAGCCCCCTATGTCTCTTGCGATCAACTTTTTAAGACATCCATGAGGACATTCACGACCTCCTGAGCAGAGATGTCAGCAACTTCTCTGCTCGGTTTCTGAAGCACCCGGTGTGGAGTCTTCCACGGCCCCCAATGCTCCGGATCGGAATCCCCAAAGAGACAGACCATCGGCTTGCCAAGGGCTGCTGCCAGATGCATGGCTCCCCCGTCACTGCAGATCATCCCATCACAAAGGGAAAGGGCACCGATCAGATCTTCCAAGCACTCGGTCCTTACGGCCTGAACCGGCAGACCGGCCGTCAAATTCAAGACCTCGGTTGCTTTCTCATCATCTCCCGGGTGAAGAGGGTTGTCCGAGGCTCCCGGTGACCAGAGAAGGATGAATTTTGCCCCTAAGGCTTCATGGAGTTGATGGGCTGTCTCAGCAAACCTAGAAGCTGGCCAGCGCTGGGAAGGTTTGCGTGAGCTAAGATGAAGGGCGATAACAGGCCCCCGAAATGCTTGCCAGTCCAGGAGAAGGGAGGACTGGATCTTGGTAACGGCTTCTGGATTTGGAGTCAGACGTGCGGGTGGAGTTTCAAATTTCAGACCCATCCGCACGAGTTGATGGCAGCACTGCTCGACATGATGGGAGCCTCCTCTGGAGTCCTCCTGATCACGGATGAGAATCTTCTTTGCGCCGATCCATGTTGCGAATCTGATGGCGCTTCTCTGTGGCCCTGCTGGCAGGAGGATCCAGTCGAAGCGTTGACGCCGCAAGGTCCAGATCGTCTTAAGGCGACTCCAGAAGATGCCGATTGCACTCTCGCCCGGCTCGAGATGCTTCGCCTTGGTGTAGGAGAAGAGGGCGTCGATATCGGGATTACCCTCCATCACGGCCATGTTATAGCGGGTGACGAGTGCTGCGATGTAGGCATCGGGAAGTTGTTCGCGCAGGGCCCTGATCAGCGGGGTTGTGCAGACCAGATCGCCGATATTGTCGCGGCGGATGATCAGGATGCGGGGTTGTTTTTCTGGAGTGTCCAAGGAATAGAGATCCAACACCCGTCACCACATAAAAGAAACCGCTTTTTCTCGGTAAGCTACCATGAGGACTCTTTTAGGAAAGAATGAGTCCCTCTTGAGTCAATTTCTTCGCTAGTGGTAACCGGACGGTGACTTTCGTGATAATGCCCGGATCGGATTCCGCGAAGATCGTTCCCCTGTGCGAGAGGACGATCCACCGAACGATCGCCAAACCCAACCCGCAGCCGTCGATCTCCCGGTTATGGGCCGCATCCCCCCGGTAAAAGGGTTCGAACATCTCGGACAAGGCCGTCTTATGGAGCCCCGGACCGGTATTGGAGATCTGCAACAGGGCGACCTCCTTATCCTCATCATTCTTCTTGAGGTTGGTGAGTTGAATTAGGACGGACCCCCCGCGCTCATTGAATTTGACGGCGTTATCCAGCAGGTTGAGCAGCATCTGGCGAAGGCGCTCCTGGTCACCCAGAACGATGGTCGGATCACAGGTTTCCAGTCGAACGGTCAGCCCAGAATCACGGGCAAGGATCTGTGCATCGGCAAAGGCATCCTTAACCAAGGAATCAAATTGCACCGGATGGCTCCGGAGGGTTATCAATCCCGCATTTGTCTTTGTGATCAGGGTGAGGCCGTCCACGATCCGACCGAGCCTTTGCACCTCTTGCAGTTCGTTCAAAAGACCCTCCCGATGGAGTCCGGTGATCAACGGATCCTTGAGCAAGGTCTCGATCCCCCCCCTCATGATGGTCAGAGGGGTCTTCAGTTCGTGCGAGGCCCTGAGGGTGAACTCCCGGATCTTCTGAAAGGAATCCTCAAGTCTGGCTGCCATCTCATTGAAAACTCCGGTCAGGCGATCGAACTCGTCCCCGTTTCCTGAACGAGGGAGCCGGACGTTCAGGTTCGACTCATTGAGATCCGAGACGGCATTGCTGAGTGCCCTGACCGGCTCCAGAGCTTTCCTCATGAGTAGCCAACCCCCGCTGAGTCCTAGGATGGTGGCTGGAACGGCGACCCAGATCACACTCTGAAGAAGATCGATCACGACATCATCCTCCGGCGCAAGACCAAGGCGTTCCCTCGCATGCTGGGGTTCAACGACCCACTCCTGATAGAGCAGGGTTCCGCAGATCAGCAACGAGGTCAGGAGCACGCCGGCATAGAGGACCGCTAGTCGAATTCGGAAGCTCATGGGGTGGATTCCTCCCGCATCACATAACCCATCCCGCGCACGGTATGCAGCAGACGCACCGAGAAATCGGCATCGATTTTATCGCGAAGCCTTCGCATGTAGACATCCACGATATTGGTTCCGGGATCGAAAGAGTATCCCCAGACGTGTTGAAGGATTGTTGTGCGTTCACAGATCCTTCCCGTGGATCTCATCAGAAACTCAAGGAGTTGGAACTCGCGTGTGCTGAGCTCGATCTCCTTGTTGTTTCGGCGGACCGTGCGTGTGATGGAATGAAGAGAAAGATCAGCGAGTTGCAGCGAGGGAGGTTGCTGGGGAATGGCCCGTCGCCCTAGGGCCCTGACCCTTGCTATCAGTTCGCTGAGACCAAAAGGCTTGGGCAGATAATCATCAGCGCCTGCATCGAGTCCCTCGACCCGATCCTCCATGCCGCCGCGTGCCGAGAGAAGGAGCACCGGGGTGGTATTCCTACCTCGACGGAGATCGCGCAGCACACTCAGGCCATCCTGTTTCGGAAGCATGATGTCCAGCACGACGACATCCACAGGATGAGTTCTCAAAAAGGGGATCACCTGATCCCCCTGCGTCAGCACATCTACAAGGAAACCATCCCCTGCAAGGGCTTTGCGCACAAAAGCCGCTGTCTTTTTTTCATCCTCGACGACTAGGACGTGCATGGCTCGGTCAATTTGAGTCTTCAGGTATCGGGGCCTTGGCCTTGGAGCCCCGAATCCTAAATCTGTCAATCAAGGGTGGTATGCGATTGGAGCTTTGTCGAGCCATCCGACTCTTCCTCCATCACACATCCGATACCTGGAGCAAAATATTTGAACTCGGTTGATCCATCGGAGGCATGCTCTTCAACTTTGACGCAGTTTCTGAAAGTTCCGGCTGGGACGACTGCTTTGGCTGACAGGGAGACAATCTTGTCTTTTTCCGTGGTGATCTTGGGGACATTCTCTGAATTGAACGAGGAGTGCATCGTGGGCTTCGCAGGAAGCAGGAGCCCCGGCATTGAGGTGTCCTTCCCAAGAAGCCATGCCCCGTCATGCCCGATGATTTTCCCATCCTTGTAGGAATCCACATCCTCGCCGAGATAGTAGACATTACCGGCATCATCTTGGGCGAAGTAGTCACGGGTGATTTCGACAACCTTACCACCGATACTCTCCTGATCGACCACAGTAAGGGCCTGTACCTTTTTTCCATGGATGGTGAAGGTCTTTCGGAGATCGGGACGGGCTGTCCTGACTACTCTCTCCGAGGGGTCCTTACCTCCTACCAGAATATCCTCCTTCAGATTTGCAAGCGGCAGGTAGGTGTTGGTGATTTTGCGCGGGTGGGAGAAGACCATCACCCCCTGACCCTTTGCGGCACTGACCTCAGCAGCCTTGTCCTCGGCATCATCATGCTTAGTTTGAATCAGTTTTCCATCAGCGGTGATCACGAGGTCAGAGGTTGCCCCATTTTTTGATCGTATTGCCGCCTCGTAGAGGGAGAGGCCGTTGATTTTTTTATTCTCCATGTCAACAAACTGCCCCTCTTTCCCTCCGTTTGAGAGGATGGTTGCACGCACAGCTTGGGGGAGTTCCTTCCATGGTATCGGAGCGCCGGCGATGACGGATGAGGACATCGCCAGAACAAGGATTAAGGGGAGCCCTTGGGATGCGGTTAATCTTTTCATGGGAGTTTATGGTTCTGGGGGCTAGCTGCTTTTTATTTCGTCGCTGCTGTCAATTCCGAGATCATGCTCTCGAGGGCAGCCTTACCTTTTTCCGGCTTATACTTGCTGCTGCGAAGGGAGGAAATCCCCTTGTCCAGCGTCTTGTCAATGATGGTCCAGGTGGCCTCGTCCTTTGGCTTGAGATCAGACTCTTTTGCATCCCATGCGGTTTCAAGATCGGTCAACTTGGTGACCATCTCTTCCTTCTTGCCGGCGTTGAGCGCATCAAGGGTTGCCGTTGCCAATGTCTTGAACTCAGCTGTCTCAGATGCGGTGTAAACTTGGGCGGGAGCCCCCTCTTCCTTCTTCGCCTGAAGGTTGAGTGAAAGGGCCAGGATGAGGAATGCAAATGCTGGGAGCAGCTTGTTGATCATGGTGTTGGATGGATTTTTCATGGTGTTGGGTTGGTTGTTTTTAGGTTTGAAATATGGGAAGTGAATGTCGCGATGATGAATCGTTGAAGAATCGAGGAGTCGAGAAGACTTTGCAGAGTATTTCCTTAATGAGCTTTTTTAGCCGCCCGTTGGGGGAAGAGGTAGATGCAGGCCGCCATGAATACTAGAAGAACAGCGGATGCCGCAAATCGGCTCAAGGCAAGGCCTCCATGGTCGTGTGGTTTGTCGAGGAAATCACCCAAGACAGCTCCGAGCGGACGCGTGAGGATGAAGGCTGCCCAGAATAGGAAAACTCGGGAGATCTTGGTCGTGAAATAGGCGACTCCCAGAAGGGCAAGAAGTCCCCCAAAGATCGCCGCGCTACCGAGGTAGCCGAGGCTCTGCGTGTCCGCTGTCCAGTCCCCCAAAGCAGTTCCCAAGGTTTGCGAGAACATGATGGTCACCCAGTAGAACATTTCCGTTTTGGGATTGCTGATGCTCTCTACCGAGACCGTTCCCATCGTCCTGTGCCAGATAAAGAGCGATAGGAGAAGGAGTCCAAGGAGAAGCGACGCCCCCCCTGTGTAGCCGATATGCAGGGAGCGGTCGGCGAAGTCGGCCAACGTGGTGCCCACGGTCGTTGTGGCGACGATGGTGACCCAGTAGAGGGTCGGCAGGAACTTCTTGGCCTTGATCTGTGCCACAACAGCGACAACGAAGATGGCAGCAAAGATGATCGTGCTGATCAAGTAACCCAGATTCAGGGACATGGAGACGGCATCTCCTGCGGTCTCACCAAGGGTTGTCGCGGCGATTTTGATGACCCAGAAGAGGAGCGTGATTTCCGGGACTTTGCTAAGAGTGTTCTTTTGTTCGGGGTTCATGAGTTTTGCTGAATTGATTGATTCGCGGCGAATTACGAAAGAATTACGAAAGAATTGGGAAAGATAACGCCGGAGGCTAGGCCTCCGGCGCCCGGTTTTCGTGGATAGGGGTAATTTTACCAGCCTTTTTCCTTTTTGTCGGCTGCGGCCTCTTTTTTCTGATCCTTTGCGGTTTCCTGTTCGTTTGAGACAATCGCTCCTGTCATGGCATCCACCATGATTTCGGTGATTGTGGTGGTGCCGGGTTTGCTGATGTCAAACGACCAGACCAGCTTACCGTTTTCTTTTTCAAGTTCAGCGTCTTCCTTGAGGGTGCCGTTTGCCACGGCGGCAAGGGCGGACTTGGTTGCGCTGGCCTTGCTGACCTTAGCCTGTGGGAGCAGGGCCGCCATCGCAGATTGCTGATCTTTTGAAGAGGGACTTTGCTTGGTTTGTTGGCAGTGATAAGAACAAGCCGTAGAGACGTTGCATGTCGCCAAGGCAGCCAGTGCTAGAAGAGACGTGAGGATTTTGGAGTGTTTCATGATGAGTGTGATTTCGATTTGGTTTGGGTGAACTGCAGCATCTCTCTTTACAAGGGCGCTGGAGAAAAACCCGAAGTTTATAATGACAATTCGTTCATCTTGAAGAAGGTGGTTGCTCCATAATGGCTCCCGTGATCCCCTGCGGTCATGAAACAAAACCTCCTCTCCCTCGTGGTTCCGTTGATGCTTGGAGCCCTTTTACAAACCGCGGCACAAGCTGCACCTTCCCTCATCGCGGGGAAACCGATTCCGCTGCCAGGAACATCGGGACGGTTCGACTTCATACGCATGGATCCGTCGTCGGAGAGGCTCCTCCTGGGACATGCCGGCAACCACTCCTTTGATGTCTTTGACATCAAGTCCGGCAAGCTTCTCAAATCGTTCACCGGTTACGATGCCGCCGACGCAGGATCTGATGCAGTAAGGGGGTTCTATTACGCAAGCTGCAGCGACCCCGCGCGCCTGCTGATGGTTGATTCTTCAAAACTGGAAGTTGCCGGTGAGGTTCCACTCCCTGCCAATTCCGACCTGATGGGGGTAAACCCTGTCACTGGGATGGTTCATGTCTGCGATGACGCCGCTCCCAATCAGTGGGTGATCGACCCCTCCACCAAAAAGATCGATCACACGATTAAGTTTGAAGGTAGCGGCATGGAGGATGTCGCTTTCTCGGCTGACGGGAAGCTGGTCTATCAGGCGATTAAAGGAACAGGCAGCATTGCGGTCTACGACATCGAATCGCAAAAAGTCACTGCAACCTGGTCCACAGGAGTCAAAGGCCCTTGGGGTATGGCCATGCTCTCGGATCAGAACACCCTTCTTGCCGCCTGTGCCGGCAAGTTGCTCATGGTTGACTGTGCAACGGGGAAAGTGGTCGCCTCCGCGCCCATCGCAGAGCGTGTCGACGAGATAGCGTATGACGCTGGGCTACATCGAGCCTATTGCTCAAGTCGCACCGGGAAAATATCCCTCGTCTCGGTGGAACCCGCCAAACTCACCGCGCTTGGCGATGTTGCAAGCCAATCTGGATGCGCCAATGCGGTAGTCGATCCCAAGACCCACAACGTCTGGATCGCATACGGCAACGAGTCCGGGGCATTCGTTCAGCCCTTCACACAGGCAAATTAGGTCAATGAGAGAAATGTCGGGCTACATCTAATGGTGAGCCCGACGCATCCAAGTTGCCGCAGGGGTTCTTAATCCGAACTGCCTGCGTCTTCGGTTGCTTTCCCTTTTTTCTTCTTTTTCTCGGGTTTGATCCCGTTGAGTTCGTCGAGCAGCGTCTTGACCTCATCGATCACATGACCCTTGAGCGGCTTCACCCCGACCTTGTTTTCAAAGTCAGCCAGGGCGGCCTTCATCTCCTTGACCTTGTCAGGATTCGCGGCAGCCAGATCGTGATGCTCGCCGAGGTCGTCATGGATATTGTAAAGCTCGTCCTTGTCCTCATAGACAAAGTGAACCAACTTCATGTCACCATCCAGCATGGCGGCCATCGCTGGGTTGCCGGTGGCGACGCGGGCCCCATCGTAATACCAGAAGATCGGCTTGCGTGGGTGACTCATGTCACCCTTGAGGACAGGAGCGAAGCTCTCGCCATCGACATGCAGATCAGGTCTTAGCGGAAGTCCGGCCATCTCGAGGAAGGTGGGGAAGAAATCCGTTCCCGTCACCGCACGATCCGTCACTGTTCCCGGCTTGGTGACCCCGGGCCAATAAACCATCATCGGGACTCTCATTCCGCCCTCGTAGAGCCATCCCTTACCGGTTCGGAGCGGCTTGTTGGAGGTGGCCATGCCACGGGTTCCGAGGAGATCGGTTGTGGAGAGGCCGCCGTTGTCGCCAGCCAGCACGATGATCGTATCCTTGTCATAGCCTAGTTCAACGAGGGTTTTTCGGATCCTGTCGACGCTCTCATCGATGCTCTTCACCATGGCAGCGTAAACAGGGAGATTCTGCTTCATCTTCACCTTGCCGGTGTAATCGGCCTCATACTCCGCCCCATCATCCTTGGGCATTGTCTTGAGCTTCTCCTCGAAGTGCTTCACTAGCTCAGGCTTCCCTTCGAGCGGTTCGTGCACCAGGTAGTGGGAGAGCTCGATGAGGAAGGGTTTGTCAGGGTGATCCTTCTTGTGATCTTTCAGGAACTGGATCGTCTCATCAGTCAGGCGGTCAGCGATGTATTCGCCTGGCTTGCCCTGCTCAAGGCCGTAGGGAGCCACATTGTGATCCTCCCTTTTCGCATGCTGGGATGGCTTGTTCGGGTCATAGTAGGGCCAGAAGTGTGTTTTTAGGGCACCGAGACTGCAGCCCCCCTTATTGATCTCAAATCCATGATCTTGCGGCCAGAAGCCTTGCTGTCCCTCGTGCCACTTCCCCGCGAAGAAGGTGCTGTAACCTGCATCCTTGAAGAGGCTCGCATAGACGACCTGATCGAGCGGAAGGCCGGTTTCGCCGCGAAGCTCGGGACGGTTGTGGTCCTTACCAGTCAAGATCGAGAGACGTGAGGGAACGCAGCGGGGAGCTGCCTCATACCCACGGGTGAACCGGAAGCCATCCGCGGCCAGTTGGTCGATCGCAGGAGACTCGTAGAAGGTGCTCCCCATGCAGGAGAGATCCTTCCAGCCGAGGTCGTCCATCAGGAAGAAAATGATGTTGGGCTTCTTCTGGGTATTGGCTGGGGTCGGTGTTGATGCCGTGGTGGAGGGGTTCGTGGATGGGGCTTGATCGGCTGGAAATACCGAGGGGAGCGTGAGGCCGGCAAGAGACAAGGTCAGGAGGAGTTTCTTCATCATGGTAGGAGGATATGGAAACACCCTTTATACAGAAAAGTTGCACGGATAGGAAAAAATATGCACTCGGCGACTGTCGGACATAGGCCCTCCGGTCCAAGGCAAATATTGGGCAAAAAGCTGGTGCGCCCGGCAGGAATCGAACCTGCTACCAAGGGTTTAGAAAACCCCTGCTCTATCCGATGAGCTACGAGCGCAAAGTGAGTTTTAAACTGCAGCCACAGGGATTCCCTGCTCCATGGGAGCAAGGTCGATGGCGCGCAGGAGGTCCAGATCTTCATTGGTGCCGGGATTGGCGGCGGTCAATAATTTCTCACCGTAAAAGACTGAGTTGGCCCCGGCAAAGAAGCAAAGAGCCTGTCCCTCTCTGGTGAGGCGGGTGCGTCCGGCGGAGAGACGGATGCGGGCCCTCGGAAGCATGATGCGCGTGGTGGCGATGAGGCGGACTAGTTCGAAGATATCGACCACAGGCT
>SERZ01001697.1_pt1 | contig 11982 bp, 8 predicted proteins | sample 3171461 | NCBI WGS metagenome assembly SERZ01 (sample SAMN06051861, study PRJNA518727) | freshwater metagenome | biome: subpolar coniferous forest; feature: holomictic lake; material: water; isolation source: holomictic Lake 227, 6 m depth | place: Canada: near Kenora, Ontario | collected 2013-06-25... | reverse complement strand
GTTCTCCTCTGCCGAACCATAGAGTGCCCTGACCCGCCTGAGCAACTCGGCATCGTCAAGCACGGGCTGCACCGGCACGTCGAGCAGGATGTGAAAGTGATTTGAGAGAATCGCGTAGGTGAGAACGCTCACGCCCGAGAAGGTCTCCGCCTTTCGCAGGATGTGCCGGAATATCTCCCGTTCCCCTTCATCCATTTTAAAACTCCTGTCCACGATCCGGCTCGTGACATGATAGCATCCGATCCCGTTTTCCGCCTTGATTCGTGCCTTTCGCATAAGCAGCTCCTTCCCTTTTTTCTGACCAATTGTCTGTCCCTTTATTGAGCGAACGACAATAGATTATCAGTTTTAATTGGGAAGGATGTCGCTTGGCAGGCGACATTTTCGATGCAGATAACCTGTCCCCTTGTCGATCCTGAATGGAAGCGGTGGAACGATCAGATGGCATCACCGCGGCAGGGGACGAAAGCCGCCAAGGGAAAGTCCAAGGAAGAATGGCACGTCCATTGGCCTTGATTGAGATTCCACACATCGATGCGCTGGCGAAGGGTGGCTGCCAAGCGCGCGTTAGCGGCTTTTCATCGTTTTCCGGTATTTTCCGGGGTTATGTCCTGTGACACGTTTGAACATGACATTCATGTATTCCGGATGTTTGAAACCGCAGAGATCGGCAATATCCGTAAGCTTGTGATCTGTTTCGAGCAGGAGCTGTTTGACGCGCGCAATCTGCACGTTCCGGATTTCAGCCTGAGGGGACCGTCTTAAATATTTCCGGAAGCGCCTTTCCAAGATGCTGCGCGAGAGGGCTGAGAAACGGGCCACCTCTTCGACGGTACAGCCGTGAAGCGCCTGCTCTCGAATGTGGCGCAAGGCAAGCGCCATTGACGGATCATCTATCGCAAGGATTTCGGTTGACTGACGCGGCTCCACCCCGAGGGGCTCAAGCCGTGTGAGGGCCGGTCCGGACTTCCCGCCGCTCATCAGGCGGTCCAGCAGCGCGGCGGCTTCGTAACCGATACGTTCCGGATTGGGAATCACGCTGGACAGCGGGGGTGAACACAATTCACAGAACGTGGTTTCATTGTCCACGCCGATCACAGCCAGTTCCTCCGGTACGGACAGTCCCAGCAGTGTGCAGGCATTCAGAACATGTTGGCCGCGCACGTCGTTGCAGGCCATGATTCCGACAGGACGGGCAAGCGAGCGGAGCCATCGGCAAATAGCCTTCTGATCCTCATCCCAGGAGGGCGTGTGATGGCCCCGCCACCGGGACTCAAATACGTTCACCTTGAACCCCTGCTGCTGGATTTCCCCGCAGAACCCTTCGCAACGTTCAGCCGCCCAGGGTTCGCGTATGAAGCCACAGAAGCCGAAGTGACTTAAACCGCGCTCGAGCAGATGGGCCGCGCCCGTGCGTCCGATCGCCCGGTTGTCTGAAATAATCCGCGGAAAACCCAGGGAATCGTATTGATCGTTTAAGTCCACGACCGGCACCCGCATGGAACGGAACATGCGCGCGAGTGTCCGATCCGTCGGCCGGCAGATAATGCCGTCCCATCGCTCGCGTCGCAACCAAGCTGGGGGCCGGGCGCCCAGTTCGCGCTGTTCCATGAAGATCGACCACGGGTGGTGCTCAAATAGATATCGCGAGATTCCGTGCAGGATCTGTCTCCCGTAGATTACCGATGTTTCCACCAGCAAGGCCACACGTTTAGGTTTCAAGCGAATCGAGTTCATGTTTCTTATGATAGGCGGAATGCGGGTGTCGGACAAGAAAAAACGGAGCGCAAAGGATCTCAATTTGTTGACGCAAGAACGCATAGTCTTGTGCGGCGAAATGTGGCATCATTATCTCACAGTAATTCAGTTGGTTACTGGCTCTAGAGAATACGAAGAAAAGGAGACGTGATACATGCGTGAACAAGAAATGAGAACCAGAAGTTGGATATCCAGTCAGCATCGGATGTTTGATGGCTTGAGGGTTTATTTGCGTCCATTGATTGGCGTGATGAGTGTCTGCTTGTCTTGTACGAAAACGATGAGTGCGATCATCGCATACGAGGGTTTTGACTTGAAAGACCGAAGTAACGGGCAAGACATCAATAGTTCGACCGGGGGCGTTTCGAGTGTCGGGTTTACAGGCGCATGGAGCGCGAACACGTTGGCCGGAGAGGCCACGTACCAGAGCAACGGGCTCGCCTGGACGTATCGCGACACGTCGGTCAGCAACGTGCCCGGTGCGCTACGCAGCACGAACACGGTTGGCGGTACGGTTACGCATATGGTATCTCGCCGCCTGCCCGCGTCCGGTGCGACTACGGTCTGGGGAAGCTATCTGTTCAAAGGAAGCCGACTTCAAGGCGGTGCCGCCCCGGTCGGGCTTACGATTGATCCTGAGATCAGAAATGTGGGACAACTCACTGCGGAAGTCAAAGGGTATAATAGCCCGGCAACCTTCCGGATCGACAGGGGAAACAATCAAAGCGCGGAAAGCGGTTCGCAATTCCCCTTAGTCAACACCACATATCTGGCGCTGTTCAAGGCGCAGAACGTGAATCAGACGAACGCGACGGTGAGCGTGAAGATGTGGGTGATGACGCAGGCGCAATACGACAGCCTGATCATCAACGGAGACTCGGATCGTGTGGAAGCGCGGCTGGATAGTGCTGCGCTTGGTCGAAGCAGCGTGCAATTGACATCGCGGATCAGGGGGTCTGTCACGCTGACGGGAGGGGCTGTGGCCTCGTGGGCGGCGGGGGACTGGCTGACGCTGGGCAACCAATCTTCGGGCATCAACGATGTGACATTTGACGAGGTGCGGCTTGGCAAAACCCTGAACGATGTCGCGGGCACCTTATCATACTCAAAGGGGACCTTGATCAGCGTGTTCTGAAGCTGCGGGAAGGAACGTGAAATTGTTGGGACACTCCTGATGCAAGGCACACTTTTCGATATACAGGAATTCGCGGTTCATGACGGGCCCGGAATCCGGGTGACGGTCTTTCTCAAGGGCTGTCCCTTGCGTTGCACCTGGTGTCATAATCCCGAAGGACTTGACGCCGACGTGCAGGTCTTGCGGGGAGCGGCAGGCTTCCGCCCCGCCGGTTTCCGCATCGACGCCGACGCGCTGGCCGCACGCCTGAACGCTCAGGCACTGGCGTTGCGCCTTTCCGAGGGCGGCGTGACGTTCTCCGGCGGCGAACCCCTGGCACAGGCGGATTTCGTGATGGCCGTTCTCGACCGGCTGGAGTCGCTGCATGTCGTGCTGGACACCTCCGGCTATGCGGACGCCGCGACGTTCGCCCGGGTCGCCGCCCGGGTGCAGCTCGTTCATTTCGACCTGAAACTGATGGACCCCGTTCAACATCGCCGGTGGACGGGCGTGGATAACGCCCGCATCCTGGAGAATTTTGACAGCCTTGAACGCCTCGGCGTACCTTACGTCGTCCGGGTGCCGATGATCCCAGCGGTCACGGATACGGAGGCCAACCTGGAGGCGATCGCGCGTCGCGTGGCGGGCAGGCCCGGCTTGCAAAGGGTGGAATTGCTGCCCTACAACCCCACTGCAGGCGGCAAATACGGGGCTTGCGGCCTGCCTTTCGTCCCCGGGTTCGACGAGCACCAAAGTCCGAAACCGAATGTCGGGCCCTTCGAGGCCTTGGGAATACTAGTGAGGATCGTATGAGCATGAACGCAACCCTGACAGGAACACGGACACTGAACGAAGCACCCTTCGAGCTTGAGGCGCGGCTACTCGCCTTGCGCGAGGCCGTGCGTTCCGGCGCCCACAAGCGTTACCGCACTGACGCCGCGGTGGACGTGATTTCGGAAGGCGAGCGCGAGCGGCTTACTTGGACACAGCGCGCGGCCCGGCTGATCACCCGGATGTGCGAGGCACAGAAGGTCGTGATCCTTCCGGAGGAACGGATCGTCTTCACCCGGACCGTCAAGGCCGTGCCCCCGCTCTACCCCGAAACCCGCTGGCGCGAACTGATTGCCGGCCGCAAACTGCATGAGCTTGGGCCCATCAGCAATATCTGCGCCGACTGGGGATTGCTGATGCGGGAGGGGTTGCTGGGACGTCGTTCGGCTGCGATGGCCGCTCGCCAGCATCAGGCTGGCAATCCGAGGGTGGTGGAATTTCTCACTGCAGCCATCGAAACCATTGACGCTGTATTAACTCTGGCGGCCCGCTATGCCGCCGAGGCCAGGGCGACCGGACGTGACGATGTGGCCCATTGTCTAGAACGGGTTCCGGCGGAACCGCCTCGCACGTTCCATGAGGCCCTGCAGGCCTTGCGATTGTGCCATGCCGTCCTCTGGCTCGGGGGCCATTACCACTGCGGACTCGGTCGCTTCGATCAATATCTGTGGCCCACCCTGCGTGACGATCTTGAAAACGACCGACTGACTTCGGACGCAGCGGAGCAATTGCTGGCGGAATTCTTCATCAGTCTCAACAAGGACAGCGACCTCTATCCGGGCATCCAGCAGGGCGACAACGGGCAGTCCCTGATGCTCGGCGGCGTGACCCGCGAGGGCGCCGACGCGGTCAATCCCCTGACGTGGATGGTGCTTCGCGTAGCGCGCGGGGTCGCGTTGATCGATCCGAAGATCAATCTCCGGGTGACGCCAGACACCGATATTAAACTGCTTGAGACGGCGGCCGAGCTGACGCGGATGGGTCTGGGCTTCCCTCAGTATTCCAACGATGAAGTCGTGATTCCCGGGCTTGTCGCCAACGGGTACGCCCTTGAGGATGCACGGGATTACACCGTGGCCGCCTGCTGGGAATTCATCATCCCGGGCCGCGGTATGGAGGTGGTGAACATCGGGGCGGTCTCGCTTCCTGCGGCGGCAGACGCCGCCATCCGCGCAGGTCTGGCGGCGGACGATTCATTCGAGGGAATCGTCGCCAGGGCCGGTATGCACATGCGACAGCAGGTGTCGGTGTTGGCCGATGCCTATGCGACCCTGCTCCTGCCTCCGGCACCTTATTACAGTGTCTTCATGGACGGGTGTCTGGAGCGCGGGTGCGACCTTTCCGAAGGTCTCGTGTACAACAATTTTGGGATTCACGGCGCCTGCGCCTCTGGCGCGGCAGATGCGCTGGCGGCGGTTCAAGCGTTCGTTTTCGAACGACGCGATCTTCCGCCCGCACGGCTACTTGCGGCAATGGATGCCGACTTCAAGGGCGAGGAGGCGTTACGGCAGCGGTTGCAGGAGGACGGGCCGAAAGCGGGCAACAACGACGAGCGGGCGGACGCGTTGCTGGTTCAGCTCTTCGACCTGTTCGCGGCGGCCTGCGCGGCGGCGGGCGACAACGGCCGGGGCGGACGCCTGCGCCCAGGCAGTGGCTCGGCCATGTATTACGTCTGGCTCGGGCGCGGCCACGAAGGGATGCGCGAACCCGTGGTGGGAGCGACGGCGGACGGCAGGCATAAGGGTGATTTCTTCGGTTCGAGCTTGGCGCCGTCCCAGAATATACGGATACGTGGCCCGCTCAGTGTCCTTCAAAGTTTCGGAAAAATCGACTACCGCCGGATCTGCAACGGAGGCCCGGTGACCATGGAATTGTCGGACTCGGTGTTCCGCAATTCGGAATCGATCCACAAGGTGGCTCTGCTGGTACGGCTGTTTGCCCAATTGGGTTGCCAGCAGTTGCAGATCAACACATTGAACCCCGACACGCTAAGAGAAGCCAAGATTCATCCTGAGCGCCACCGGAACCTCGTGGTGCGGGTTTGGGGCTGGAGCGGTTATTTCTGCGAGCTGGATGAAGTGTATCAGGACCACATCATCGGGCGACATCTCTACGGGGCGCGGTAAGGACGTGATCAAAGGATTAACACAAATAAGGAGGCAGCAATGAAGTTGGTTGTCGGCAAAATGGCGGGGTTAGGTATGTGTGGTATCGCGGCGGTTTTTTTGGCCGGTTGCGGGCCGAAGCCGGAGTCCGGACCGAAGCTGGTCAGGCTGGCTTTCGTGGCAGGGGCGGCCACCGACTTCTGGACGTTCGCGAAACGCGGTTGCGAGAAGGCGGAACGGGAAATGCCCGGCACGAAGATCGAGTTCCGCTTCACCACCGGCGGCACAGCGGTGGATCAGCGGACGGTGCTGGACGATTTGATAACCCGTGGTGTGGACGGCCTAGCCGTGACGCCGCTGGATCCGGTGAATCAGAAACCGATGATTGATCGCGTCGCGTCCAGCGTGCCGGTCGTGATTACCGACAGCGACATTCCGGAAAGTCCCCGCATTTGCTATGTTGGCACTGACAACGTGGAGGCTGGACGTGTTGCCGGGGGTTTGGTTAAGGAGGTTTTGCCGCAGGGAGGAAAGATCATGCTTTTTGTCGGCAAGGCCGATGCCCAGAACGCAAAAGAGAGGATTCAGGGATTACGTCAGGTACTGGAAGGCTCAAAGATCGAAATTGTTGATGTGCGGACCGATGATATTGACCGGATTCGTGCAAAGGCAAATGTCAACGATACCCTCGTGAAGTATCCCGATATCAGCGGGCTGGTGGGGTTATGGAGCTACAACGGGCCGATGATTGTTGATGCGGTACGGGAGGCAGGCAAACTGGGAAAGCTAAAGATCATCGCATTTGATGAAGAAAGTGATACAATTAACGGGGTAAGGGAGGGTCATATTTATGCCACGGTGGTTCAGCAGCCGTTTGAGTTTGGTTACCAGTCCATGAGAATTCTCGCGCAGGTTGCACGAGGTGATCGGAGTGGAATTCCGGCTGCTAAGAAAATCAATATTCCGGTTCAAGTGATCCGTCAGGCGGATGCCGTGGCGTTTCTGAAAAAGACACAGGCGCTCCGCGAAGGCGCCGACTTGTAATGATGTGTTATGAATGAAGCGTTTGACAAATCCGTTGTTGCCCTGCACGATATCCACAAGTCCTTTTCGGGCGTGAAGGCGCTCAGGGGCGTGACGTTGGACGTGCGCACCGCCGAGGTCTTGGCACTGATCGGGGAAAACGGGGCCGGCAAGTCGACGCTCATGAACATCCTCGGCGGCGTCCATCAGCCGGACGCGGGAAGTTTGGCGATCAACGGGCAGCCCGTACGCCTGAACGGCGTGGCCGACGCCATGCGGCTGGGGATCGGTTTCATCCACCAGGAGTGCAACGTGGTGGACAACCTGGACGTGGCGGGTTACATGTTTCTCGGGCGCGAACCGCTGAGGGGCGGTTTCCTGCGCCTGGTGGACCTGCGGCGGATGCAGGCCCGCGCCGCCCCTTTTCTTAAGCACCTCGGAGCGGAGTTCGCTTCCGACACGCCGGTGGCGTCGTTGTCGCTGGCGCAGCGGCAACTCGTGGAAATTGCCAAGGCCCTCTCGCAGGAAGCCTGCATTCTGATCATGGACGAACCGACATCCAGCCTGACGCAAACCGAAGCGGACCATCTCTTCAAGATCATCCGCGATCTGCGCAATCGCGGTGTGACCATCATCTATATTTCCCACCGGCTGGGCGAGGTTGTGGCACTGGCTGATCGCGTCGTGGCGTTGCGCGACGGCGTCAACGCCGGGGAGCTTACGCGGGAGGAGATCACCCACGAGGCCATGGTCAGGTTGATGGTGGGACGGGATCTCGGGCGGGGCGCGGCACGCCCGACACGCGTCCCCGAGCCTGGCTGGTTCAGGGTGGAGGGCCTGCGTACGACTGCCTTTCCCGCTCATGAGGTGACATTCCAGGCTGCGCGCGGCGAGATCCTCGGCTTTGCGGGACTGGTCGGAGCCGGGCGTTCCGAGATGGCGCATGCCCTCTTCGGCATCGATCATCGGCACGCAGGCCGAATCTGGCTTGGCGACCGTGAGTTAACGATCCGTTCGCCGCGCGACGCGATCCGCGAAGGCCTCTATCTGGCACCCGAGGATCGGCGCAGGACGGGACTGGTGGCGGCGATGTCGGTTCGCGAAAACATCACCTTGCCGGACCTGAGCCGGTATGCGCGCCAGGGCCTGATCCGGAAGGAGGCCGAGCGGTGCGCGACGCTCAGACTATGTCGGGAATTCGGGATCAAGACGGCCTCGGCAGAGACTCCCGTCGTTACGCTCAGTGGAGGCAACCAGCAGAAGGTCGTTCTCGCGCGGTGGCTGGCGATGAACCCCAGGCTCATGATTTTCGATGAGCCGACGCGCGGAGTTGACGTGGGGGCCAAGGCGGAGATTTACCAGTTGATGCGAGCCCTCGCGGAGCGTGGCGTGCCGGTGCTGATGATCAGTTCCGACATGGAGGAGATCCTGGGGGTCAGCGATCGCATCGTCGTGATGCACGAGGGGCGGATCACGGGTGTTCTGGATGCTTGGCAATTCGGTGAGGAGCAGGTTATGCATTTGGCGGTAGGAGGTTCCGTATGAAGAAGGATTTTGGCATGTTGGTGGTGTTGGTCATCTTGTGCGCCGTCGTGGCGTTCATCAATCCCCGGTTCCTGAGTCCGGCGAACTTGCAGAACACGGCGAGGCTGGTGGGCCTGTTCGGGCTCTTCAGTCTGGGCGTGGGGTTGGTGATCATCACGGGCGGGATTGATCTTTCCGTGGGGTCGGTCTTCGCGTTTCTTGGAGTGTTGTTGTGCCTGCTCTTGGTTCGGTGGCATGTCCCCTGGCCGTTGGCGGTGATGGCGGTGGTGGGGCTGGGCGTGCTGATCGGTCTGTTGCATGGCGTCCTGGTAGCCAAGGTCGGGTTGCAACCCTTCATCGTCACCCTCTGCGGCCTGCTCGTGTACCGTGGCGCAGCACGGTTTATGGCCGAGGACAGCACGTTGGGTCTTGGTTACAGCGAGGGATTCGAACGGCTGGCTTGGCTTGCGACCGGTACTGTCTTCGGTGTGCCACTGCCTTTCATCTATCTGCTGCTGGCGGGGGCGGCGGCTTGGGTGCTGTTGCACCGCTCGGTATTCGGCAGGCACCTGCTGGCCGTCGGCCGCAACGAGGAGGCGTCCCGTTTTTCCGGGATTGACACTGCCCGCGTGACGATCACTGCTTACCTCCTGTGCGGCCTTCTGGCCGGTGTGTCGTCAATCCTCCTCGCGTTCTACGCCACGGCGATCGCTCCCTCCTCCCACGGTAATTTCTACGAATTGTATGGGATCGCGGCGGCGGTGCTGGGGGGCTGCTCCCTGCGTGGCGGGGAAGGGTCGGTCATCGGGATCTTGCTGGGCACGGTCCTGCTGCAAGTCCTGCAGAACCTGGTCAATCTGCTGGGCATCCCCAGCTCGCTGAACTTCGCGGTGATGGGGGCGGTGATCTTGGCGGGCGTCCTGCTTGACCGACTCCTGACACAACGGGCAACTGTTCGAGCCCATTCAGTCCTCCGGGCGACCCCGATCGGCGTTGTGCTTGCCTTGGGGATCTGTTTGCCACAGTTGGCGCTACGGGCCGAGGTGCGCTTGCCGGCCATTATCTCCGAAAACATGGTTTTGCAGGCCGATGTCCCCAACCGCATCTGGGGCAAGGCCGAGCCGGGCGAATCGGTCGAGGTCGCCTTCGCGGGCCAGTCGGTCAAGACACAGGCCGATGCCAAAGGCGCGTGGGCGGTAGAACTCGCGCCTCTGAAAGCCTCTTCGGAAAACAGCTCGCTGGTGGTCATCGGAAAGAATCGTATCGAGGTCAAGAATGTGCTGGTGGGGGAGGTCTGGCTCGGTTCCGGGCAGTCCAACATGGAATGGAATATCGGGCGCGGCCTCGACCCGGAAGTCGAAAGCGCCAAGGCCGATTACCCGGCGATCCGCCATTTTGAAGTGAGCAAGGAGATTGCCTCAGCGCCAACGGAAAATTGCCAAGGCAAATGGGAGGTCTGTTCACCCAAGACCGTCAAGGGCTTTTCCGCCGTGCTGTATCACTTCGGGCGCAGCCTCCACGCGGCGCGCCAATTTCCCGTCGGTCTGATCAACGCGTCCCAGGGCGCGAGTTACATTCACGCCTGGATGTCGAGGGAGGCTCTCGCGTCGCAGACGGTTCCTTCCCAGTTCAAGGTCAACAAAGAGTTTGCAAACCTCAAGGAATATAACCAGTTCCGTCTCGAGGAATTCGGCAGGATCACCCTTCCGGATACCCCGACCTGGGATGAGCGTTGGGCTCAGCCCGGGACAGCCACCGCGGAGTGGAAGGAAATCCAAATGCCGCAGACGCTGGAGAAGGCATTTGGAGAGCAATTCGATGGCGCCAGTTGGACACGCCGCGAGTTTGTCGTTCCTGACCCGTGGGTGGGCAAAGAGGTGGTGGTGAAGCTTCCCCAAATGAGCAGCGGCGCGGTGATTTACTGGAATGGCGAGAAGCTATCGAGCGTACCGGCCATACCGGCGCTTCATGAGCCCTCGGCCAAGGTGCCCGCCAAGCTGGTCAAGCCCGGGGCGAATCTGATTGCGCTCCGCTTCTTTGATCCGCTCGGTACGGGCGGGCCGCAGGTCGAGAAGAATTTGTACCTGCAGGGCCCCGGCGGGGAGCGGGTGCCGCTCGATGGTAAATGGCTGGGTAAAATCGAACGGCGGCTGGTGCCTGTCAAAACCGCCCAGTTACCTCCCCAGCAGTACGGAGTTCCTTCCGGGCATTATAACGCGATGATCGTGCCCCTGCATAATTACCGCTGCCGGGGCGTGCTCTGGTACCAGGGGGAAAGCGACTCAGGGAACCCCCATTACGGAAAAATGCTAGAGGCGATGATCCAGAGCTGGCGCCAAGAACGCAATGACCCGGCGCTGGCTTTCTTCTGGGTACAGTTGCCTAATTTCGGCCCGCGCAGTCCTCAGCCGATTGACCACGCTTGGGGTTTGATGCGCAAACTTCAGAGCCAGCCGTTGAAGCTGCCTCACACGGGAATGGCGGTCACTATCGACAGCAAGCAACCCGAACTGTGGCATCCTACTGACAAGCGTTTTATCGGCGAGCGTCTGGCGCTTTTAGCGCGGAATTCCTGTTATGGAGAGAATGAATTGGAAGCTTCAGGGCCCCGCTTGGAAAGAGTCACAAAAACAGAAGGCGGCCTGCTGCTAAGCTTTTCCTGCAAGAGCGGTTTGCAATTGAATGAGGGCGAGCCCAATGGCTTCGCTTTATCCGCCGATGGCAAGAGCTACCACTGGGCAAAGGCGCAGGTCGAAGGTAGCCAGATCCGACTCAGCAGCGCCGAGGTGAAGACTCCGCGCTTTGTGCGGTACGCCTGGGACACCCATCCCTATGTCAGCCTGTTTAGCAAAGGGGGATTGCCGGCCGCCCCTTTTGAGGCTGAAGCCAAGGACTAAAACCATGTGGAATGTCATTATGAAACTAAAGAAGTTCTTGCAGTTAGTGGCCATTGGGCTGGGTATGACGCAGGCGCTCTCCGCGCAAGAAGGGGCTGCTCAGCGGATCACACACCCGACCTTCGGGCCGGGGCGGCTCGATGAGTCCTTTCTAACGACGGCCCGCGATCCCTGGGTGCTGGAAACCCGAGACCCCGAGGACCCCGGGCTCCGCGATGCCTATATCGGAAACGGTTTGATCGGGGTGCGCCTGGGCGTGACAGGCGAGATCCAGGGCGGGGGGTTGATGAACGGCTTTTGGGACAAAGATGCCCTGATGGCGCTTCCGAACTGGGGCGTGTTGGAGTTCAGCGACGGGGAGCAGACTTTTCGCCGGCGTGTCGGCACTTGGACGAATTACCGTCAGTGGCTCGACCTGCGTACCGCGACGCTGACTACCGAGCTGGACTGGAACTCGGGCAAGCGCACGACCCACATCCTCACCCGCTGCTGGTTGAGCCGCAGCCGGCCTGGCGTGGCAGTGATCGAACGCGAAATCACGCCGCAATTCGACGGTGAGGTCAAGTTCACGGATCGTCTGGACGGTTCCGGCGTGAAGTCGGCAACGTCATGGAATACGCTCGGTTTTCCAAAAGACCCGGGCCGACCGATCGCGCTGTCGGCCACATTCGGCGCACGGGAGCGCAAGCTGGCGCTCTACTCCAAGCTGCGCATCGAGGGGGCCAAACCG
>SERZ01001696.1_pt1 | contig 11989 bp, 11 predicted proteins | sample 3171461 | NCBI WGS metagenome assembly SERZ01 (sample SAMN06051861, study PRJNA518727) | freshwater metagenome | biome: subpolar coniferous forest; feature: holomictic lake; material: water; isolation source: holomictic Lake 227, 6 m depth | place: Canada: near Kenora, Ontario | collected... | reverse complement strand
GCTGTTCGCCCGAGAGCCAGTCGACGATGCGCCGGCCGCCGAAGCCGGTTTGCATTTGAACGAAATGGTGATCGTCGGCCTGGACATGGCCGATTAATGCGGCGTCGAGGCCGAGCGGGTGGGCGCGCATGACAGCCAGCAAGCGTTCGGCGTCTTCGGCCGCGGCAATCGCGATCAGCTTGCCTTCGTTGGCGACGTAAAGCGGATCGAGCCCGAGCAACTCGCACGCGGCGGCGACCTGGACCCGGACCGGAATATCAGCCTCGCGAATCAGCATGCCGACGCCCGATTGCCACGCGATCTCGTTCAGTGTGGTGGCCAGGCCGCCCCGGGTCGGGTCGCGCAGACAATGAATATCGGGGACCGCTTCGACCATGGCGGCGACCAAGCCGTGCAGGGCGGCGCTGTCCGAGAGAATCGCGGTCTCGAAGGTCAGGTTCTCGCGGCACGACATGATCGCAACGCCGTGATCGCCCATGGTGCCGCTGACCAAAATTGCGTCGCCCGGCTTGGCCCGGTGCCCGCCGGGGGTGACCCCCGGCCGTGCGACGCCGACCCCGGCGGTATTGATGAACAGTCCGTCGGCCTTGCCGCGTTCAACCACTTTGGTATCGCCGGTGACCACCGCAACCCCGGCCGCGCGGGCCGCCGCCGCCATGCTGTCCACGATGCGCTTCAGATCGGCGAGCGCGAATCCTTCCTCTAGAATGAAGCCGGCGCTGAGATACAGCGGCTCGGCTCCGGCCATGGCCAAGTCATTGACCGTGCCATGCACGGCGAGCGAGCCGATATCGCCCCCTGGGAAGAACAGCGGCGAGACGACATAGCTGTCGGTGGTCATCACCAGCGGTCCGGCCGGGCGCTCCAGCACCGCCTGATCATTGCCGCAGGCCAACCACGGGTTGTCGAACGCCGGCACGAACAACTCGGCGACCAACTGAGCCATCGCCTTGCCGCCGCTGCCGTGGGTCAGATCGATTCGGCCGTGCTTCAGATCCAGCTTGCGTGGAAACAAACGCTCTTTCATGCCGAGGGCTCTCCGGGGAAACTCAGTTCGATGTCGGGCCGGAACACAAAGTGCCGTTCGATCAGCGCCTCGTCAACCTCAGCCGGGGTTGCCGGCCGCCAGCGCGGCGCTTTGTCTTTATCGATCAGCATGGCGCGGACACCCTCGTAGAAATCGTGCCCGGCCAGGCAGGCTTGGCTTAGCCGGTATTCCTGGCGCAAGCAGTCCTCAAGCGAAAGTTGCGCGCCGAGCGTGAATAAGGACATGGTTAGTTTGAGAGCGGTCGGTGACGCGCGGCGAAGTGCGGCCAACTGTTCCGTGGCCAAAGCGCCCCTGTCTTGTTCCAGCGCCGCCATGATCGCTTCAACCTGATCAAACGCATAATACCGGTCGATCATGTCCCGGTTTTGAGCGAGCGGTGCGGGCAGCGCGGGAACCGCGTAGCGGGCGATCACCGAGTCGATACCCTCACGCGTTAACCGGTTCGGCGCGGTCGTCACCAAATCATCGACCAGCGCATCAAGGGCGGAGCCGGGGATCAGGGCGCGGGCCAAGCCGAGATAGAGCAGGTCGGCCGCCTGAATGCGCGCTCCGGTCAGTCCGAGCCACAGTCCGGTTCGCCCGGGGCAACGCGGTAAAAAATAGCTGGCGCCGATATCGGGGAACAGGCCGATCCCGCATTCGGGCATGGCGAATTTGGTGTTTTCGGTGACCAGAGGGTGCGAGCCGTGCAGCGAAATCCCGGCCCCGCCGCCCATGACAAGGCCGTCAAGCAACGCAATGTAGGGTTTGGGAAAGCGGGCGATCCGGCGGTCAACCCGGTATTCGGCGGCGAAAACCTCGCGGGCCAAGGCGCCGCGGTCCCCGATGCCGTTGAACGCCGCCAGTCCGGATTCATGAACATGGACGACATCGCCGCCCGCGCAAAAGGCCCGGCCGTTACCCCGAACGACCACCGCCCGCACGGCGGGATCACGTTCCCAGGCGGCGAGTGTAACGTCGAGCGTCCGGAACATCTCCAGAGTAAGCGCGTTCAGCGCCTGCGGTCGGTTGAGCGTCACCAACCCGAGCGAGCCCCGGACGGAAAACAGAATATCGGGTTCGGTCCCGGTCATCGCGGTACTGTTCATGTCAAGGTGACGGTAACAGAACCGACGCCCTCGATGGTGCCGGTCAGCAGATCGCCGCGTTGGACCGGGCCAACCCCTTCGGGGGTACCGGTAAAGATCAAATCACCGGCTTGCAGAACCACCAATTGCGATAATTGGGCGATGACATCGGCAACCGACCAAATCATATCGGCCAAATCACCCTTTTGCCGGACGGAGCCATTGACGGAAAGCCCGATCGCACCGCGAGCCGGGTGCCCGATTTCGCCGGCCGGGCGAAGTGCGCCGATCGGCGCCGAACAATCAAAGCCCTTGGCCATGTCCCAGGGCAATCCAGCGGCTTTGGCCGCGGCTTGCAGGTCGCGTCGGGTCAAATCGATGCCGGCGGCATAGCCGAACACGCAGGTGAGTGCCGCGGCCGGCTCGATCGCCGCGCCCCCGCTTCCCAGCGCGACCACCAATTCGATTTCGTGATGGAGATTGGCGGTTGCCGGCGGGTAGGGTACGGTGCCGCCCCCGGTCACCACGGCGTCCGCCGGTTTGGTAAAAAAGCAAGGCGGCTGGCGACTCGGGTCGGAGCCCATCTCGCGCGCATGGGCGGCATAGTTCTGCCCGACACAGAATATCCGTCTGACCGGAAACACTGCTCCGCTTCCGGCAATGGTTACGACAGGCCGGATCGGCGGCTCAAATATGTAAGTCAAGGTTTGGCCCCCGATTGAATATTAATGCATCAGGCTGAGCACGGCCTGTTGCTGTTGGCCGGCGATGCTGAGCGATTGGATGCCGATTTGCTGACGGGTCTGTAACGCCATCATATTGGCGCCTTCCTCGTTCAAATCGGCAAGCGTCATTTTGCCCGAGCCCTCGGACATGGTGTTGATATAGTTGCCGGTAAAGTCGAGCCGGGTTTGAAGGAAGGTAATCGTCCCGCCCAGACGGGCCGAAGCGGCGCGCGTCGTGCTGATCGAGGCGGCCAACTGCTGCTCCATCTGGTCGAGGACATAGGTGGCCGAGGTCGAGTCGGACAGGACCGAAAACCCCATGCCCGCCGTGGCGCCCGCGGCCGACAGCATGACGCTGAGCGTGCCGTCGCTGGCGGCCCCGGCTGCGAGATACATCGCGCTGACCAGCACCGAGGTCTGAAGATTCTGAGCCGCCACCAGCAACGACGCCGTCGTGCCCTGGTTGAAATAGACGTTGAGCGAGGCGATGCTGTTATTGACCAGATTTAAGCCCTGGTAGCTGGCGTCGGTTTCGGCGCTGTTAAGCTGTCGTGCCAGTTCGTTGAATTGGCTGGTCATGGTGGCGCGCGTGCCGACATCGGCCGTGCGGGCGCTGCTGACCAAGCCCTTCAACTGTTTAAGAATACTGTCGGCGATCGTCGTGCCATGAACCGCAACCTTGATCGCAGAGATGCCCTGGTCGATGTCGGTCTTCCGGTCGGTAAAATCAGCGGCCCGGTCGGTCAATGATTTTCCCTTAAAGTACAGCACCGCATCATCGATGGCGCTGGACACCTTCAATCCGGTGGTCAACCGTCCCTGTGTCCGCCCCATCAGCGATGTCGTGGTCTGTATCGACAACAGAGCACTGCGGGAGGCGGCGGTCAGAACAATGTCAGAGGCCATGGGATTAATCTCAATCTCGGATATGCGCGTCCGGCAAGCGAAGCAGAAGCGGACTCGAAGATCGCCCTACAAAAGCCGTGCCAACGTCGATCGTCGCTGATTAAGGTTAATTAGACCTTTCATTAGACAAAATTAAAGGAAATTTTTGCCGACCGGGACGGGAAAAGCCTGAAATTGCCGGGAACAAACTGCCGAGCCGGGTATCTCCTTATCGGGGATATCCTTATCGGGCGCCTTCTTATGGAGCCGTGCCGGTGGCCCAATGGTAAATACCATAAAGGTAATAAACCACGGTCGCGCCGGCCGCTGCGGCCGCAACCGCACCGATCTGCGCTTGCGCCAACATCGATTGCGTCAATGGCGGCACGAGTGCCCCGCCCGCCGGTCGGGCCGCGGTTCCCGCTGCGCCCGTCGCAGTTGCAGCCGTTGTGGTTGCGACAGTCGGCGCCGCCGCCCGCACCGCCGGCGTTGCCGCCCGCACCGCCGGTGCCGCCGCCCCGGTTGCGCTGGCCACCAGCCGCTGCCGGCTGGCAACGGCGACCGCGCGGATATTGCCGACCGAGCGTACGGCGGAACTGCCCCACTCAACCACCGTCGGCGCCGCGATGTTGAAGGCGATCACACCCATGAGGGCACCGAGACCGACCATATAGAGCGTAAGGTCGCGGCCTTGGGGTCGCCAGAGTTGCGAATCGCTTTGGTCCAATTCAGGACTCTGGGCAAAAGCCCCGGCGCCCGGCAGCACCGTCGCAAGGCACAAAGTCGCAATGACGACATAGACCACCAGCCTGCGCATGCATCCTCCGTAACAACTCAACCGTGAAGTAGTTCTTCGTCCGGCTCAGTTCCCGTAAAGCCAGTTGAGCACCCATGCGCCGACCACGGCGCTGACCACCGTATAAACCCGGTTCTGGGCGATGGCCCGTGCCGTGAGCATGGCCCCGGTGGTCACCGGAGTCGACAGCAGCGGCACGCCGGCGACTCCGTAAGATGCCATGTTATAGACGGCTACGCCACCGATGGCGCCCACGCCCAGCAAGATCGGGTAGAGCGGTCCGTTGGTTCGAGTCGGAGCAACGGGTTCACTCTGAGCCGACGCCGAACCCGCCATCGACAGGGCGCCGATGGCAACAACCAATGCGATAATCAGAAGCTTGCGCATGTGTCCCTCGTGGCCTTAACCGGCCCCGTCAGCGGTTTTCGCGGGCGTAAAGCGTGTTGCCGACCAAGCCGCCGACGACGGTACCGATGAACACCAGCGCGCCTTGCCCGAGATTGGCGAGTGCCGCACCGCTAATCATGTTGGTGCTGACCACGCTGAGCACGACCATGCCGGTAACGGCGCCAAGGCCGATCGACAGGACGCGCATGGTGTCATCACGCAACCCGGCGGTTTGAGCCGGTGCCGGTGCCGTGGCCGACTGAGCCGGCTGAGCCGGCTGAGTTTGGGCTGACCCCGCAACCGGCAGAACGCCGATCAGGGCAACAAGGATAACCAGGACCAATTTGCGCATGGACTCCCCCAACGATCGGACCGACGCAGTTTCCGGTGCAGAGCACCATGAATTCATACGATTCTGAAGATACACGGGTTTGATGGACGGCTCAAGAGCCGGAAGGGAAAATACCCGCGCAATCGTCTGAAAAGATTAGGTCGTGTCTTCGCAGCGACCCGGTGCCCCGTCATTCCCGTCCGCTCTCTCCGTCATTCCCGTCCGCTCTCTCCGTCATTCCCGCGCAGGCGGGAATCCAATGCCCGCTATCCCGGGCCGGGGCTTTTACGATGAGAATGATGAAGACGGAGAGCGTGTGATCGCAGCTTGCCCGCATCGGTCGCTTCACATACTATCGTATGTTTCGGGGAGGATATTGATGATGACCGAGCTGACCGCCGGCTACGATTCGCCTTTTCTGCGCAGTCGCGATCAACCCTTGGATCAGGTTGCGAGGATATTGCTGACCGGCTGGCGCCTGGTGGTACTGTGCGCGCTTTCGGCCGGATTATTGGCGGTGGGTGGTTTGCGCCTGGTGCCGCCCGAGCATAGTGCAAGCATGGTAATCGGTCCGATTGCCCGCAGCGGCGCTTCGGCCATGGGCGTGCGTGCGCCCGGTTCGGCGCGCCCGGACAGTCTGCTCAGCGTCGTCGAGTTCGGCAGCGGCGATGAAATTCTATCGGATTACACCCGGTTTTTGGAGCTGTTGACGTCGCCCGCAATTGCGGCTCGTCTACAGCAAGAGCCCGGCTTGGTCCAGCACCTGTTCCCCGATCATTGGAATTCGGCCGGCGGTCGATGGCAGCTCCCCGACAGTGCCGTGGGTCGGTTGCGGGGAATGGTGCTGGCCCTGGTCGGGCGCGACGATTGGGCTGAACCGGATGCCGAGATCGTGTCCCGGCAGCTTCGTCGGATGGTGGTGATACAACCGCTCGGCGCCAACCCGATGCGGCGCCTGACGGTTCGTGACGCCGACCGTTCCTTTGCGTTGCGTCTGCTCGACCGGATGGTTGCCGCCGCCGACGGGCATTTGAGGGCCGAGGCGCTGCGCCGGGCCGAAACCTCGGCGGCTTTCGTCCGAGCCCGGCTGGCGGCAACCGCGGCCAACGACGACCGGGCGGCCTTGGCCGATTTGCGCAATGATCTGGAGCGGGTCTCGATGATGCTGCGGGTGGAGCTGCCCTTTGCGGCCGACCCGATCGAGCCGCCGAGCGCCGCTCAACAGCCGGATTGGCCTAATCCTCAGCTGATTTTGCCGCTTGCGGTCGCGGCCGGAACCGGTCTCGGTCTGTTTCTGGTGTTTGCCCGCGCCGCCGGCAGGGGGCCATGGGTTCGGAAACGCACGAAGAGCGGCGGACCGGGCTGGGGAATATAAGAGTGCGCGGGTCGATTCCGGTGTCCGTTATTGTCATGACCCGGAATGAAGCCGACAATATTGTTGCCTGTCTGAGCGGGCTCAGTCGTTTTGATGAAGTGTTCGTCGTTGATTCGAACAGTACCGACGGCACGGTGGCGCTGGCCGCGTCGATGGGGGCGCGGGTGGTGCCGTTTACTTGGAATGGCCGATATCCCAAGAAAAAACAGTGGTGCCTGAACCATCTGCCGTTCCGCCATGACCGGGTTTTTTTTGTCGATGCCGATGAACGGGTGTTGCCGGCGCTGGCCGATGAAATCGAGGCGTTGATGGTGCGCGGCCCGAAGCGGGCCGGCTATTTCGTGACCGCGCGCATGAGTTTCGACGGGCACCGCCTGCGATTCGGTCATCACAATTGCAAGCTTGCTCTGTTCGACAGAAAGCGGGGCCATTTTCCCGAATGTCCCGATCTTGACGTCACCACCATGTGGGAAGTTGAAGGCCATTATCAGCCGACCATCGACGGGCCGACTGAACGGCTCACCGCTTATATGCTGCATGAAGACGGCAAGCCGGTGTCCGCGTGGTTCGAACGGCACGAGCTTTATGCCGATTGGGAGGCCACCCTTGGTTTTGACGGCCGGTTGTATCGGCTGGCTTCGGCGGAGCCGCCCCTGCGGCGCTTATTGAAGCGGGCGGTGCAGCGACTGCCTTTGCGGCCGCTGCTGGCCTTTCTCCACAGTTACGTGTGGCGGCTCGGGTTTCTCGACGGTTCAGCCGGCTACCGTTACGCGAAAGCGCGGGGGTGGTATTACCGGCTGATTGATCGGAAGACGGCCGCTATGCGTTCTCTAAAGTTGTCCCCTCACCGCCCAACGCCTTGATCAGCTCAAAGGCGCGGCGACGAACTCCGCCTTCGCTGATACGGTAATAGGCCCGCACCAGTTCAAGGGTTTCACGCCGAGCCATCGACGCGAACTCGTCGGTCTCGCTTTGCTCTTCGTCGATGGTGGTGTGGTCGCCAGCTTCGCTGAGCACAAAGCTTTCGGGCATGTCGTCATAAAAAAAGGCAACCGGTACGCCGAGCACTTGCGACAGATTGAACAACCGACTAGCACTGATTCTATTTGCACCGCGCTCATATTTTTGCAGCTGCTGAAACGTAATGCCGACGGCGTCCCCCAGTTTTTCCTGGCTTAACCCGAGCAATGTACGACGTAAGCGAAGCCGTGAGCCGACATGGAGATCAATCGGATTCGGACCTTCACCGCGGCGCGAAAGGGTGTGCGGAGCGGTGAGCTGATATTCCTCTACGTTCATTGTATCCCTCGAACACATCAGGGGCATGCGTCTAATGAACGAAACCTAACACCGCAAAGCAATAGTTAGCAACAATCCGTTCGCTAATTTCGAGCGTACTAGCTCTCGTTAATACTTACGATATCGAAACGAGCCCGAAAAAGCGCCGATCGGCAGCGTATAAGAGAGAACAATTCGGGCGCAATCTTTCTCAGGCTGAACGTCATCCACTGAATTGCGCTGACAACACGACACGATATGAAGCCATGCCCAAGAAGGTCGCGACGGATGCAGGCCTGCTCTCGGCGACCGGCATTAGCATCCCGCTGAGATATTCCACCCGGTGCAAATAGACAAAATGGCTCGCGCAATTGCATGCTACTTTGCGCGCGTTCAAGGACTTGCAGCGTGAGAGCATAATCGGCGGCGATCGGGTAAGCCAAGTTATATTTCAGACCGGTGAGCACTAATCGACGGTAGAGCATTGCTTGGTGGTGAGTGAACATTCCGTACCAGGCGACTCGGTGCGAGCGCGCGGGTTTATTGAGTACGCTTCCATCTAAAAAACCTTCAAGAGCATCTCCGTAACAAAAATCAGGATATCCGGCTGCAATCAGGTGTGTGGAGAAATACTTCAACGTGCCGGAAGCAGCCAATGAATCGCCTGCATTGAGGAAAACGACATACTCGCCGCGACTCGAGGTCAGTCCGATATTCATCGCATCATACAAACCGCGGTCGGGTGCCGAGCGCCACCAGGTGATTTCACCGTCATGCGCGGCCAGCCATTCCCGGGTGCCGTCGTCGGAGCAGCCATCGACAACCAGCCACTCAAAGTCGCGAAGCCCCTGTTTTTGCAAGCTTTCATAGGTGCGGGTCAGTCCGGCGAGGTCGTTGCGCACCACGGTCACCACCGAAAAGAACGGGCGCGCGCTCATTGTCGGCCGATAACCGCAATCGAGGCGGCGGTAAGGGCAAGCTGGCCCAGGGCGCCGCCGACCGAGCGCGCGGTTTCCAGAAAATCGAAGGGGTGAGGGTCGCGCGGCACCACGATGGTTGAGCCGGGGGGAATCGTGGTGTCGCCATGTCTCCAGGCGGAAACAGCCAGCGGCCGCGAACTCCCGTCGGGCAACAGTATGAAGGCATGGTCATCGTCGGCATTGCGGCCGATACCACCGGCTGCGGCCAGATAATCCTCGGCACCCTTTTCGGGATCGAATTGCAGCACAACCGGGGCCTGAACCTCGCCGGAGACCGCGATGGTCTGAGAGCGTTTAGGAATGATCAGGCGGTCACCCGGCTCCAGCAGCATGTCGAGCCGCGGTCGCGCTTTCAGGATGCCGGGGTCGGCTTGAACCGTGATCCGCCCGACCGGGCGAACCGTGCGCAACTCGGCGGCCAACTGACGGGCCAGGGCGATGCCGTCGGCCCGACTGGCGGCGTCGGTGCGAAACAGCTCGACCGCAAGCGATTGTTCGATGTCGCGGGCTTGACGCTGGAATTGTTCGGCTTCAAGCCGGCGCACGCTTTCACGGGTGAACACCGCCCCGGCCGGGTAGGCTTCGGCGGTCAGGCCTCCGGCGCGGGCGATCAGGGAAGACAGGGTCTCGCCATGGAGAATGTCATAGCTGCCCGGCCGGCGTACTTCGCCTTCGATTTGCACGCCCCGTGCTTCGACCGCAATAAAGCGCGCATTAACCCGGATCGCATCGCCCGGCCCGACCTGGCTTTCGGCACCGCTGATTCCGCCGAGATCGACCAGCGAGCGCCCGGCGCCGCCGGGGGTGTCGACCGTCACTTCCACTCCGGCCGGGTCGGCCGTCGCCGATAATCCACCCGCGGCTTCAATCACCTCCGTCACCGGGGTCGGGCCTGCGATCGGATAGCTGCCGGGACGGTTGACCGCGCCGCGCACCGCAATCGTATGGTCGCGCAATAAAGTGAGCAAGGCGGCATCATGCTCGGATAGGGCGGTGGTCACGGCGGTTCCGGCGGCGGGCCGGGGTTCGGGCGACCCGGCGGCGACGGGAGCGTCCGCCTGCTCGGAGCGGCCCCGGCCGGGACCGGGACCGTTGCCGACACCGCTGGCCCGGGCATAATCGCCGGCTTCCGCCTCGGCCCGCTCATGCAGGCGGCGGATTTCAGCTTCCGAAAACAAAATGACCCGATCACGATCGCTCAGACTGCGATCGAAGCGGCCGGTGGTCACTTCGCGCGGGGAAAAGGGCAGCAACCGGCGCACCAATCCCGGTTGTTCAAAGCGGTCGATCACGCCGAACAGGGCATAGACCCCGGTTTTCAGGTCTTGACCCTTCCCGATCGCCACCCGCAAGCTTTTAGTGCGGGCCAAAGTGCGCACGCCCGGATAGCGGAACGGGCCGACCAGCTCGATTTGCGACTCGGCGCGGTCTTGAATGTCGCGGCTGCCGGGGATTTCGGCTTTGCGCTCGGGTACGGTTCCGGCCGCGCGGGTCAGGGCGGCGCTCTCGGTCCGCCCGGTTCGGGGATAAAAGCCCGGCCGGGCCACGCCCGACGTCAGCAAGGCGGCATGCTCAAGTGCGAACAGCAACAGATCGGGGTGACGTTCGAAAATCGGCGGGCAAGTGCCCTCGGCCGGAACCAGCCGGGTCGCGGCTCGGGTCGGCGCTCCGGCAGCCAGCGGTCCGTCGGGGTCGGCCGACAGCGCCCGTGCCAGCACGGCCAACCCGGCGCATTCGAAATCGGCCGGCGGCTCGCGGCCGCGCAGCAGGTCGAGCACCGGACGCGCGCTCAGGAAATCGACATCACGCGCGCCCAGCACGATAACGGTATCGCCTTCGGCCAGCGCGCGGTCATCCTTAAGCGCGAATATCGCGGTAAGATCAACCGCGCTCAAGGTGCGGGCCCGGCTGTCGGGATCGGTGCGCTCGATCGCGGCAAAGGGCAGATAGGGCCGCGGCAGCAAATCCTCGGGCGTCAGCAGAGACCCGACGCTCGGCTGTTCGGCCAGCGCGCGAACCCCGGGGCGGCGGACATGCCCGTCGAGCCGAACTTCGCCCACCCGGTTTTCGTGCAACGGGGTGACCACCACGACATCGCCGTCGCTGAGCAGCGTTTTGTCGCGCTCGCCATCGGGCACGTCGACCGGCTGTTCGGTGCCGTCGGCCGCAACGGTCAATCGCAGCATCCGTCGAGCGCCCGGGCGCAGCGGTCCGCCCGCCAGCCGTTCCAGCCCGGCAACTGAAAGACCGGCGCTATCCGGCGGTAATTCATAGATCGCGGGCCGGTTGACCGCTCCGGCAATCGCGGCGGTGGCGCTCCGGGGTGGAACCAGAATCCGGTCCCCGTCGCTCAGGCGCATGTCGGCGCCATTGGCTTCGGCCTGGAGCAACTGATAGAGGTCAACGGTGCGCGGCTCTCCGCCGCCGGCCCGGACCAGCACGATTCGGCGCAGACTTCCGGTCCGCGTCACGCCCCCCGCGGTAAACAGCGCGTCGAGTACGGTGCCCAGGCTGGTCAGATTGGTGCGGCCGGGTTGTGCGACCTCGCCCGCGACCGTGACCTCGATCCGGCGCAACTCGGCCAGCGACAGCGTCACGTCGGTTTCGCCGAGTCCTGCATTGACCACGGCGGTCAGCTCTTTGCGGATATCGCCGAGCGTGCGCCCCGCCGCCTGTATCGGCGGCAACTCGTCCACCAGCAAGCGCCCTTCGCGGTCGATGGCGTAGATCGTGGTTGAATGTGTCTTGCCGCTGCGTAACGCAATCTGAAGTCGATCGCCGATGCCAAGGGAATAGGTGTCTTGAATCGCGCCGACCGGCAAGGTTCCGGCCAAAGTCGCGGGACGGTCGCCGGTGCGCGCGAACAACTCATAGCCGAACTGGCGCAGCGGCAAACCGGCCCGCGCGGAATAAACTTGCTCCAGCTCGTTCGGTTTTGCCACGGGAACGCCGCGCCCCGACTCATGAGCCGGAGCGACAAACGCCCACACGCCTAGCGCCGCCGCCAGCACCAGCCGGGCGAGTATCCTGCACGCAGCAGCAAACATCCGATGTCACAACCCCCGAGCCCGAAGTACCCGTTCGGACACATACGGATGTATGCATTTGAACTCGAAT
>SERZ01001695.1_pt1 | contig 11990 bp, 8 predicted proteins | sample 3171461 | NCBI WGS metagenome assembly SERZ01 (sample SAMN06051861, study PRJNA518727) | freshwater metagenome | biome: subpolar coniferous forest; feature: holomictic lake; material: water; isolation source: holomictic Lake 227, 6 m depth | place: Canada: near Kenora, Ontario | collected 2013-06-25... | reverse complement strand
CCCTTGGATTCATGCTGCGGAAGTAATCAGACCGTGGATATCATCAGCAGGGACATCGGGTATAGCGACAACGATTTGAAAAATGTTCCGGAAGGGGCCAATCTCGGTCTGGGTTGTGGAAATCCTATCGCAATTGCCTCTCTGCAGGAAGGAGAAACGGTGATTGATCTGGGTTCCGGCGCTGGATTTGATTGCTTTCTGGCTGCCCGTGAAGTGGGCCAGAGCGGCAGGGTTATCGGAGTAGATATGACGCCGGAGATGCTGGACAAGGCCAGACATAACGCCCGCAAAGGCGGATATGCCAATGTGGAGTTCAGATTGGGGGAGATAGAGAACCTGCCCATCGCCGACAACTTTGCGGATATCATCATCTCCAACTGTGTCATTAATCTCTCTCCCGATAAAGAAAGGGTTTTTCGGGAGGCTTTTCGCGTTCTCAAACCGGGTGGTCGTCTGATGGTGTCGGATATAGTTTTGCTCAAGCCGCTTCCGGACTCCGTAAAATCGTCGATTGCAGCCTATATTGGATGTGTTTCGGGAGCTGATCTGAAGCAAGACTATCTTAAAGCCATCCGTGAAGCCGGTTTTCAGGACGTTCAAATCATCGGCGAAACCCTGTTCCCCATACAGGATATGATCAGTCATCCAGCTGCAAAGGGCCTGTCGGTTGGTTCCGATATGCTGCATGATATCGCTGAACAGCTTTCTGCTTCCATTGTCAGCATCAAGGTTTCCGCTGTCAAAAGTATTTAGGATACACGGATCGGCACGCCATTTTGTGTCTTAACATTCTTCCATTTTTATCATAATATTCTGATCGAAAGCAGTTTTAATTGCCTGGGCTACATAATCGTTGAGTGATATATGACGTTCGTTGGCTTCCTGGGCTGCCTTCCGATGGAGTTCCGTACCAATTCTCACGTTGAAAGTTCCGCTATAGGGTTTATTGGCTGGCTTCCCAGTTTCCCTGCAGTAGGAAATGTAATGATCAACGGCATTCTTAAAAGACGCCTGCAAATCTTCAACGGTTGCCCCCTCGTAGGTAATAAGATCACCAATAAAAAGGAGTTTGCCATGCAGACAGTTATCCTCAAAACTTACCTCTACTGATCCGGTATATCCGTTGTGAGAGAGCTTATTACTGTCCGTGGTCTTGATCATGGAAGCCTCCAATTTGTCTTATTGCGTCTTTGGTGTCACGTATCTGGTATGTTTTCAGGATTCTAAATTACACCATGCAACTGTTTATTAGTTGCATATCGTGGTGATTATTACAACATTTTCCCAGGATATTGCGATCCAGGCATGAGTTGGTGGATGCTCAGTTTTTCACCATCAACTGCGCCACAGCCTTTTCAAGGCCGTCAATGGACAGCTCAAACATGGGGAAGATGCGGCTGATGGCCGAAATACTCGGTGTGTAATTCCATGAGGAAACCGGAGCCGGATTCAGCCAGACACAGTGCTTGAATGTTTCGGACAGAAATTTCAGCCGCTCGATGCTGGGCTTGGAAGTGCGCTCTTCAATGTGAATGGAGCCATCTCTTGCCATTAACTCATACGGGGCCATGCTGGCATCTCCGAGCAGAATCAGCCGGGTATCCGGGTCAAAGGCGGAGAATTCATCTACCCGCTTGGGCTCCTTGTATCGGGACGCATCTTTCCAGAGTGTGTCATAGATGGTGTTGTGGAAAAAAAATGTCTTGATGTCCTTGAATTGGGCCTTGGCGTAATCAAACAGGGTCTGCACCACCTCCACATAAGGATCCATGGACCAGCCCCCATTGTCGATGGCCAAAATCACCTTGAGCCGGTCTTTTAGGCCTCGGTCAAAGATAATTTCAATTTCCCCGGCGTTTTTCATCGTCTGGTAAATGGTGGACTCCACGTTCACACGATCTTTGGGGCCGGAGGGAACCAGGTGCCGCAGTCGCTTGATGGCCTCTCCGACCATGGCCTGCGTCAGTGGGCCGTCCAGGGAATAATCCCGGTACCGCCGCTCCATGGCGACCTTGATGGCAGAGCGGTTTCGGGACATTCCGCCCACCCGCATTCCGCCAGAGTGATGCCCGGAATGACCCACAGGGGATGTTCCGCCGGTCCCAATCCACTTTCCGCCGCCGTCATGTCGTTCGGTTTGATCCTTCAAGCGCTCCTTGAAATACTCGATGAGCTCCTCCGGCGTCATGTTTTTCAGCTCTGACTCATCAATGCCCAATGCCGCCGCCAGGACTTTGGGATCCTGCAGCCAGGTATCAAGAATATTTCTGGCCATTTCATCCAGGGCGAAACCCTCCTGATCCGGCATTTCCGCACCCTTGAAGTGATGGGCGAAGACCTGGTCGAAAAGGTCAAAATACCGCTCGCTTTTCACCAGAATAGACCGGGAGGCCGTGTAAAAATCGCCAAGGCTGCCGACCAACCCCTGCCGAAGCGCCCGATGAAGGGTCAAAAATGAAGTTGGACTTACGGGAATGCCAGCTTCCTTGATCTGATAAAAAAAATCCACAAACATTAGGCTAACCTTTCAGTCGTAAGAAGGCACAAATAGCATTTATGTGATTTCCAAAAAAGAGTATACGGTTGACGGTCAACGATCAACCGTCAACGTTTCGTTCAGTCTGCCGTTTGGCATCTAAAACAACCGCCTTCGGCTGACGGCGTTGACTGCACGGGTAAAATCCTGGCTTTTTTTAAAGAGAATGCCCATAAACGGAACATCACCCTTTGCCAGTCGGCTGGGCTTGAAATCAGGATCAGCAGACAATGCCCGAATCCAGTTGATCAGCTCCCGTGTCGCCGGACGTTTTTCGACAGCTTCGAGTTCCCTAAGCTTGTAAAACGCGGCTATGGCGTTTTCAGTCAATTCATTGTCCAGTTCCGGAAAATGCACTTTCAGAATCTGGCGCATCATCTTGGGGTCCGGAAAGGCAATGTGATGAAAATTGCACCGGCCAAGAAACGGATCCGAAAGGTCTTTCTTTGCGTTGGAGGTAATGATAAACACTGGCCGATGTATAGCCCGAATGGTTTTGTCAATTTCAATGATATCAAATTCCATCTGATCAAGGACATCCAGCATGTCATCTTGAAAATCCGTATCCGCCTTGTCGATTTCATCTATCAGCAGCACTGTGCGGGTATTGGCTTTGAAGGCTTGGCCAATTTTTCCCATCTTGATATAATCCTCGATGTTACTGACATCCCGCTTGGAGTCGCCAAAACGGCTGTCATTGAGGCGCGTCAGGGTGTCGTACTGATACAGCGCTTCCACCAGTTTCATGCTGGATTTGACGTTGAGAATGATCAGCGGCATCTGAAGAACCTCTGCAATGGCATGGGCCAACATGGTCTTTCCCGTCCCCGGCTCTCCTTTTAAAAGCAGCGGCATTTCCAGAGCCATTGAAATATTGACGATTCTTGCCAGCTCTTCATCCAGAACGTAGCGCTTTGCGCCTGTAAACACGTTGCAATCTGATGCAGTTGTTGTCATAAATACCCTTTGTATGTGATTGTGAAAGTTTTATCGACGATCAACCTTCTGTTTCATTAAATTTGATTTTTCCGTAAATGTTCTGCAGTGATAGTTCACAATGAATCGTTTGTATGGATATGGTATTGTTCAGATCATGAAATTCAGAATATATCCAGGTATTATCGCTTTGGCGGAAAAATCTTTCGACCCTGCAAAAGTGCTGGGAGATTAATATGTATTCCTTAAAAGACGGTATCCACTGATAATGGGCGAATTTTACGCCTCTGTCGTAGGCTTCTGTGGAATCAGATAGTATTTCCAGGATAACCCATGGTGTCAACAAAATATCTTCATTCGCATCTTCAAACTGCTCTTCTTCGCAGGAAATGACAATATCCGGATACGAATATTTCATTAATTTTTCAATCTTGACCTTCATATCGCTTGAATATACGTTACATGGTCGGTCAAGCAATGTGTTGCCCAAAACTCTAACGACATTTGTCAAGATGATATTGTGTTTTCGGCTTGCCCCAGCCATTGCAAATATTTCACCATCAAAATATTCATTTTTAATCTCTGAACATCTTTCAGCCACCAGATATTCTTCCGGTGTCATGACTATTTTGGGTTGAGAGCGTATCATGGGTACTGCCTTTATCGGAAAATACTTTTAAACAGCGAAATACACGAATCAAGTAGGGGGCGACCGGCTGGTCGCCCTACCGCCTTCGCATGAGCCTGCGCTCCAGTGAGATTATTATGACACATCAGCCGAAGTCAAATAAATCAACTGCTGATATTATGGAGTTATTATTTATTTGGCAAGATATTTACCACGAAAAACAAATTATCCCTCGGAACACTCAGAATATGAGCGCAGGCAATCAATTACCAAAAGTGCTTGACAAGAAAATCACTGGGTGATATTTGTGCAATCTTATATGAACAATTGCGTTGTAATTTAAAGGAATTACCGTGCTATTTGATATAGATTCCAGATGGTTATATCAATACGATATTGTTTTGTTTCCTTAATTGAGTACTCTTAATCCATTCGCTGCAAATAGACAGCGGCTTACAGCAGCGGCCGCAAAGAAATGAAGGGAGGTGCTGAACAGACCTGATCTCATGCTGCCGTAGTTTGCATTCGCGTATTAATTTGAATTAATGAAAAGCCAACAATAGGAGGTATCTTAAATGCCAAGTTTTGTAATTGCAGAAAAATGTGATGGTTGCAAAGGCGGAGACAAAACCGCATGTATGTACATTTGCCCCAATGACCTGATGGTCCTTGATACCAACGCCATGAAAGCGTACAATCAGGAGCCGGATCAGTGCTGGGAATGTTTTTCTTGCGTAAAAATTTGCCCCACCCAGGCGATTGAAGTCCGTGGTTATTCAGATTTCGTACCGCTAGGAAGCAGCATCATGCCGCTTATGAGTACCGAAGATGTTGTCTGGACCTGCAAGTTCAGAAACGGACTCATCAAGCGATTCAAGTTCCCCATCCGCACCACTGCGGAAGGCCAGGCCAATGGTTATCTGTCATTGAAGGGCAAAGACCTGGACAGCCAACTGCTTTCAACAGAAGAAGCAGACGGCTACAAAATGATTAAACCGACATTGGTCTAACCCATCAGCATCGGATTATTTATTCAATCATCTCTTTGAATCAAATATAATTTTGAGGAGGATATAACATGGCATTACCGAATAAAATTTTGGGTGAAACCAAGGCCGATAGAGATCCAAAAGTTGTAGAACGCGAAGTTGATATTCTGATTGTTGGCGGCGGTATGGCAGCCTGCGGCACGGCGTTTGAAGTCAAAAAATGGGCATCCGACGATACCAAAATCCTGCTTTGCGACAAAGCCGCCATGGACAGAAGTGGTGCTGTAGCGCAGGGTCTTTCCGCCATCAACACCTATGTCGGCACCAACAGCCCGGAAGACTATGTCCGGATGGTTCGTAACGACCTGATGGGTCTGGTTCGTGAAGATCTTATTTTCGACCTCGGTCGCCACGTGGATGATTCTGTTCATTTGTTTGAAGAATGGGGACTTCCTGTTTGGAAAAAAGATGCTGACGGAAAAACCCTCGACGGTAACAAAGGCCGTGAAATGGGTACCCTGAAGGGTGGGGCAACCCCAGTTCGTACCGGTAAATGGCAGATCATGATCAACGGCGAATCTTACAAGAAGATCGTTGCTGAAGCTGCAAAGACCGCTCTGGGCATGGACAATATCATTGAACGCTGCTTCATCGTCGAGCTTTTGCTGGACGCCAAAAACCCGAATCAGATTGCCGGCGCAGTGGGCTTCTCTGTTCGTGAAAACATCGTTTATATCATCAAAGCCAAAACCATAATGGTTGCCTGCGGCGGCGCTGTAAATATTTATCAGCCCCGTTCAGTTGGTGAAGGCAAAGGCCGCGCATGGTATCCGGTATGGAATGCTGGTTCCACCTATACCATGGCCATGAAGGTCGGTGCTGAACTTTCCATGATGGAAAACCGTTTCACCCCGGCTCGTTTTAAAGACGGTTACGGTCCCGTTGGTGCATGGTTCCTGCTGTTCAAAGCCAAGACCCTCAATGGTCTGGGTGAAGATTTTGCAGGTAGCGCCGCTGCCAAGGAAGAACTGGCGAAGTACGCTCCGTACGGTACTGCTGCAGTTACCCCGACCTGTCTGCGTAACCACCTGATGTTGGCTGAAATGAAGGCAGGACGTGGTCCGATCATGATGGATACTGTTACTGCTCTGGCAAATCTGGGAAAAACCATGGACAAAAAAGAACTCAAACATCTTGAGTCCGAAGCATGGGAAGACTTTCTGGATATGACCTGTGGACAGGCCAACCTGTGGTGCGCCACCAACACTGAACCGGAAAAGAAAAACTCCGAAGTCATGCCGACCGAACCATATCTTCTGGGTTCACACTCCGGCTGCTGCGGTATGTGGGTATCTGGTCCGGATGAAGACTGGGTTCCGGCTTCCTACAAATGGGGCCACAAGGGCAAGATTTATAACCGTATGACCACTGTCGTCGGTCTCTTTACATCTGGTGACGGCGTTGGTTGCTCAGGTCACAAGTTCTCCTCCGGTTCACATGCCGAAGGTCGTATGGTCGCCAAACAGATGGTGAAATTCATCCGCGACAATGCGGATTTCAAACCCGCCATCAAACAGACTACCGCAGAACTGGTTGACATGGTTTACAAACCTGTCAGAATCTATCTGGACAACTGTGCATATACCACTGCAGTTGACATTAACCCCAACTACATCAAACCCTCTGGTATGGCCCTTCGCCTGATGAAGGCCACCCATGAGTACGGTGCTGGAACGGCCACATATTATCAGACCAGCTCAAAGAGTCTTGAAATCGTCATGGACATGCTTCAGACCATGCGTGAAGACTGCGAAAAACTGGGTGCTGGCGATCTTCACGAACTGATGAGAGCTTGGGAAATCTATCACCGCATCTGGACAGTCGAAGCTCACCTTCGTCACATCCAGTTCCGGAAAGAAACCCGTTATCCCGGATTCTACTATCAGGCCGATTATCCCGGACAGGATGATGCCAACTGGTTCTGCTTTGTTAACTCCAAGTATGATCCAGCAGCATGTAAATGGGATGTCTTCAAGAAAGACTACATCAAACTCATTGCCTGATAATGGTAATTACCGTTGACGTAGTTTAGCAGGATAATTACACCTCCAGGTATCCTCGGATGCCTGGAGTTTTTTTTTACAAAAAACAAACCCAAACCTTATAATGCACGGAGGGATAGCATGACAGCAGATAAAGCAGCCCCTGCTAGTGGAAGCATTTTGGTAGTTGGTGGCGGAATCAGCGGACTGACCACTGCCATTGAAGCTGCCGAAGTGGGATACGAGGTGTTTCTGGTCGAAAAGAATCCTTACCTGGGCGGAAGAGTAGCGCAGTTAAATCAGTATTTCCCCAAGCTATGTCCTCCGTCCTGCGGCCTTGAGATTAATTTTCGAAGAATCAAGGACAATCCCAAAATCAAAGTGCTTACACTGGCCGAAGTTGAAAAAATCAGTGGTACTCCCGGAAATTATGATGCCAGCATCCGCATCAACCCCCGGTATGTAAATGAAAACTGCACCTGCTGCGGTGAATGCGCCACAGTATGTCAGACAGAAGTCACGTCAGATTTCAATTTTGGTATGAATAAGATCAAGGGCGCCTATCTTCCCAATGATCTGTCCATGCCGGCCCGATTTGTTCTTGCTCCGCAGATTATAGGGACGGAAGATGCCAAGCGGTGCAAGGAAGCCTGCAAGTATGATGCGATTGAACTGGACATGGCCGCTAAAACCATCAATCTGAAAGTCGGCGCCGTGGTGTGGGCGACAGGCTGGGCACCTTACGACGCCAGCAAGATCGATAATCTTGGCTTTGGCCGCTATCCTAATATCGTAACCAACATGATGCTGGAAAGAATGGCCTCCACAAACGGCCCCACCTGCGGGAAAATCACCCGACCCTCAGACCAGAAGGCGCCTGAAAGCATCGCCTTTGTCCAGTGCGCCGGCTCCCGCGATGAAAACCATCTGCAGTACTGCTCCTATATTTGCTGCATGGCCTCCCTCAAACACGCCACCTACATTCGCGAACAGTATCCGGATGCCAAGATATATATTTTCTATATCGATCTGCGAACTCCGGGCTACCGTTACGAAAAATTCTACGAGAATATCAAGGCGGATAAAAATGTCTTCTTTATCAAGGGAAAAGTCGCCGAAGTCAGCGAAGACCCAAGTTCCCGCAATGTAACGGTCGTGGCTGAAAACGCCGTAACCGGCGAGAAAATCCGCCAGACCGTGGACATGGTCGTCCTGGCAACCGGTATGCAGCCGACAACGGCCCTTGCCAAACATCCAGCCGATCTGACCTACAATAAAGACGGCTTTATCGTGAACGATTTTGTCAAAGGCGGAATGTTTGCTGCTGGATGCGCCAATAAGCCTGCGGACGTGGTGTCATCCAATCAGAATGCGACGGGCATGGCCCTTAAAGCCATTCAAACTCTGGTAAGGAGGTAAGAGGTTAACCATGGATAAAAAATATGGCGTTTATATATGCACGGGTTGCGGAATCGGAGATTCCCTGGACGTTGATGGCCTGTGCGCTACGGTCAAAAAAGCACGCAAAACAGCCAAGACGCATCCGTTTCTTTGCGGCCAGGACGGCGTTGCCATGCTTAAAAAAGACATCAGCGATGAAGGCGTCAATACCTTGACCATAGCAGCCTGCTCCCGCCGAGTCAATTTTGATATTTTCCGTTTTGACGGGTGTATCGTGGATCGGGTGAACCTGAGAGAACAGGTGGTATGGTCTCACCCCAAGGGCGACAAATCTCTTGAAATAAACCACACGCAGATGCTGGCCAATGACTACCTCAAGATGGGCATGGTCCGTGTTGAAAAAGTTCAACTTCCCGAACCTTACAAGCTGGAAAACTTTTCCAGAAAGATTCTGGTCATCGGTGGCGGTGTCACCGGCATTTCCGCAGCGCTTGATGCGGCTAAAGTCGGTTACGATGTCACCATTGTTGAAAAAGAAGCCACGCTTGGCGGGTATGCCGCCAAAATCCGTAAACAACTGCCCGTCAATCAACCCTATACCAGCCTGATTCCGCCTATGATCGCGGATAAAATCCGTGAAGTAGAATCCTTCGCCAACATCACGGTGAAAACCAACACAGTCGTAGCACGTATTGCCGGCCAGCCCGGCGAGTTTACCGTGACCATGAAAAAACCCGGCGAAACGCTGGAGTTTGACGTTCCATTTCCGCTTCCACCGGAAATGAAGGTGGATGCCAGCGGCAAGGAGCTGGATAAGGACAAACAGAACGAGCTGTACAAAGAATTCAACACGGGCAAAAACGATATTCTGTCTTTGGATCCCAATGGCGAGTTGTTCGGCGCCGTGGTTCTGGCTGCAGGCTGGCGGCCCTATTTACCGGCCGCAGGTGAATTCGCCCACCTTGGCTATGGCGCCATTGCCGATGTGGTCACCAATCATCAGTTTGAAGAGATAGCAGCAAAGGGCAAGATTCTGCGTCCATCGGACGGCAAGGAAGCCCAATCCGTCGTTTTTATTCAAAGCCCTGGACAGGGAGATGACAAGGACTTTGCCTATACGGGTTCCGTCACCAGTCTTGTTGCGCTGAAACAGGCCAAATATGTACGGGAAGATTATCAGGATGGCAAGGCGTATATCTTCTACCAGCATATAAAAACTCCTGGACTTCAGGAACATTTCTACAAAAGTATTCAGCAGGATGCTGGTATTTTTCTTACCAAGGGTGAAGTGATCAGCGTTTCTCAAAGCGGATCGGGTCTGATTGTTGAAGCAGATAATACCCTTTTGGGAGAAAAAATTCAGGTAAAGGCGGACATGGTGGTTCTGGGTACTGGCATGGTGCCAGCGACCGTGGATGATCCGGTAATAAATCTGGCTTACCGTCAGGGACCGGGATTCCGGGATAATGCCATTTTTAATGGGTATGCCGATTCCAATTTTATCTGCTTTCCCTATGAAACCCAAAGAACCGGGGTCTATGCGGCAGGATGCATCCGCCGAGGTCTGACCATTGATGAATCCATGGAAGATGCTGCCGGCGCAGCCTTGAAAGCCATTCAGTGCATCGAGTCAACCAACCGTGGGGTTGCAGTTCACCCAAGGTCCGGAGATATGTCTTTTCCGGATTTCTTTTTTCAAAGATGCACCCAGTGTAAGCGATGCACAGAAGAATGTCCATTCGGCGCGCTGGATGATGACGAAAAAGGTACTCCAAAGCCCAATCCCACCCGATGCAGGCGATGTGGAACCTGTATGGGCGCCTGCCCCGAGAGAATCATCGGCTTTGCCGACTACAATGTTGACAGCATCGGCTCCATGGTCAAGGCCATTGATGTTCCATCAACAGACGACTTTGATGATCCGCCGATGCGGATTTTGGGCCTGGTCTGTGAAAACGATGCCTACCCGGCTATTGATATTGCAGGCCTGAACCGGCTGCAGTTTTCCGCAGATGTTCGGCTGATTCCGATTCGATGTCTGGGATCCATCAATGTTATCTGGGTTAAGGAAGCTCTGTCCAAAGGTATGGACGGCGTTTTTGTTCTGGGTTGCAAGCACGGTGACGATTACCAGTGCCATTTTGTCAAGGGCAGCGAGTTGGCCAGCATCCGCATGAAAAAGATCGGCGAGGCTCTGACAAGCCTGGCTCTTGAAGTGGAGCGGGTCGCTCAGTTTGAAATCGCCATTGATGAATTTGATAAAGTTCCCACGATCATCAATGATTTTGTCAAGCTCGTCACAGATATGGGACCGAACCCCTTGAAGGGTTTCTAAACAAACAGGCCAAACAAAAGAATTAACATGGCCAGTCTTGTCTTTTGGTCAGGATGAACAGGATAAAAGATACTAATCTCTTTTTTTATCCTGTCTATCCTGTCCATCCATGTTAATATTTTGTCTCAATAAAAAGGAGGGTTTATCATGTCTGATGCGTATCTTGTTGAGCCTGATATGGGGTTTATCAAAGAAGTTGCTGCACTTGGCGGAGGCGATCTGAAGAAATGCTATCAGTGCGCCACCTGCTCCGTGGTATGTCCAATTTCCCCGGATAATAAGCCTTTTCCACGAAAAGAAATGATTGCGGCGTCTTGGGGCTTAAAAGACAAACTGGTCGGAAATGCCGATATCTGGTTGTGCCACAATTGTGGTGATTGTTCGACTCGTTGTCCTCGCGGTGCAAAACCCGGTGATGTGCTTTCGGCCATTCGCGCTTATGCTATAACTGAATACGCCATCCCCAAGGCTCTGGGAAAAGCGGTGAACGACCCCAAAAAGCTTCCGATTCTTTTGGGCATTCCCGTGGTGATATTTATTGTTCTTGGCCTCATCACCGGCCTGCTGGACTTTACACCGGATGGAGATCAAATTGTTCATTCGCATTTTTTCTCTTCCTGGCTTGTTGACATGATCATGGTTCCGCTCTCGATCTGGGCGGCGACCATTTTTGCTCTGGGGCTCAAACGATTTTTGGCGGACATCCACGCCAATGCGCTTCAGGAAGGAAAGACTAACAAGAAAACGATTGATCCCCTGGAATTTGGAAAAGCATTTCTCCGCATCATTCCCACGATCCTGAAACATGACAAGTTCAATGAATGTACGGAAAACCGGGAACGATCTACTGCGCACATGATGGTTCTGTTCGGATTTGTCGGACTTTTTGTCGTGACCAGCATTTTCTTTGTTGTTCTGTACATATTTCAAATTCACGGGCCTTATTCACAGCTCAATCCGGTCAAGTGGCTGGCCAATATCAGCGGTATCGCGCTGGTTATCGGCAGTGTATTGATGATAAAAAACCGTATTTCACAGAAAGATTCTGTTTCCAACTATAAAGACTGGTCTCTTTTAGGTCTTGCTCTGGGATTGGGACTTACTGGCATGTTGACAGAAATGA
>SERZ01001692.1_pt1 | contig 12006 bp, 8 predicted proteins | sample 3171461 | NCBI WGS metagenome assembly SERZ01 (sample SAMN06051861, study PRJNA518727) | freshwater metagenome | biome: subpolar coniferous forest; feature: holomictic lake; material: water; isolation source: holomictic Lake 227, 6 m depth | place: Canada: near Kenora, Ontario | collected 2013-06-25... | reverse complement strand
AATCGATGCCTTTGATCTTCAGAAAGCGGACACCGAACAGATCGCCGGATATGTGGAAGGATTGAGGGGCGAGTATCCCGAAGCGAAGATATCCCAGCATGTGATCTACTGCTTCGGCAACCAGGGGTTTCGGGTGTTTGAGTTGACAAAACCGTAGAGGGGCACTCTTTTGTATTTACTTTTAATCACATCTTCGTCGGTGCAACGGCATCCAACTGCTCGCTTGCAGCTCTATGGCCTTTAGCAGGTAATCTGTTTCGGTGAAGGCGGTCAACGATTTTTCCAAAAAGAATTGATTTCACATCTCTTGGCTATGGAAAAGACATCAAGCCATATTTTTCGAGGGTATTCTTTGTTGGAAATCACCTAATCATTCCTGGAACCCCGATCGTGTCTTCCGCAGTGAAAATACTGCTTCCACTCGGGAGACAGGATGTCCACGGCTTTTTCCAGCTTTACTATGACTTCGCCGCCATTCTGATTGGGATTGATTTTAAGAATGAATTCACTGAGACCGAACGGGAAAACCGGATTTCCCCAGTCATAGGTGTAACCCAGTCGGGTCCAAGGCCAGCCCCAGGTTGCCGGGTCCGACTCATTGGCCGTTGTATAGATTGTCTGGGCGCGGTTGACAAACCAGTCCCTGAATGTCACCGGGGTTGACCAGGCGCTGTCCATATACATCTGGGTGTTGTCCAGTTTGACAAAAGGGTTCGTATCAGAGGGAAGTATCCACTGGTTTTCCCCGATCTGGACTGCCAGTGCGGATTCATGATCGGTAATTTCCGGGTCCGGTGAGGGCCGGAACAAATCTCCGGAATCGACCCACATTTCCAGCAGGACTTCGTAATCCATGGCTGGGTTCAGTCCGAGCGCCTGTATCAGACGGCCTTCGGAGGGGGGACAAGAAGGTTTGCGGGAAAAATACCAGGACAACTCCGGAGCCACAGTAACCCAAAGACTTTTTTTCAGGGAGTATGATTCCAGGTGTTGTTCGAGATTCTCTCGGTAATAGCTCTCGTAATTAGCTCTGGACATGAATGAGACGACCAGTACCCGGGAATTTCCCGGTTCTGCTTCCCAACTGATGCCTTCACCATGCGTCCGCTCTGTGTTTATTTGGTCGATTCCCGGAATGATAGCCAGAAGCCCCCGATAAACTTCATGCTGGGTAGGTGTCCGGGCATCCCTGATGGCTGCAAAATATTCCCTTTTCTCGACTTGCGTATAATCTCTGGCATTCAGACTGGATGCCGATATGAATAACACCATCGCTCCGATCAGTAACGCGTTGCCAATTCGGGCTGCTTGTCTGCAAATGACTTTGAAAGACATGGTCGTTCTCCTTTTATTATTCGCCCCTGCTGCTCAAAATGATGTTCCAGTATTAAGGATTAATGGGAATACGAATGGAAAAAACCGACCCACCAGATTCGGGACAATGAACCTCCAAGGTTCCATTGTGTTTTTCCACAATTATATCATAACAGATGCTCAAACCCAGGCCGGTGCCTCGCCCTGGAGGTTTGGTGGTAAAAAAAGGCTCAAATATCCGGGCCTGGATATCTGCAGGAATCCCGGGCCCATCGTCTGCAATATCACAGTAAACATTCGTTTCATCCTGCCAGGTTCGAATTGTGATCAGACCATTGTCCGAGCGGTTCTGCGTTTCAATGGCATGTGCGCAATTGACAATAAGGTTCAGGAACACCTGATTGATTTGATCTGGCATGCAACGAATATCCGGCAGATCCCCCAGATCCGTTGTGACATCAGCGATATATTTGTATTCGTTTTTGGCGATCACCAAGGTGTCTTCAATGCCGTCGTTGATGTTGAAAGACGTGAAGTCACCAGTACTGTCCACATGAGAGAAATCAAGCATACTCTGAATAATCCGGGCAATACGATCAAAACCACGGCGGGATTCCTTGAAAAGCGCCGGAGCATCGTTTAGAATGAAATCAACCTGCAGATCTGCCTCTTTGGCGTGAACTGCTTCTGATTCCGGCAGATGCGGATTCGTATTTTGGATTATGGCCGCCAATTTTCGATAGACCTGAAACATCTCGACGACATCCTCAAAATATTCGGTCAGGGTTACAAAATTCATGGAAACGAAATTGAAGGGATTGTTCAACTCATGGGCAACGCCCGCTGCCAGTTGTCCAACAGTGGCCATCTTTTCCTGAATGACCATCTGTGCATGAATTGTATCCCGTTCCCGGCTTCGCTCCAGAACCCGCTGCTCAAGCGTTTCATTGGCTTGACGCAATCTTGCCTCGCTTTCCTGCAAAGCCTCCTGCTGGACGCGGATACCAGCATCAGTGCGGCGCAGAAGGACATAAATGAAGCCCAGCAGCAGCGATAGCACCACCCCTCCGGCTGTTTGGCTCAGGCCCATCAGGCGTGCAAATGCCTCCTTATCGGCCGAGATATCGCGCAGGATCAGCAAGTCGCCAACCCCTTCGCCAGAGGCTTCCTGCAGGGGAATCGCGGATACCAGCATGTCCTTCCCATCGAAGACGATCTCCTGGTTTGTTTCGCCGTGGACATGCTTGTCCGCAAAAGAATCCGCCCAAGACGCAAAGGCATCGGGAAGGCGGCCCTGGGAGGCATAGATCACTACACTTCTGGGCAGACGGTCCCAGTCAGGTGTCTTCCCGATCATGCGCATGCCATTTTCCCATGCCTGCTGATTCAGATGCTTCTTGCGAATGACCACAGCCAGTTGGTTGTTGGACCGGGTATGCATTGTTTCCAGTACTTCCTCTATCTCCTTGCCCAGTTCCACATAGCCGACAAGCCTGCCGGTTTCCATGATCGGTTGCACCACCCGAAGCGTGAAGGTACCAAGCGGCCCCAGTTCGATGCCGGAGGCGGTTTTGCCGGTTCGTTCGGCCTCAACTGCCGTGAAACGAGTGATGATGTCCCCGCGCTGCTCCGGCCTGTGGACCCGAAGTATGCAGAGACGATTTGCATCAAGGAAATACAAATGCGTAAGGCTGTTCTCCTGGCGCAGTGTCTCTAACACAGGCAGCCATGCGGCCAGGAGGCTATCAGCGTCGGCATCGCGCACAGCCTTTTGCACATTGGGGTTGGCGAAGATAATCTGAGTGGCCGTGGTCATGCCGTTGGCATGCTGATTCAGGGACATGAGCAGACCACCGGAAATATCGGAAATATCGGCTGCCATCTCCCTGGCCAGTTGTTGCTGATGCAGTTGCCACAGAAGCGCCCATACGCCGGCGGTCAGCAGGATCACAACAACCGCCATGGAGGGCAGAAGACGCTGCATGACAGGCTTGGGCGATACGTCAACGCTGCGGGTGGAGACAAAGGCGACGGTCACGCCGATGAGCAGCACAACCATCAGTCCCACAGGCAGGGCGGTCCGGGCGGCCACATCCCATTTCCAGTCGCGGGAGTCGATGTCCATTCCCAGAACGGCGACTATGGCGCCAGTTTGAGGGTTGGTCAGAGGAACCAGCGCCGAGATCCAAACGCCCCAGCGATTTGTGACCGGGCCTATGACGGCCGCAGTTCGGCTGACAAAGATGTGGCCATAAGCCTCCGGGACATCATCATAGACATGACCGGGCGGGGAATATTTTTTCGAGTTGACAGGCTCGCTGTCCACAAAGAAAAAGACAGCTCCGTCTGCCTGCGTCATACCCGACTGCATGGGGCCAATTGCAGGATGACCCGCATCAACAGCCGGGTCCGCCCTGCGGCCCATGAGATATAGAATCCGGCATTTAGGATTGGCCGAACGGACATCGGAAAGCTGCTCATTGAGCCGCCGGTAGTTGGGATTGTCCAGGTCCGCCGCCGTGCCCGATAGTGTCAAGATGCGCTGGATATTCACAGCCTGCGCCACAAGCCGCGTCTGCTGCAGCAGATCGTCGCGCATTTTGCTGTCCACCTGCGCTGCTATCCACCAGACAAATGGCGTAAAGACTGCAAAAATGGCCACGAGCAACACCGCCATCAATTGCGTTTTTTTCATACCGTAAAACCGGTTTATCTGTTGATCACTCATGTATCCTGTTCATCCTGTTCAAAAGACGCCAAAATATACAAAACTGGTGGTCATATTCATACTTCACACTTCATGGACTAATTGGGATACGAATGGAAAAAACCGTTCCGCCAGATTCGGGACAATGAACCGCCATGGTCCCCTTGTGTTTTTCCACAATAATATCATAGCAGATGCTCAATCCCAGACCGGTGCCCTGCCCAGGCGGTTTAGTGGTAAAAAAAGGCTCAAATATCCGGGTTTGAATATTCGCAGGAATCCCTGGCCCGTCGTCTGCAATCTCGCAGTTGATATATGTTTCATTGTGCCAGGTTCGAATGGTGATCCGCCCTTTGCCCGGCCGGTTCTGCTTTTCAATGGCCTGAGCACTATTGATTATCAGGTTCAGGAACACCTGATTGAGTTGCTCAGGCATACAACGAATCTCCTGCAGATTCCCCAGATCCGTTGTGACATCAGCGATATATTTATATTCGTTTCTGGCAATCACCAGAGTATCTTCAATGCCTGCGTTGATATTGAAAGCGGTGAATTCACCGGTACGGTCAACACGAGAAAAATCAAGCATACTCTGAATAATCCGGGTGATACGATCAAAACCACGGCGGGATTCCATAAAAAGGGCCGGAGTATCGTTTAGAATGAAATCAACCTGCAGGTCTGCTTCTTTGGATAGGATCGCTTCTGATTCAGGCAGATACGGATTCATTTTCTGCATTGTGGCCGCCAATTTTCGATAGACCTGAAACATCTCGACGATGTCCTCAAAATATTCGGCCAGGGTAGCGAAATTCAAGGAAACGAAATTGAGGGGATTGTTCAGCTCATGGGCAATGCCAGCGGCTAGTTGTCCAACGGATGCCATCTTTTCCTGAATGACCATCTGTGCATTGATTTTCTCCAGTTCCCGGCTTCGCTCCTGAACCCGCTGCTCAAGCTTCTCATTGGCATGACGCAATCCATCCTCGGCCCGTTTGCGATCTGTAATATCAATCATCACGGTCAGGAAGTACTGCTGCCCCTCACTGCTGATCACTTCACCCGAGAAGAGGCCATCAAGGATCACCCCGTCCTTGCGCCGGACCTGCAGTTCCAGGTCGGAGACGCGCTCAACTGCTAGTAGTTTATCTGTGATCGCAACTATCTGCTCCGGGTGCGGAAAGAGATGGAGTTCGGCGACGGTTTTGCCGATGACCTCGCCCCTGGAATTGCCGAGCGTCTTCAGGAAGGCTTCATTGACATCAGTGAACCGCTGATCTTTTACAGCGATGAGCGCCATCAGGGCTGGGTTGTTGCGAAACAGCCGTTCGAAGCGCTGTTGGGCCTCCTGCTCGGCAGTCAGGTTCTTGGAGATGCCAAATAGGCAGTTCATGCCATTCCACTGGCCGAACCAAACGCGGGTCTCCACCGGGACAAGTTTGCCGTTCTTGCATACCAGCGGCAGGGAACAAATGTCACGCTCGCCCCGGAACATGGACGCGAAAATTTCTCCGGCCTCCAGGCGCTTGTCTGCCTGATGGACATCCAGAACATACATGGTCGCGAGTTCTTCGGTGCTGTAGCCCAGCGTTCGCGTCACAGCGGCATTGGTGAAGAGCAGCCGTCCGTCCGGAGTTCCAACCATGATCATGTCGGTCATGGACTCGAAGAAGGTGCGGAAATTGGCCTCGCTTTCTCTAAGATCGGCGTTCAACTGACCCGCCAGTTTCTGCGCCCTGAATCTGGTGTTCAAAAGGGAAATGATCAGCCCGAACAACAGAAGGCTGATGATAAAGCCACCGGAAAGAACACCATAGACTCGGCCGTACTCAATCCGTCCGTCTGTCTGGGTGAAACGCAGGTACCAGATATGGTCGTTGAAAGCTGTAAAAGTTTGCTGAGTCAATTGCGATGTGCTTGCTGTTTCCGTCTCCGCCTTCGGCTGATTGTCGTAAAGCAATGAATCGGCAGACAACTGCTCGTTATCGAAAATCTGCAAGCGAATCCGGTTTCCTGCTTCCAAATCCCATCCTCTTGAGATACCTTGCATAAGGTCAATCATCCGATAGGGACTGTAAACCCATCCATATAGTGCAGCACGGCGTTGTGCGGCAGTATCGGTCGTCATCCCCTTACGGTAAACAGGAACATACATCAAAGTTCCAGCCTGAACGTTCTGCCCGGTCTCTTGTACCAGAATCACCTTTCCGGAGAGAACCGCCGCATCCAGATCCCTCGCCCGTTCCATTGCTATCCGGCGAATGGGTTCGGAGAACATGTCGTAGCCGAAAGCCCGGAGGTTGCGACCTGAAAAGGGTTCCAGATAGATGATTGAAGTGTATATCTCCCGATCGCCTTCCGGTTTTACCGTATAATCAGGAAAGCCCTGGCTGCGGATTTCCTGTATGTGCTGTGCAAGCTGACAGTTGGGAATCGCCAGAGAAAAACCAATGCCCTGTATGCCGGGAAGGTGTTTCTCGACTTTTTGTCGCATGGTAAAGGTATGCCATTCCTCGCGAGTAACCTCATCCGAAGCATCAAAAAGTGCGGCGGCGCTTATCAGTATCTGTGCATGAGCATCCATCCGCGCATCTATCCTGAGCTGAATTTGGCTGCAAGCAAAATCGAAATCCCTTTTCACATCGGCTTCAACGTCATTTTTCATGTCAACAGTGGCGAATGTTGTGGCGATCAGCCCGGCAGACAGCAGGACCCAAGCCAACCAAATGCTTTTACGAACAGTGCTTCGATCCGACAACATTTTTTTAGTTCCTATCGAGCTTTCTGCTCAATCCCCTGGATGGGCATTGTCATAAATGGCATCAACTTGTTCCTCAACAGGCAGCAAGGGTTTTCACGGTTTCCCGACGCTGAACACCCTCTGTCAGCTACACGATAAATGTTTGGTATTTTTATATCAATGTGGACTGGAGACTCTTGTCATGTCATTTTTTTTTAGCAGATAAATATCCACGGCTTCACGAATGATCTCTTTAAACGATACCGGTTCCAGCGGCTTTTGAATGAAACGAAAAACATCACCACTGTCAATGGCATCAATGATCTGGTCCATATCCGAGGTAGCGCTCAGGATAAGCCGCTCGGTTTCCGGAAAGCGGGCTTTCACCTCTTTAAGCAGGGACAAGCCGTCCATTTCAGGCATCCTCAGATCGCTGACAATGATTGCCACAGGCTGGAGCGCCATAATTTCAAGCGCTTTTAGACCGCTTTCGGCAAACATCATGCGGTAGGGTTCCCTGTGCAAAAACCGGCGCAGGGAACTGAGCACATCCGGTTCATCATCTACAAATAGAAAAACAATATCCGAAATAGATTCCATACATGTCCTCTGATTGAACTATAAATCGTAAAAATGATGAATCCTGATTTACATGGGATGAAATTAAGGTTTTTTATGCGATCTCTGAATCTTTGCTTTGAATATATCTTCTGATTGTATCCAATTTTTCAAAATGATTCAATCATATATCTTGCAAATATTTAATCAAGCAGGCAAAATGACTGGCATACAGTTGTTTGTTTCTCAAATGAAAGCAGGTTGGGCAGAAATGGAATCAATCGACTGAAACAGGAAGGTGAGATGTGATGTCCGAAGAAAAACAAACCATACCGTCGGTGGATGATACAGAAAGTGATATCGATTATCTCCTGGATATACTGGTACCCGATAGAAAACAAACCATTCTGGTTGTGGATGACACAGAAATTGATATCGATGTTCTCATGGAAATGTTGTCGAAAGACTACAGCGTACACGTTGCGACAGACGGTGAGTCTGCTCTGAACATTGTAAAGAATTTTCAGCCTGATCTAATTCTTCTGGACATACTGATGCCGGTTTTAAGCGGCTTCGATGTCTGTCGCCAGTTGAAAAAAAACAGGAACACACAGGACATACCAGTCATTTTTATCACATCGCTTACCGCGGTTATGGACGAGACACATGGACTCGAACTGGGCGCCGTCGATTACATCACCAAGCCATTCAACCCTGCGATTGTAAAAACCCGAATCAAAATTCAGCTTGGACACAAAAGATATCGAGATCAGATGAACTTGCTGATGGCAAGGAAAAATCACGAACTGGCCGAAGCCTACAACCGGATAAAAATGTTGGAGGCATCTCTTGGCACAAATTGATGCGACCCCCGCGCGAGATGCCGACGGCGCACATCTGGGATGCGAGGTTGTCAGATGAGAGGTTGTTAATGGAAGCTTATCGAATAGAAAAAAGAGTTGTGAGAAACGGCGTATTGCAGCTTGATGCTCTCCCTTTCCAGGAAGGAGACTTGGTGGATGTAATCGTCTTGGGTCGGAATAGAAAAGGGAGTAAATCGACTTCCTCAACATTGCGTGGCAAAGTGATCAAGTATATTGATCCGACAGAACCCGTTGCTCAGGATGATTGGGAGTTATTACAGTGATACTGCTAGATACCCACATATGGATATGGTTCGCAGATGAAAGCAATCAACTCACACAGCGTCATAGGCATATTATCGAACATCATCGGGCATATGGACTGGGTGTGAGTGCTATTTCCTGCTGGGAGGTTGCCAAACTGGTAGAGTACAACAGACTGAAATTGGCTTGTTCGATTGAAGAATGGATGGATACCGCAATTTCTTTACCAGATGTGCAGTTGATAGAATTAACTCCCCAAATTGCAATTGCCTCGACAAAACTGCCTGGTAATTTCCATAATGATCCGGCTGATCAGATAATTGTTGCTACAGCTCAGGTTTATAACCTTGAATTGATGACGATAGATGAAAAGATATTGAAATATGACTATGTCCGCAAGATTTAACTACGGCATGGCAATGCACTAATCCAGAAAAAAAGACAAAGCAAAAGCTGCGAAACCACCGTCCTGTTGGGGGAAATAAAAGGCAATCTGACCAAGCGGCCTTTCTCAAAGATTCTTTGGGATACGAACGGAAAAAACGCTTCCGCCGGATTCGGGACAATCAACAGTCAATGTTCCTTTGTGTTTTTCCACAATGATATCATAGCAGATGCTCAACCCCAGGCCTGTACCCCGTCCAGGCGGTTTTGTGGTAAAAAAAGGCTCAAATATCCGGTTCTGGATATTCGCCGGAATCCCCGGCCCATTGTCTGCAATCTCACAATAAACGTCTGTTTCATCCTGCCAGGTTCTAATGGTTATCCGCCCCTTGTCCGGCCGGTTCTGCGTTTCAATGGCTTGAACACCATTTACGATCAGGTTTAAAAACACCTGATTAAGTTTCTCCGGCATACAACGGATCTCCGATAGTTTCCCCATATCCGTTGTGACTTCCGCAATATATTTGTATTCGTTTCTGGCAAGCACCAGGGTGTCTTCGATGCCGGTGTTAATATTGAAAGATGTGAAGTCACCAGTGTGGTCAACGTGAGAGAAACCGAGCATACTCTGAATAATCCGGGCGATACGATCAAAACCGCGGCGGGATTCCTCGAAAAGGGCCGGAGCATCGTTTAGAATGAAATCAACCCGCAGGTCCACTTCTTTGGCCCGAACTGTTTCTGATTCAGGTATGGGTGGTTTCATGTTTTGCATCATGGCCGCCATTTTTCGATAGACCTGAAACATCTCGACAATATCCTCAAAATATTCGGCCAGGGTTACAAAATTCAAGGAAACAAAATTGAGAGGATTGTTCAGCTCATGGGCAATGCCTGCGGCCAGTTGTCCAACAGAGGCCATCTTTTCCTGAATGACCATCTGTGCGTGAAGTTCTTTCAGTTTCCGGCTTCGCTCCTGAACCCGCTGCTCCAGCGTCTCATTTGCCTGACGCAATACGGCTTCGACCTGCATCAAGCGGTCAGTGGCCTGCCGTAAAGATTCTTCCGCCTGTTTGCGCACGGTAATGTCATGGATAATCAAGTGCAGAACAATCCGCCCGCCGAATTGAATACGGCTCGACGATACTTCCACATCCCGCACTGAACCATCCGCCAGGCGGTGTTGGAAGTTGAACTCCTTGCCATGCCCCGGTGTAAACAACGCCAAATCCTGCCGGTCTTCGGAATCGGGCAGGATGTTGATGTCAGTAATATGCATGGTCAGCAACCGCTCCCGAGGATAGCCGTAGAAAACTGTCGCAGTAGCATTGGCATCAATGATTGCACTATCCGTGGAATCAACCAGCAGCATCGCCGATGAATTGTTGGCGAATTGATTGCGGTACGATTGCATGCTTTCTCTAAGCTCTGCTGTTCGCGCAGTCACCTTCTCTTCGAGTGTTCTGGCCATTCCCTGGATCTCTTCGTTCTTGCGCATGATCACTGCGGTTCGGCCGGTCATGCCGAGCATCAATATCTGTAACAACGCTGCGAACATGAGCCCCGCTACGCCCACAACCCAAGCCATCCAGGGACGGTGCTGCTCCTGATAACTCGCGGTGGTGGAGATCGTCAACACCCAGTCTCGATCGCCCATGCGCAACCCGGTTTTCCAGTGGTCAGCCCGCGCCGACAGGGTGTTGGCGGCATCATTAACGTCAGAGCGATAGAGCATGCCTTGACCATCGGGGGCCTGGGGGTCAATCAATTGCATCACCAACCCGGCCGGAACATGCCCCCGGGTTGCGATATCAATCATCTCATCAATTTTGACCACCGCCACGGCGAAACCGAGCATCTGGGCCATCTCGTTCTTGTCACCCGCTGTTGCCGTGGCAGTGACGGGCAGGAGTTCCAAAACGCCGATCCGCTTTTTCTGCTCCTGCACCAACTGGATGGGCGCAGTCACCGCCATGCTTTTCGATGCTCTGGCTCGCTCGATGGCGGCTCGACGAATTGGCTCGGAATTGATGTCGAAGCCAACAGCCGGTTGGTTGTTGGACAAAGGCACGATGTAGCGCACTGTTACATACTCGGGTCTGGCGACAGCACGGATCAGGTTCCGCTGACTGTCACGTTCGGTGATCTGAAACGGGCCAAGGGGTGACAGGCCGCTCACCATCTGTTCAAAGGCAGGTCGCTGGTCATAAGTGACCAGATCGTTAAAGCTCAGTGCGAAAATGTCAGGGTTATCTTGCAGGGTAATCAGAGTGAATTGTTCAAACTGCCTGAAGCTGAAGTCCGGAGTGGCCTCAATGAAATGTAGCAGCGACGAGAGTACTTCGCGGTGCGTGATCAGGCGGTCGGTGATTCGATAGGCAATGGCCTTGCCATCGGTCTGAAGCCGGCTGTCCTGCGCCTGTTTTTCCCAGTGGGCTGTGCCGTAAAAAGCCAGCCACACCAGTCCCATGGTCAACAACAAAGGCGCAACGATACGTCGGCGCCGTTCGCCCCACAGGCCACTCGGCCCGTTGAGAATGCACAAGGTAAGCGGCGCGAAAACAAATACGCCCAAGGCATCGCCGACATACCAGTTCCACCAGGTGAAGAGAATTTCGGCGCTATCAATTATGCCTGCGGCATACAGCGCGGTAACACCAAACGAGGATGACAGCACAACCGCCACCATGCCCCCCATCAGCAGGAAAGCGAACGCGTCCTGCTCACTCTCCATGTCACGCCAGGCCGCCCCCTGCCAGCGGTTCACAAGCCAGCCCCCTGTCCATGCCTGCAAGGTGGCGCCAGTGGCGATCGCAACATCTACGGCCGCTACTATCGGGCTAAGTGTGCCGATCAGCCAGGTGTGCGACAGATTCAGCAGGGCCGAACCCAGCCATACGCCAAACAGCGCACGGCGGCCAAACAAGAGTACGCAAGCTAACGCCAAACCGGCGGCCGGAAACACTGGGCTGGCATAACCCGGAGGAATTGCCATTGTTAGACCGGCCGCGCCCAACAGGGCGTATGCCAGAGCAAGAAATGTCACAAAACGTGCGGTCGATGTGGAGTTTGACATGGATTCCATTCATGTTCTTGACTACAGAACTACAGATATCAGGTTATGGGTTGTATTTACGTAATCGATCACGCCCCCTCCCGGCGGGAGAGGTCCGAAC
>SERZ01001690.1_pt1 | contig 12023 bp, 11 predicted proteins | sample 3171461 | NCBI WGS metagenome assembly SERZ01 (sample SAMN06051861, study PRJNA518727) | freshwater metagenome | biome: subpolar coniferous forest; feature: holomictic lake; material: water; isolation source: holomictic Lake 227, 6 m depth | place: Canada: near Kenora, Ontario | collected... | reverse complement strand
TAACAGACTTCGGGCACATCAAACAGATTGCCATGAATGCAGTTTATGGCACTGAGGGAGAGAATGCAGATTTCACAAAGGCAACTCCCTGGGGAGAGCTGAAGATGAATATTGATTCGGATGCTCCCGCTGCCGATCAGTTCAAACCAGGAGAGGATTATTATCTCAAGTTCGAAAAGGTATTGCCATAGAAAAGTGATCTCATAAGCTCATCCAGGATCAACGATCATAATCCTGGTGGTATTACGGGTCAACCTCAGGGGTTGTTAAAGCCGGGCGCAAGCCTGGCTTTTTTAATTGGTGAGTATTGAGATGCGTGAGCAGATCAGTACGAACACCTTTACATTTTCTTCCTTTTTACCTTGTTTTCACCCCGGCGCCCCCTTTTTCTCAAAAGAATTATAGTGCTTGAGTACCACAAAAAATCGAGTAAATCACTGATACATATATATATACTATCTTTTTTATTAATTTTTACATTTTTGACAAGTACCCTTATAAGAAATTAAAGAAATTTTCGTGCTTTCGTGCGCACTATTTTTTTATTTTTTCAATGAATTGATTTTGAGATTCATACGGGGTGTTTTTCACTGCACGAAAATCGCACGAAAAGCACGAACTGCACGAAAATATTTTAGTACTTTTTGAAAAATGTTATGTAGTTGATATTCAGATATATAACACAATTTCCGCACGAAAGTACGAAAGCACGAAGTTTTTTGACTTTATTCCTAAGTAGGTCAGTACACATGCAAAGAGGTTTTTTGCTAATTTTACCTGTCGATTTTCTTCTCTTGATCTTTCCGGGATCCTCCGGATGCGATTTAACCCCCTTCCTTTAACATCAATCATCCAGCATCTAACTTTGCTCTATGCCGTCTCCCATTGTAATTAAAATCAAATGCGATTTGTACCTGGTCCGCTTTCTTGAGAAGCTTTACGGACCTTCCCCGATTTCATTCCCAGCACAATCGAATTTTAATATGTTCCTGGATGTGTTCCTGTCACAGCCTCCATTGAATTACCAGGAACAGGATCATGGAGAGAATACACTTCTTGTCCAGCTCCCTTATTTTGAAAACAAAAATGTGCTATCCTATTATTTCCTCACTCAGAAAGCTCAACAGAAATTTGTTGATGAGATCTGGAAATTTTTCAAAATCACATACCGGAGTGAAATAAGTAAATACATCATGGTTGGATTATACCGAAAGGACAGCATAGAAATGTTCATCGATAAATACAACTTGCCGCAGGATTGCTGGGATATGCTTGAGAAAGACTACCAGCGGTATATCCAATTATCATGGAAAAGACGCTTATTTAAAAAGAATCCAAACTTGTCATCCAAAGGGGCTGTTTGTCCTGTGGGAAATTCATTGTAGAACCCCGTCGATACTGGGTTAAGCTGAGATATTAAAACGTGAAATTATGGCATTCGATAAAAATTCTAATCTGGCTGAGGTTATTACAAGTATCGGTTACTTGTACCCAACTGTTCCATCTTCGATCATAGATGGAACAGATAAATATCATAAACAAATTTTCGTGGCTGAATTCGTCACGTTCAATAATATTTATTTTACCCCGGGAACTGCGAAATTTTCAGAATCCGACAAAGATGATCCTGCAGGTGGCTTCGTTGAGCAGGAATTAAAATGCATTGTTCCAGGTGAAGATGATGATACTCCATTATTGACGGATGCTTTACGGGGACGGCCTTTACTACTTTGCATCGGGTTTATGAATGGAACGAAAAAGCTTATGGGACTAGCGGAAAACCCCGCTAAGCTATCACGCAAGCAACAGATATCAGACAAACTCAATGCCACCGAATTAACTTTTTACTGTGCCTCCACAGAATTAGCCTGGTGGATATCATACATGGGTGTTCAGAACAATTAACCTTTAAAACTGATTTTTTAAAGCCGCCGGCAGCCAGCGGCTTTTTTTATGCCCAGCCGGTGCGACTTGTTTCCGGTTTAGTCCTTTAGTCAGCATCAAACCTCATATAATATTGTGCTTCCAATTTATCGAAGCATGTTAGACAAAGCGCTTGAACTGCTTTCAGCCCGCTGGCTCATTCACCGTGATACAGCGCTTTCTTATTTGCCCCTGTTCATCGCAGCACTCAATGGTGGTGAGAAATTAGCCGGGTTCCTCAATGATGCCGGCTCTCAGTTGAAACAGGATGAACGATCAAAATCAAAAGTAGTGGGGTTTCGTGCCGGTGCATCCGGAGAGACCGTGCAGTATGATTTTGATGACAGCAGTATTCCTGATAATTCAATTGCCATCATCCCGATATCGGGTGTGATTCTCCCTTGGAGATCCATGATCATCGAAGAGCAGATCCGCAGGGCCTCGGAAAACGACAAGATCATTGCCATTGTTTTCCCAACCAACAGTCCGGGCGGAACTGTGTTCTATGTCGATATCCTGGCTAAGACTATTAAGGATTGCAAAAAGCCTACCGTTGCCGTCATTATGAATATGGCCGCTTCGGCTGCCATGTGGCTTACCTCAGCCATGAATTACCGCATCGCCACTTCTCCCATGGACTCGATCGGATCCATCGGAGTATTCACTTCATTTACCGATATGCAGGTGCTTCTCAAAGAGAAGCTCGGGATCTCCATCGTTGACATCTATGCAACCAAGTCAACCCGCAAAAATGAAATGACCAGGCAACTTCTTGAAGCCGGGAATAAAAAGCCGATCGTTGACGATCTGGATTTTGTCAATGACATTTTCCATAAAGCCATCCAGGACAATATGGGCATCAAAGCCGACAGCGAAGTGTTTGACGGCGCTATTTACAATGCCCAGGATGCCATTACCCAAGGCCTTATCAATGAAATCAATTCTCTCGATTATGCCATCGAGTATGCTTATACCGCAGGATTGACCACTAAAATCAATCAATATAAATCACTCATCTAAAACCTAAAACAATGTTCACTAAATTGAAAGCTGCCGTTCTTGCGCTCTTCGGTATCGCTGTGTTTGCAAGCGATTCCAGCGGTAAGCCTGTTCTCACCGAGGAGCAACGAAAAAAGCTATCCGATACATTCGGTGAGGCTTTTTCAGCCAAGTTTGTCGAAAATCTGACCAAGGAGCACAACGGATTGGCCATCGACAATGCAACTTCCGAGGCAATGGTAGCAGATCTCCAGGACCAGATCCGCACATCATCCGCAGCCCAGACTACCCTGCAGGGTCAGAATACCACTCTCCAGGCAAAGGTCGATGCCAGCGATGCTGAGAAAAAAAGGATCGCAAAGGAACTGGAAACTGCAACTGCAACTATTGCAAGTCAGAAGGAAGCTATTGAGGCTCTTTCAAGAACTCCGGAACCCGATGGAACCCATCGTGGCGCTGCAGCTGGCACAAACCAGCCGAAAGTCGTTGCATGGATCCCTTCAGGAAATGACACCCACCTGTTTGGTGAGAATCATTCATTCAACGCCGTGGATGCCGCCCATCCTTACAACATGCGCGCTTATGCAGCTCTGGCTGCAAGGCATGGCATCATTGTAAATGGTGTTCGTGAGGCTTCATCCCTCGATTATTCTTCGCTTTCATCTGACCTGGGCGACTATTATCGCATCCGGAAACAGGAACGCATTCAGAGTTTCCTGCAGGAACTTCCTTCACTCACCGGTATCTTTAACCTCGAAAGCGGTTATCAGGATCAGGCCGTTCTGGTGAACATGTTCCTCACCGATGAATTTTCACAGGCCGACAGCACTTCCCTGGGAAGCGCATTCGACAATGTGGTAAAAGGCGGCTACAAATTCGAGCCGGAAGTCCTTACCATGTATGATGTGATGTTCGCACATAAGTTCACTGCCCTTAAGACTCTCGAAAAGAGCTGGATCGGGTACCTGAACCGTGAAGGATCATCCACCATGAAGTGGTCGTTCATCGAGTACATCCTGGTTGAAACCGGAAAGAAACTCAAGAACGAGCAGGAAATCCGCCGTATCCGTGGTATTCGCAAGAATCCCACAGTCAATGTGGCCGGAACATCCCTTGGCGCAAGCAATGGTCTGTTAAAGTTCATCAAGAACCAGATCGCCCTGTTCAAAGTGAAACCTTTCGCCCTGGGCGAATGGAACAGTGGCAATATTGCCAATTATGTGTATGGAGCTACCCAGCTGGTTCCTGAAGTTCTGCGTGACAGTGGCCGCGTTGTTCTTTACATGTCAACCGATGCCCTGAGCACATACCATAAGAACCTGGAGACCCTTTATGGTCTGAACAGGGATTATGCTGCAAACATCCAGTACGTGAAGGAATATCCTTCATTGAAGATCGTTGCAGTACCTGGCATGGCTCCCAGCAAGCGTATGATCTGGACGATCGAAGGCAACCTGTGCCTGTTCGAAGACAAACCCGGAGAAATGCTCAACTTCCAGCTCGAGCAGCAGGACTGGACCCTCAAGGTCTGGAGCAACTGGAGAGAATCATTCTGGGCCTATCTTACCGGTAAGAAGTTCGCTTCAGCCGCTGAGATGCCGACCGATTATTCAACCCAGCTCATCTTCTGCAATGATGTGGACGAACCTGCAGATTTCTACGTGGCCATGGATGCTAACGATGTAACCCCATCGGTGCTCAACCATTCTTCCCTGGTCAGTGTAGCCAACACAGGAGCAACAGCCATCACAGGGATTGACGACTGCGCCGTAGGCCAGGAAGTCAGGATCAAGTGTGGTGCTGGTGCAAATTCAATCACCATTGCAGCTTCAGGTAACTTCTCCCTGATCACAGCAGCATGGACCCCGGTGGCTGGTGATATCATCTTCCTGAAGAAACGTTCCGATGGCAAGTTCATCGAACTCAACAGGACCAACGCCACAACCGATTCCATCGCTTTCAGCGCTGATGATGCAACCCCGAGTGTTACCGGTGGTACTTCCTTCATCACCGATGCCAATTCTCAGGCAACAGCCATCACCAACCTGGACAATGCCGTTGCAGGAGTCGTTTACACTCTCCATGGCGCCGGCACAACCAACGCCTCCACCATCGCTAATTCAGGCAACTTTGTCCTGACTGCCGCGATGACTCTCTCAGCAGGAACTTTCATCACGCTCCAGAAGAGCGCGATCAACGGGAAATTCTACGAAATCGCACGCGGATAAGAGTCTTGGGGAGGGATATCTTTCCCTCCCCAGGCTCTTTGAGCTTAACCTTAATAACTCCAAACCATGACATACGTTAAAACAAGCGTTCCCAAGCCCGGCGACAATAAAGGCGTGGGAGCAGACAAACGTGATCTGATCACCATCATCGACTGGGCTGATGTTGCTGACGACAGAATCGTTCGCGATTCTAAAGGGATTGTTATCCCGAGCACCATCAACATGAAGTCAGGATGCTATATGATTCAGCTTTATGGTTCCGTCACAACCATGAAATCTGAAATAGCATCTGAAGGTGATCCCGACGGCAAAGCAATGATCCAGACTGTTTCTTTCAAACATCCGGGATCTTCGGTAGCCGTTCGCGAGTTCAGGTACAACTACCTGAATAAAAACCTTGGCCTGATCATTCAGCGTGGATCCAGCACAGAGAAAACCCTGTATGGTGACAAATATGCTCCTCTTCAGATGGAAGTCAAGCATACCGATGATGAAAAAGCCAATGCAGTTGAGTTCACCTTCAAATCATTGGTTAAAGGTCCGGATGCAGCCGATTACCTGGGAACCATTACCCTCGAATCTCCTGTTGCAACAGTTGCAGCTGATGCCACAACCGTTGGTCTTTCACTTGGTGAAGGAGAATGTCAGCTCACCGACGGAACAGCAGCTCAGGCAACGCTTACCACCTGCTCGAGCCCCGTTGACGGATTGGTGTTCACGCTCCTGGGATCCGGCGGATCTCATCCATCCAAGATCGTTACGGGATCTGATTTCCTCCTTTCATGTGGTACTACCTGGAATGCTCTTTCGGGTGCAAAAATCACATTCAAGGTGTTCAAGGATGGCAGTGCAACTTACAAGTTCATCGAGCTTAGCAGAGCATAGTTGCCTGGTTCATTTCTCTTGTTAGAAAGGGGGGAGAGCATCCCCCCTTTTCTTTTGTCCTTTTTCAGGTTAAACCATAAGTATATGTTTGTTTCTCTATCAACCTATTTTAAATTTTCATGGCCATGAAAGAAGAAATTGTAAATTATTTCCGCTGCGATCGCTCTTATGAAGGCGCTGTAAGCCTTTACATGAAGTACGGAAACCGTATCGGGCTGAAAAAGCAGCTCAATGTACAACAGCAGAGTGATCATCTGCTCAATACCCTGCATGAGGAGCTTCGCTCCATGGCAGACATCCATCCTGACGTTTTCCGCATATTGGTCAGTGTTCCCGTTGTTCCGGTTAAAGTCGCTGAGCCGGTTCTTCAGGAGGCAATTTTAGACCCTCAGGTCATGCCGGAGAAAACCGCTCCGGCAGAAGCTCCAGCGCCAACGAAGAAAGTCCAGGGCAGGAAATCCGCAAAAAAGTAAACCTTAACACGGTTCCTTCAATCAGGATCCGTGAGGAATACCCTTTCCTAAATTCCCCAACTTGCCCCGCTGAGCTTAAAATCCTGATCTCAGATAAGATTTCGGCCTATCATGCGTATGTGGATGCGCATGATAGACTATTCTTGGCCAAAACGCCGCAGGACTTGCTTGAGGCCAGCCGTGATGTAGTAGAAAAGTACCTTGAAAACCGTCTGATCATCGATGAGCTTGAATATTTTAAGCAGCATCATCAATTATTGGGAAAACACCCAATATTCTCCTGGATCCGCCGGTCAGATGAAATCAGGGGCATGAAAATAGGAGATCTGGTCAATCTCAAGATCAGGTTGGAAAACAATCTTGTCAGAAACCGAAAAAAAGTGCGTACCGCTAAAAATCATCCGCAAACAGCCAGTCGCATTGAGAGAATTAGAGAAATGGAAAAGGAATTGATAGAAGTTAACCGATTACTTAACTTATAAGTGAATTCACGATTTTTCAATATTGATGACCTGGAAGATCAGCAGGTAGATATGGAGCCTGAGGACCGTTCCGGGATCCTGGCAGAGACTTTTTTAAATACCCATGAGCATAGAGTAGAAAGCTTGAAACTTCTTTCGGGAAATCTTCCCTCACCAGGTGAGATTTTGTTTTTATGGACCGTCAACAGTTTTAATGCCTTTACCTTCATCCCTTTTATCCTTAGGCAGTGCGGAACGATTGATGAATTGATACTTTCAACCTATTCCATCAACATCCGGATCATTGATGCCCTGGTTAAACTTATCGACCGGGGAAAAGTCTGTAGTGTTGAAATTTTCATCAGTGATTCCATTAAGTCACGACTTCCAAAGGTATTTGATCATCTGAGCGCCCAGGTAGAGAAACGCCGGGGGATCATCACCGTACATTATGCCTGGAATCATTCGAAAATAGCCCTGATCCGCTCAGGGGATTCCTATTTTGATGTTGAAGGATCCGGGAACTGGGGAGAAAACGCCCAGCATGAGCAGTATATATTCCTAAACAGCCGGAAAGTGTTCGAATTCCGTAAAAATGAAATTCAGTATGGATCTCACCCCTGAACAATTAAAAACCATCGAGCAACTCGGAGGATTGCATTATTCTCCGGAGAAAATTGCAATGTACCTGGAGCTGGACCGTAAAGAATTCCTGTCAGAGTTCCATACCGTGGAAAATGATCCGGAGTATAAATCTGGAAACATCCGATATCACTATGATCGTGGATTATTGCTGGCTCAGACAGAAGTTGACAAAGCCAACCTGAAACGCGCCCGCGATGGCAACCTTACCAGTGTGGCTCAGTTCAAAAAGGACGTCACAATCCAGAATTTTGAAAATGCCAAGCGCAGGATCCTCTACCAGGATGAAAAGACCGAGCTCAACCAGCTCAAGGGGCTGATCGAGCGCGGTGAGGTTAAGGAACTACCTGAACAGATGGTGGAATATTTCGAGCAAATAGACTATATCAGGGGTCTTTATCTTCGCTGGCAGTCAAAGCCTTTTATCGTTAATGCCGCGGCTCTGAAGTGGCCGCAGATGACTAAATACAAAATCGCAAGGCTTTATAACGAAACCCTGAACTTCTTTTACCTGGATAATGATGTCAAGGTCGAAGCCTGGCGTAATATCTATGCTGAGCGCCTGGATAACCTTGCTGCCCTGGCTGCAGAAATGAATGATCTGGAACAGGCCCGGCGCTGCCTGGTCGATGCGGCTGAAATTCGTGGTGTGACAAAAGATCAGCCCCCGCAGCTGCCCGCTGATCTGCTTGATCGCCGGCCGGTGTTCTACACTATGGACATTCAGAAACTGGGCATCCCCAAGATCCCAAGAGTACGCCTTGCTGAGTACATCGATAAATTGGATTTAACGGATTTGGAAAAATCTAAATTCAAGCGTGAGGCAATGGTTGAAGATGCACCCTTTGAACTGATACTCGAAGATGAAGAGGCTCAAGATTAACCCCGACAATTCCGAAATTCGTTATTCAAACTGGATTTCTGCACTCATCGATCTGATGAAGCCGACAAACCTGTATTTGTATGGGGGCCGTGGAACTGCCAAAAGCACAGAAATACTGGCAAAGCGTATTGTCGATGTAGTTTATGATATGCCCGGGGCCCCTCTTGCAATCGTGGCCGATACATACGTGAATCTCTTAACCAACATCCTGCATCATGTATTCATTGGACTGGACCGGATGAAGTTCATCGAGAATTATCATTATGTGGTAGGGGTAAGGCCACCGGTGCATTGGGAAAAATCCGATGGACATATCTATGATCACAAGTACATGATGATGACCTTTAATGGATGCAAAATATTCCTTAAATCCCTGGACCGGCCATCCATCAATGCAGGATATTCAGTTGTGCATCAATTTGGCGATGAAGCCAAATACCTGCAGCAGGGAAAGCTGACCAAATTCTTTCCTACCCTCCGAGGGGATATCACCCGCTTTGGCAAAAGCCATTTCTTCCTGGGACAAACATTCTGCTCTGACATGCCGGATCCAAATGTTGGAGAAAGTGACTGGATGGATCACATGGCTGCACGTATGGATAGCAAGACTATTCAGATGATCATGCAAACAGCAAGGGTTGTGAATGATATCAACCTGGAGATCTACCTTGCAGAGAAGGAAGGGGATGAGAGAACGGTAATGCTTCTTAAGAAACAATTGGAGCGCTGGAGTGTACGTCTGCGCAAGATCAGGCAGAACAGTACATTCTTCTATATCGTGAGTTCATTTGCGAATGCAGATATCCTCACGATGCAGTACTTTGAGAACCTGTTAGAATCTGGTTCATTCGATGATTTCAAACTGCACGTACTGTCTATCAGGCGTACCATTGCCAAAGGGACCAGGTTCTATGGTGCACTGCAGGATCGTCACTTCTTTGAGGATGGGTATGACTATGACTTTTATGATGCACAGGGATTACGATCCAGCATCTCCCATACATGTACGGGCTTACGTTATCTGCATGCAGACAAACCCATTGAGGCTGGCTTTGATGCAGGCAACATGATGTCACTCGTATATGGACAGGAACAGGGCAACATCTATCGTGTCTTTAAGAACATGTATACCCTGGCACCTGAATGGATACGTGACCTGGCTAATCAATTCATTACATTCTTTGAACCACATAAGAAGAAGTATCTGCTACTCTACCATGACAGGGCAGCATCACAGTATGCCAAGGTAAAGAAAGACTTTGCCACTCAACTAAAGCATGACATTGAATACAATGCAGCAGGGGTGCGTACTGGTTGGATCGTGCAGTTAATGAGTACAGGGCAGGGTAACATCCCACATCCTGATAAGTTCAACCTTATGAATGTAATGATGAATGACAAGGATGAACGACTACCCAGGTTAATGATTGATAAGTGGGAATGTAAAGAACTCAAGAGCCAGCTTGAGATTGCCCCTGTCAAACGTGGCGCACATGGTGAGATATTAAAGGAAAAGAAAAGCGATAAACTACAAGACATACGACGTTTGCCAATGGAATCAACAAACTTAACTGATGCCTTTGATTACCTGATCTGTCGTAAGAAGTGGCTGCTGATAGCCAAACAAAAGAAGGCCCTTACCTTCTCCTCCCTTGAAGTAAAGTAACCCCTTGCCTTGTCTCTAATGGTGTGATATCCTTATGGATATCCATTTATGTATGTGGGATTTCGTATGTGACCGTGTGTCATATATCCACCTGCCAAGGTGTCATGAACGTGCCTCCTATGGAGAGAGCGGGTCGCCCGACATACTCTTAAAAACGCAGTTTTTTTAAAAAAGGGAGGGGTCAAAAGTCTGATTTTTTGTCAGGTACTCTATTTTGACTCCGATTTATCCAAGGCTTTGTTGAATAATTCAACACCTGTACTGTCGTTTCGGCTTCCTTTTTCTTTGTTTACGAGCGCCAAAGTAAAAGGAAGCGAAAAAGAAAGCGTTGCCCACCCACAGTTAGTGACTCAAAATTGCTGCGAAGGTAAGCTCGCCGTAATATCGTGGAGCTAAGTGCGATCCGGTACATTGTAAAATACTATCGCCCTTCGGGTTTTTTCAGATTCTTATCGAATCATGACCTAAACACTTGCACAAGAATTCCGCGCTCCGCTTGGTAGCAGTAGCAAAAATTTTGTTTCACCTAAAAATTCCATGCTATGAAAACCATGAACTTGTTCAACTCGATCGCTGCCGAAATCGGCATCACCTATCACAATTCAGTACCTCCTTCTCAGCTGCAGAAGATCACGCAGTCGAATTCAGCCTGTGACCTTTTCCGTTCCATCTGGAACGATGAATTCGAACTCTATGAATCGTTTTATGTACTGTTCATGAACCGATCAAATAGCGTGCTCGGTTACAGATGCATCAGCCAGGGCGGAGTAAGTGGCACTGTCGTTGATCCTAAGGCTGTATTTCAGGCCGCCTTGATGGCAAATGCTTGCTCTATGATCATGGCTCACAATCACCCATCTGGGAACATTCAGCCCTCGGAGGCAGATTCGAAGCTCACAAAAAAGCTTCGTGAAGCAGGAAGTTTTCTTGACATTGATGTTCTGGATCACCTGATATTAACCCAGGAAGGTTATTATTCCTACGCTGATCAAGGAATGATTTAAATTAACCAGGCTCCGGGAAACACCCCGGAGCCTTTTTTTATGCTCGTCACCTCGAGAATACTTCCTTTTTCTTTAATACCAGGCAAAGAAAGAGGAAGCGAAAAAGAAACCAATAGGCCAACGCACTGTTTTACTGCTCAAAATGCTTGCAAAGGTAAGCTTGGCATAATATCGTGGCGCTAAGAGCAACCTCCTTCTGGAACCGTTGCCCGTTGGGTCCATTCAGATTCTAAAGATTCTGACCTGTTCACTTGCACCAGAATTCTGTGCGTCGCTTTGTCTACCTGCAAAATTTTAAACAGGCGAGCCAGTTGCCATAATAAGTCCCCAGGGCAGGGGCCACTAAAATGTTTAAGGAATTAAAATCTGAGTTTTTCGAGTATTTCAAATCTCTCACCCCTGATCAGATCGGGGAATTTGCCGGTCAGATGCCGATTTACAATCCATCCGGACATCAGATATCTGAATACAATACCGCATTTCTGCAATTTCAGAATGCAGAAATGAAATTCACCTTGGTTGCCGGATTCAAGCAATGGCAAAAATTTGGCCGATGCGTGAAGAAAGGAGCAAAAGGCTTCTTTATCTTCATCCCTGTCATGAAGAAAGTCACCGGTGAAGGACCCACCGGTACATCCGGGGAGGAAGAATTCGACCGCTTCCTGATGGCGCGCGTATTCGATGTTTCTCAAACATTCGAATTGAAGGAACGCCAGGTGCAAGAACAGGAAGTTCTTGCTGAGGCAGCTTAAGAGAATGAGGATTCCGTCAAAAGCGGAATCCTTTTTTTATGCTCGCGAACTCGCCTCAGGTTAATTGTCCTTTAAAAAAAAGACCCATAGGAATAAGTTTGCCTCAT
>SERZ01001688.1_pt1 | contig 12025 bp, 12 predicted proteins | sample 3171461 | NCBI WGS metagenome assembly SERZ01 (sample SAMN06051861, study PRJNA518727) | freshwater metagenome | biome: subpolar coniferous forest; feature: holomictic lake; material: water; isolation source: holomictic Lake 227, 6 m depth | place: Canada: near Kenora, Ontario | collected... | reverse complement strand
GCAAAGCGTACTCAAAGGAACCGACATGTCTGTTGGTGATTTCGTGCGCTCCACAAAACAACTCATCGATTTACTAAATCAAATTGCAGGCGCAAGTGAAAAGCTACGTCCAGTGTGCAAAGATGCCGTGAAAAGAATTGATAGGGGAGTAGTCGCTTTCCTTATGGGGGATGTATGACATTAATGCTTCTAGACAGCGCATCGCTGTGGTATCGCGCTTATTACGGAATGCCCGATACTTTAGTTGCCCCAGATGGAACCCCCGTGAATGCTATTCGTGGATACATTGATATGGCTGCGCGATTAATTTCGGTCTATAAACCTGATCGATTAGTTGCTTGTCTAGATGGTGATTGGCGACCTAGTTGGCGCGTAGAACTATTCCCTGATTACAAAGCTAATCGCTTAGAAGAAGAAGGGGATGAAGAAGAGGAGCCAGAAACATTGACGCCTCAGATTCCTATCCTTTTGGATTTGTTGGATCTATTTCACATTCCAGTTGTTGGTGTTGATGACTACGAGGCTGACGATGTGATGGCTACATATGCCTAAATTGAAAAGGGTCCAATAAGGATTGTTACGGGTGATCGCGATCTATTTCAAATGGTGGATGATAAACGCGATATTAAAGTTGTTTATTTAGCTAAAGGAATTTCGGCACATGATTTAGTTGATAATAAATACGTCGCAAATAAATATTCCATTCCGGGAGATAGATACGCGCTTTTCGCAATGTTTCGGGGAGACCCTTCCGATGGTTTGCCAGGTGTACGCGGCATTGGTGAAAAAGGCGCAGCTGTAATTGCAAATTTATTCCACGATGTTAAAAGTGCATTAGCTGCAGCGCATGCTGGGCATGAAGGTTTACCACCAGCTTTAGCTAAAAAAATTATTGCTGGTAGTGATTATTTGGCGATTGCACCTACGGTTGTTCAAGTTGCCAGAAACGTCCCATTACCAACGGTTGACCTTCGAATGCCGGGTGCACCCAAAGATTTATCGGCTATCTATCAATTCAAGGAACGCTACGGATTAGGTGCCAGCGTTGATCGTTTGATCAGTGCATTAGGTTGGTAAATCTTTTACTGTCAGCGTTCAGCGGTTTCCTATTATCGTGTTCGTTCGCGCCAGTTCATAAATGGTGGTTAGCCCCGATCGCTCTAGCGCTTCATATATATGCCATGCAAAGAACCAAGCATCGCATCACTTGTGCCTTCATTTTTGCACTTACGTTTAATCTTATTCTTTTGCACTGGACCAGCATCTATGTGGGCTCAAAACCTTGGGTAATTCTGGCGCTTGGTTTGGCGATTCTTTACTTACCGTTAGCTCTAGTGGGTCGATGGGGGATTGGTGCTTATCCGTTCATTTTTCTCGCTTTAGAAGAGCTGCGAAATCGTTTTCCTTTTGGTGGTTTCGGTTGGGGACGCATTGCTTATTCGCAGGCCGATGCACCGTATTCGCAATTTGCTAGATTCGGGGGAGCAAGTGGACTCTCGGCACTAGTTTTACTCATTGCATTGTGTATGTACGCCGGTTTAAATGCACCTAAACACTTAGTAATTCTCGCACCGGTATTAATACTGTTATTTCCGGGAAATGTAACTCAAGCAACACCGATTAAAGTTTTAACGATACAAGGCAACGTTCCACATTTGGGTTTGGATTTTAACGCGCGAGCTACGCAAGTTTTCCACAATCATGTACGTGAGAGTGCACTAGCTTTGCAGCATTACCCCAATGTCGATTTAATAGTGTGGCCGGAAAATGCAGTTGATGTTGATCCATTTACTAATGTAGAGGTATCAAAAACTCTCAATGCGTTTTCGCAACCTTTACTAGTGGGTGCCATAACGCAACGTGGAAACAAAATATTTAATTCATCGTTATTGTGGACAAAAGAGCATGTATTTGTCTATGACAAACAACATTTGACGCCCTTCGGTGAGTACATACCGTTGCGCACCGTGGCGTCGAAAATCTCTGCACTCGTAAACCAAGTCAGCGGATTTAGCGTAGGAACGCACAGTACGATTTTCAACCTAAAGTCGGCGAAAATCGCGCCAATAATTTGCTATGAGTTATTAGATGATCGAATTATTTCCCAGGCAGCTAAAAGCTCAAATATTTTTGCAGTTCAAACAAATAGTGCAACCTTCGGTATTTCCCCGGAAAGTGCCCAACAATTGTCAATAACGCGAATTCGAGCTATAGAACACAGCAGAAATATTGTGAGCGTGTCGACAACTGGATATTCTGCCGAAATTAACTACGAAGGCAGAGTTGTTCAAAAAACACAGATCAACCGAGCGAGCTACATGTATGCCGAAATCGGACTCATAGAGCGGAAATCGCCAAGGGATTGGGCAGGTAATTGGGCGTTGGTAACCATAGGAATATGGCTGCTCTGGGTGGCGCGACGAGCTGGTATGTATCGCCGATAAGTTACATTATGTAAAGTTAAGCAAACTCAGATATAGGTGCACACGAGCAGATCAAGTTCCTATCCCCGTAGGCCCCATCGATACGCCCTACCGTTGGCCAGTACTTGCCCTGCATCCCAATGATTTCACCGCTCACAAGACCGTTCCGGTTGCTTGGTAACCCGCCAACTTCGCGTGAATACGAACGCTCCCAATCGGCGCTCAAAACGCTCTCAATCGTGTGCGGAGCGTGGCGCAAAGCCGACTCCTCCACACCTATTGTCCCATCGATGATTTCTTGGATCTCGCCATGAATAGCTGTCATCGCGGAAATAAATCTATCGATCTCTGAAATATCTTCGCTCTCGGTCGGTTCGATCATAAACGTTCCAGATACAGGAAAACTCATAGTGGGTGCGTGAAAACCATAATCCATTAATCGTTTAGCGATGTCATCAACAGTTACGCCACTGATTTTAGTAATTTCACGCAAATCCAAAATACATTCATGAGCCACACGGCCATGCTCGCCGGTATATAGAACCGGAAACATTGGATTGAGTTTTGCGGCCATGTAATTTGCCGACAATATTGCAACTGATGTAGCCAGCTCTAAACCTTGCCCGCCCATCATGCGTATATAAGCCCAAGAGATCGGCAAAATACTCGCTGAACCAAATGGTGCGGCACTGATTGGACCCGGGCCGGTAGCAGGTCCGGCAGTTGCATCCATCGGATGGTTGGGCAGAAAAGGTGCTAAATGTGCACGCGAAATTACCGGACCAACTCCTGGTCCCCCACCACCATGTGGGATACAGAAAGTCTTATGCAGATTCAAGTGTGAGACATCTGCGCCAAATTTTCCTGGTTGTGCCAGACCGACAAGGGCATTCAGATTTGCGCCATCAACATATACCTGTCCCCCGGCATCATGAACAAGACCACACAGTTGCGTGATTGCAGATTCAAAAACACCATGTGTAGATGGATAAGTAACCATTATTGCGGCCAAATCCGCTGCGTGTAATGCAATTTTATTCTTCACATCATCAATACTGACATTTCCGTGCTCATCGCACTCGATAACTACGACTTGCATTCCTGCCATAACCGCACTCGCAGCATTTGTTCCATGCGCCGACGATGGAATTAAACAAATAGTGCGTTGCGTATCCCCCCGTGAATCATGGTAATTACGTATGGCCAGAAGACCCGCAAATTCGCCTTGGCTACCCGCATTAGGTTGCAAAGAAACTGCGTCGTACCCCGTAATTTTTATCAGCCAGTCTGATAATTCCGAAATCAACTCTCGAGACCCTGTGCTCTGATTTATTGGAGCGAAAGGGTGGAGTGAGGAGAATTCAGGCCACGTGACTGCTTCCATTTCAGTAGTCGAATTGAGTTTCATGGTGCAGGAACCCAAGGGAATCATCGTGCGATCTAACGCTAAATCTCTATCTGACAAAGTACGCAAATAACGCAACATAGAGGTTTCAGATCGCAAAGTATTAAAAATTGGATGTTGTAAGTACGCCGATGAACGTGCGGCGAATTCAGGGACGCTGCTACCGCTAGCTGCTACCACCGCTCCCCCAAAAACCTCACATAAGTCAGTCAACATTTTCGCATCCGTAGTTTCATCCAATGAAAGACCAACATGCGTACTGTCTATAACTCGTAAATTAATTTTCTTGGCTAGCGCAGCCTTATGGATAGCGCTCGCATCTTTGACTTGAATATGCAAAGTATCGAAAAAAGTTTCGTTGAGAACTTTATGACCGGAAGCATTTATCGAATTAGCTAATTGTTTAGTTTGGTTATTTATTCGATTTGCAATAATTTTCAAACCTGCAGGGCCATGCCACATTGCATAGAACGCACTCATCACAGCAAGTAAAACTTGTGCAGTACAGATATTGCTGGTGGCTTTATCTCGGCGAATGTGTTGCTCGCGTGTTTGCAATGCCAAGCGAAAAGCCGGATTGCCATGTGTATCAACGCTCTGACCAATTAATCGACCGGGTAGAGAACGTTCTAAGCCAAGGCGCACTGACATAAATCCTGCGTGTGGTCCACCAAATCCCATGGGTACTCCAAAGCGCTGGGCGCACCCAACGGCAATGTCTGCACCCCACTCCCCTGGTGGTGTCAGGATTGTTAAAGCCAATAAATCTGTGGCGGCAATAATGAGTGCTTCTTTTGAGTGTGCCCACGATGTTAATTCACGGTAGTCACGAATTTCACCGTGCGTATCTGGATACTGCACAAGAACTCCAAAAACTTCAGCATGCGAAGCGATATTTGTTAAATCTACAACTTCAACCGTAATTCCTTGTGGCTTTGCTCGCGTTTGGACAACGGCAATTGTCTGCGGATGCACTGCTGCGTCGATAAGAAAAACTGCATCATCACTACCTTTATATACTCTGCGAGCCAAGGTCATAGCTTCAGCTGCGGCTGTGCCTTCATCCAACATAGATGCGTTAGCGATTGTTAATCCAGTTAAATCACACACTGCCGTTTGAAAAGCAAAGAGTGCTTCTAATCTTCCTTGCGAAATTTCAGGTTGATACGGTGTGTACGCCGTGTACCAAGCCGGATTTTCTAAAACATTTCGTAGAACCACTGGCGGCGTAATTGTTCCGTAATATCCAGTACCAATCACCGTACGAAATACTTGATTTTTATCGGCTAGAGCTCGTAGCTCGGCAATTGTTTCTACTTCAGTAGCTGCACTTGGTAAAGTCTCTTGAAGTCTTTTCGATATCGCAATATTTTGAGGGACAACATCGGCGAGAAAGTCCGACATCGTTGAATAACCCAGTTCCATCAGCATTGTCTGAGCCTGATCTTCTGATGGACCAATATGCCGACGTGAAAATGCGTCGTAATCAACCATGAACAACATCCCCTACCCATAAAGCAGGCCGACCCTGGCCCGAATGAGTTAAGACTATGTCTTTTTAAGCGCCTTTGCTCTTACGTCGCAGTGAAAGCTCATCGTTAGATTCGACACCAATACTTTGCCCACTGACTTCGCCCTGCAGCAACGACAATGAACCTTCAACTTCGTGCCAGACCTTGCCTACTGCAATTCCAAATACCCCTTGGCCGCCAGCCAATAAATCGATAATGTCATCCGGACTGGCGCACTCATAAATAGATGCTCCATCGCTCATCAATGTCATGCTTTCCAACTCAGTGACTCCCCTGCTGCGCAAGTGATCAACTGCCGTACGAATATTTTGAAGTGATACGCCAGCATCTAACAAACGCTTGACGATTTTTAAAACCAAAATGTCACGAAAGCCATATAAACGTTGCGTTCCAGAACCACTTGCCGTCCGAATGCTGGGTTCAACTAATCCGGTGCGTGCCCAATAATCGAGCTGGCGATAGGTAATACCTGCAGCTGAGCATGCAGTAGCGCCTCGGTAGCCAACTTCTAATTCCTGGGAAGTCACGGAGAAACTCGATTCTCTTGGGGAGTACAACAAATCTAGAGTAGGAGGCGCAGGCATTCAATCACCGACACGGTCGAAACCTCTACTAGAGATTGAGGGTTCAGGCCTACCCGGCGAAATCTTCAGGGTTAATTTGATCGAGAAACTCTCTAAAGCGCTCGACTTCCTGGTTGTCATCGCCGGGGGCAGCTTCACCTGGAATCTCAATTCCGATCTCATCGAGCAGTTCGGAGCTAGCCAAAATATTTGCTGAGGTGCGAAGGGCAAGAGCGATGGCATCTGATGGCCGGGCAGAAATTGAATGCGTCTCCCCTTTGGAATCGCGCAGCGATATGGTCGCGTAAAAAACGCCTTCGGCAATATGGGTTATGTGAACTGCTGTCATCGTTGCATCTAACTGTTCAAAAATTAACTGAGTTAAATCATGCGTCAACGGCCGAGGTGGTTCTACGTGTTGTTGAGCAAAAGCTATGGCCGTGGCCTCACCAGCGCCCACCCAGATCGGCAAAAATCGGGCGCCATCAATCTCTTTTAAGAGCACGATGGGTTGGTTGGAAGGCATTTCGACGCGAACGCCGATGACCTCCATAGAGATCAACATAAATTATGAACGCAGGCGATGAAGGCCGCCACGAACGAGTGCAGCATGTAATCGGATTGATAGCGAAGCAATCTCTTTTTGAACTTCTTCGGCACGGGCCTTGGATTCAGAGTTCTTCTGACGAGTCAGCGGAGTGATTACTTGCTCGATCAAACCTATTTCACGGTCAGCCGCTGATTTAAATGAACGTAGATGTCGCGCTTCAATTCCAAAACTTGCCATCTCGGTAACTGCAGTGGCAATTGCTAATGCATCGCCATCATAATGACGACCACGTGGTGCAATCAGACCATAACCCTCAAGTTCAACTAACTGATCTTCTTTGAGTCCTGAATTCTTAAGCAGTTCATCACGAGACAAACGCATCTCTGAAACTTCACCAAAAGTACTAGGCGCCATTTCACCATCGATTGTCGCTAGCCCAATATTTGGTCGAGGCGCAGACACAACACCTGTAGAGGCCGGCACCAGGCCGCGGTCGATTGCGTCGAGGTTATCTTTGATAACTTTGAGTGGAAGATACTGATCGCGTTGAGCCAGAAGTACATATCGCAGACGCTCTAAATCAGAACTTGTGAATTTGCGATAACCCGACGGAGTTCTTTGAGGCTCAATCAAACCTTCAGATTCAAGAAAACGAATCTTAGAGATTGTAATATCAGAGAAATCCGGACGTAGGCGGTTGAGAACCTCACCTATGCTCAAATACGCGCGAGCTGGTACAGCCATGTAAATACTCCCCTATTTATTTTCTGCCAGAGATGAAGAGCAAATGAAATTTGCCAATCTGTATCTGATCTCCTGATTTTAAATCTTGTCGTGCCGTAGAAATATTGTTGACATACGTGCCATTGAGTGAGCCCGCATCGTTAATGCTAAAACCGTTTTCATTCTTTTCAATAACTGCATGTGCGCGTGAAACTGTAACGTCATCTAAAAAAATATCGCTTGCGCTGGCTCGTCCTATTGATGACACGGCCGAGGTGATTAAGAATCGAGAACCTACATTCGATCCCTTATTAATTACCACCATTGCTTTATCGTGCGCCTTAGATACTTCTTCGATGATGCTGCGCTGCGCCTCTGGCAAAGTGGCTAGAAACTCTTCGAGAGCTCCAGCTGGGGAATCACTTACCTGACGAAGGCTCAGATGGAGAGTGGAGGTCAATTCATTGGGCGAGTGTTCCGCGTTCATGAGACCTCCTCCTTCACCGTCAACCTGAGGCTGACACTAAAGGGGTGAGAGGTTTTGGTCAAGCCGTGATTTGGGCGTAACCCGCAGCATCTAGAAGCTCAGTCGGCTCGCTAGAGATTTCGACCTTAACCAGCCAGCCTGCGCCATAAGGATCGCTATTTAATAACTCTGGGTTTTGCGAAAGAGCGTTATTTATCTCAATGACTGCGCCACTTACCGCTGCGAAGATTTCTGAAACAGACTTTGTGGATTCCACTTCGCCACATACTTTACCCGCAGTCAAAACTTCCCCAACTTTCGGGAGTTGCACATAAACAATGTCGCCTAAGGCACCTTGTGCGAAATCGGTAATTCCCATCGTGTAAACATTTCCGGTTGAACTAACCCATTCATGTTCTTTTGTATATTTCAAACCCTCAGGAATTGATGACACGTGTTCCTCTCATTCGCGAAAAGCCTTCGCGCGCATAACTTATACCTGTCGCAATGTAGAGGGCAATCCCCCAGATGGCAAAACCCCAACCTAGAACAAAGGCGATAGAACCGAGCATAGAATCATGTGTGGCAAGAAGCAGAAAAGGAAATGCGTACAGCAGGTTGAATGTTGCAGCTTTTCCTAAGTAAGTAACCTGAAACGGTGCATGGCCTTTTATTTTCATCGCAACAGTTAAGATGGCCAAAATTAAGTCGCGTCCAATGAGTACAACTATCACCCAGGTAGGAACGATGTGGCGGAGTAAAAATACAATGAGCGTGGCAAAAATATATAGACGATCAATTGTTGGATCGGCTAACTCGCCAAAGCGAGAAGTTTGATTCCACGCTCGTGCCAATTTTCCATCAAAATAATCGGTGGCTCCACCAATGGCTAGGACCACTATTGCCCAGCCATCGGCATGTAGGTTCAACGTTAAATAAATAAAAAGTGGAATTCCCAGAAAACGTAGAAAAGTCAGGCCGTTAGGAATTGTCATTAACGAGGTGTTCATCGTTAATCGCGCTCTTTAACTCGTATCGCAACTTGAACCGGAGTACCGGGAAAGGAGAACTCTTCGCGCAATCGACGTTCGATGAAGCGTCGATACGATGCCTCGATCCAGCCGTTAGAGAAAACCACAAACTTTGGAGGAGCAATTCCCGCCTGCGTTGCGTAATAGACCTTGGGTTGTTTGCCACCACGCACCGGAGGCGGCGTTGCTCCAATGAGCGCGCCTAAGAATGAATTGAGCTTTGCAGTCGGAACGCGCTTTTCCCAACTATCCAAGGCGGTACGAAGTGCCGGCGCCAAACGATCACGGTGCCAACCAGTTTTAGCTGCCACGTTGACCCGTTGGGCCCATTCAACTTGATCTAAGTGGCGATCAATTTCTCTATCCAGCTGATCGCGTCGGTCCTCATCGACTAGATCCCATTTATTCATCACGATCACCATCGCTTTGCCTGCTTCTTCAACCATAGTAATGACGCGCAAATCTTGCTCTGTGATTGGTTCTGATGCATCCAATACAACTACGGCAACCTCACAACGCTCTAACGCCGTTTGCGTACGTAGCGATGCGTAGTAATCGGTACCCGATGCTTGGTTAGCGCGTTTTTTTAGTCCGGCAGTGTCGATAAATCTCCAGATCGATCCGCCGAATTCAATTAATTCATCAACGGGATCTCGCGTCGTTCCAGCAACATCATCCACAATCGAACGATTTTCTCCAGCGAGAGCATTAAGTAAAGATGACTTACCAACATTTGGTCGGCCAATCAATGCAACTTTGCGATACCCATCTTGAGTCTGCGCTCCCCCAACTTCAGGCAGTTCAGCAACAATATGATCAAGTAAATCTCCACTGCCTCGGCCGTGTAATGCTGAAACGAAATATGGCTCACCTAATCCAAGAGACCAAAGTCCGTGGGCTTCAGACTCTTCGCGTTCACCATCAACTTTGTTACCAATCAAAATCAACGGCTTCTTTGCTCTGCGCAGATGTTGCACCAAAATATCGTCTTCATCTAATGCACCTACTTGTGCATCAACAACGAAAGCAAGGACATCGGCCTCTTGCATGGCAATTTCAGCACCAGCACTTACTTGAACTGAAATACCATCCGGTTTAGCTTCCCAGCCACCTGTATCCATGATGATGAAGCGACGACCGCCCCATTCGCATTCATATTGGACACGATCTCGAGTAACACCAGGAGTGTCTTCAACAATTGCTTCGCGTCGACCTAAGAAGCGATTAATTAACGTAGATTTTCCAACATTGGGACGACCCAAAATTGCAACGATTGGTAGACCCAACAAAGATCGCTGGCGTAGTAACTCCCAGATTCGTTCTACCGTTTCATCCAAATCCAAATTAGTTGAATCAACTTCAACGGCGTCAAAGGCCATCGCCAAAGGTGAGATTGCGCGCGTGGAATCCACAGAATCGCGATTCTCGAGCGAAGTTTTTACATCGATATTTTTATCCGTAATCTCGCTCTCACGCCGCGTAGCTCGGGCATCAATATCTGCGGTGAGATAGATTTTAAGCGCAGCATCTGGCGCAACGACGGTACCAATATCGCGTCCCTCAACTACAACTCCCCGCTCTGATTGCAAAATAATTTTGCGTTGAATAATTAGCAGTTCTTCACGCACTTGGGGCAAGGCGCTGATGCGGCTAACATTTTCAGTAACAGAGGTGCCACGAATTGCATGTGTAATTTGGGTATCCCCTGCAAAAACATTTGGAGAAGTGGGATCTGAAACAAATCTGATGGGAAATCTCTTAAGCGCTTGCACAATCTCGCTTGCATCAGTCAGATTATTCTCCAGCGCTATCCATGTAGCGGCACGATAAAGTGCACCGGTGTCTAAATAATTCCAGCCCGCGCGAATTGCAATCGCTTTGGACGTGCTTGATTTACCTGCGCCACTTGGGCCATCTATTGCTACGACTACGCCCATACGATGAGCCTACTTCTATTTATGAATCGGATGAACATTCCATCCGATCGTTGATAAATGGTTGGATAATTTTTCAGCGTCTTCTGCTGAGAGCGCCAATGTGATGAGCGCATTTAACTGACCAGGTGAATGCTCAATCGCTAAATCTTCAACGTTGACTGACATAAGAGCGCACTCAGTAAATATGGAACCAAGTTGTCCCGGTTTATCATCGATTACGATAGGTACGTAGGTGTACTCGCGAGCTTTTCCGCCGTGCTTTCCTGGAATTAGAGCTTTACCTTCACGGCCTCGAGTAAAAATTGCAGAAATCTTTTCTTCATCATCTAACGCATCAATCATCTGTGCAAGATCGCTTTGTAGATTTATTAGCAATCCTTTTATTTCACCAGAATTAGAGCGAATAATTTCTTTCCATAATTTTTCATCTGACTCAGCGATACGTACCGTGTCGCGCAACCCGGAACCAGCTAGATCCAGCCACGCCGATGATGTGCCATGCAAACTAGATGCCAAGAGGGTGGAGAGAATTTGAGGTAGGTGGGAAATCTTGGCTACTGCTGCATCATGAACAGCTGGATCAATTTCCACCGGCGTGGCCCCCAAGAGTTCGATGAGTTCGCGGACCGCCGCTATCGATTCTGGCTTGGTCTGCGGGGTCGGTGTGATAATCCAGCTACGAGATTGGAACAGGTCGCCTCTAGCTGACTGCGCTCCCCCAACTTCGCGGCCCGCCATGGGATGCGTTGGGACAAAAGAGGCTAATGGCAGTGCAGATTGCTCAACCTTACGTATAGGTTCAATTTTTACGCTACAAACATCCATAAACGTTGAGTTTGGGTTTAGTCTATATTGGCTCCCTATGACCGCCGAGAGGGCTTGTAACGGCGTCGCCAGAATAATCAACTCAGGATCGGCAATAGACACTCCGCCCGTTAAATCCTGTGCCAAAGCTTGATTTGAGCTATCTACATCGCACATCTCGACTGGGATATTCCGAGCCGCCAAAGCCAGGCCAATTGAGGTGCCTATCAGGCCTGAACCTACTATTCGTACTGAGCGCACCATTATTGAGCGATGTCTCGGCGAAGCGCACTTGCCCCGTGTAGATATATATGTGTCATCTCATCCAAGGTTTTCGAGCTAGCGACATGGAGCATCACACGTATCACTCGGCTTAAAGCGCCGGGGACATTTACTTCAACTGATCCAATTAATGGCACCGAGGCAAAGCCAATCTCACGGCACGCTGCAGCCGGAAATGCGGCATCTAGATCGGGGGTCGAGGTGAAGAAAACTGAAATAACGTCAGTGGGTTGTAAGGAATTTGCTACCAAGATTGCAGAGATGAGTTCCTTAACGGCAGAGGCGATCGCCTCAGGCGTATTTGAGCTC
>SERZ01001678.1_pt1 | contig 12081 bp, 7 predicted proteins | sample 3171461 | NCBI WGS metagenome assembly SERZ01 (sample SAMN06051861, study PRJNA518727) | freshwater metagenome | biome: subpolar coniferous forest; feature: holomictic lake; material: water; isolation source: holomictic Lake 227, 6 m depth | place: Canada: near Kenora, Ontario | collected 2013-06-25... | reverse complement strand
GCGCACTCAGGACGTCTGCTCGCTTGTTCAGCAGCACTGAACGCTCACGCAGCCAATCATGCTCTCCCGACATTTCGTCAGGAAACTGGTCGAACCAATCTCTGACTGCATCGAGGGCTTGTTGCACCAACACAAGTCGCCCCATATCCACAAGACGTTCGGAGGCATCATAAAGCAGATAATTTGCCAGTGGAAACCAAAGCTGCTGGTCATCGTCTGTACGCAGCAGGGCTGTAACATGCTGCAAAAGAGTGGTAACCTTGAGCGTCGCCTCCTCTCCCGCAGTTGACATCAACAATGCAGCAAGATGGCTGCGAAGCCAGAGGCCCAAAGCAACCCTGACTGCCGGGTCAGAACCACTCTCTTTGCGTGCAAAACGGTAACCAAGTACGTGGGTAAACTGCCAGAGATCGTCCTGACGCCGTAATATACCGCACTGTGCCAGTGACTTCATCATGGTGAGTGAATGCTCCCTGAACCCGGGATGTGTCTCTTCAAGTGCCGTCTCTATTGCCGAAAGAGGAAAAGGAGCCCGTGCAAGAAGCCCCGCTGCGCCAAGAGCAAGCTGTGCAGCATGGTCAAGACCGAACACACTTCGGTTGAATATCCATTCCAGAGTATGATCGGCCTTTACGGGGTCACGGAGGCTGGGCAGTTGTTCATGCTCCCACTCTCTCACCAACTGTTCAGGATTTTCGTCGTCACGCGCAACAAGGTTACATGCCCAGGTCAGCGCAAGAGGATGACCTTCAAGCAGTTCAAGCACACGGTCACGTACCGTGCCTGTAACCCGCCCTTGGCAGAGAGCGTCAAACAAATCTGCAGCGTCGCGAGGCTGCAGCGCCTCCTTTAATTGCACGCTTTCCGACCATGCTGCCTGGGTAGAGAGGCGGGTAAGCAGAAGCCAGCGATTTTCAGGCGAGAGGACACTGAACAACACCGGGATAGTACAACGCCCATCCTTGCCGTCAGCCTCTTCACCACCCTCGATGATGACGAGAATCCGTCGAGCGCGACAAGCCTCTTCCGCCCGCTCCCGCGCCTGTGCATTTGCCCTGAAATCTGCTCCGGCAAGCTTGTTTGCAAGGGTGTGCCATGCCTCTTCAGCTTTTGCGTGAAACGCATAGAGATCGAGAAAAACCACGCCGTCAGGGTATGGACTGGCTGCCAGTTCCGCCGGAGTCGCTCCGACAACCTGCAAAACGGATTTTGCCGCCAATGCAGTCTTGCCCAACCCCGCAAGTCCAGAAACGGCAGTATTTTTCCCCTCACGAAGACGCTCTGTCAGTTGGGCCTCCTCTGTCTTGCGCCCAAAGAACCGCTCCGCAGCAGGAGGCAATTCGTGCGGAACCCGGCGAGTAGCACTACCGGACACCATTGAAGGATCGATCTTGATGGTGATCTCATGAGGCTCATGAGGCAAAACATTTGGAGGTTGCTCAACAGAGGGCGCCAAACGTTGAGCAAGTACCGTGTTGCGGAGCAAGTCGCACACTGAGCTACAGACTTGAGCCGTACCGGATTCGGGCCGGGCGATGGAAATATGGTCTTCATCAAGTGGCACAGGATCTGCGCCAACACCTGGATGAGCTGAAGTTGGATTGACGATTGACAGACCAACCTTGACAGGACGCTGCTCGTAGTAGGTAACTGTCTGAATTCCCAGACCGGGAGCATGGTTCCTGTACCAGTTGTACAATTCGCGGAGATGAGCGTCATGTGCACGAAGCTCTTCAATGCTTACCGTGGTACCGAAAACCAGGCTAAATGCATTGAACAACGATGCCAACTCCGATCCTGAATGAGGTGTAGCAAGAAAAAGAAGCGCAGAGGTTTGAGTGACCACTTGTCGCTTGCGCGCATCGGTAGCGTCAAAGGAGTTGCGCAATATCTGCTTGGCAAGCAAACCACCAAGGCTGTGGCAAACAAAGAGAATCGGGCGCTCCCCAAGGCCACATTGAACCATACGATCGAGTACCTGCAACGCACGGTCCGGGAGCGCCATTGTGCGGCCAGCATCGCTCAGGTGCTTCGACAACCAGCCAGCAATCCTGCCCCACCTTGAAGGGCTCGCCGGATAATCAAGCGACCAAACGCCCACTTCGGAAAACTCCTTGCCAATCCAAACGGGCCAAAAGAAGTGATTGCTGTTTCGCCACGTCTTATAGGCGTCCCCTCCCAGCCCGTGAATGAAAATCACATCAGCTTTTCTGTTGGCGTTGTCACAGCCGGAGATCGGATGCAGTGTACTCACTGTTGGGGCTCCTCTCTGGAATAAAAAAATAAACGCATTTTACTTTTACACCAAGATACAAAAAAAATATCAGGGCAGAGAGAAGCCTTGCAACGACCGTTGAAAAATGCCGGAGTATTTGACAACCCTAAAAGCCAACCGCCCCCCGTCCCGCTGATTATCCCCCTTGCTTTGTTATATTGAATGTTTTATCCTGTTGAACCGCGAGCAGCGGTGGAAATTTTGACCAAACTATTGTAGACGCTAACGATGAGCAATTCTGATCAAGCACGGGTGCAGAGTGTCAGTCTGCCGCCTGATAAAGTGATGCACAAGCTGGTTTCGCTGGCCAAACGGCGGGGCTTTATTTTTCCATCCTCTGAAATTTATGAGGGGCTCTCCTCCTGCTTTGATTACGGGCCGCTGGGCAGTGAGATGAAGCGCAATATCAAGGAGCTGTGGTGGAACTCGATGACCCGCCGTCACCAGAATATCGTGGGCCTCGATGCTTCCATCATGATGAACCCCCGGGTTTGGGAGGCGTCTGGCCATGTGGCGAGCTTCAATGACCCGATGATCGATGACCGAACGACGAAGAGGCGATACCGCGCTGACCACCTGATAGAGAACCATATCGAGAAGCTGCGCCGGGATTGCAAGGATGATGAGGCACTGAGAGTTCAGGAAACCTATGAAGCTGCTGCCAGTGCAGAGGATCCCAACAAGGCACTCTATGAGCTGATCGTGGCCGAGAAGATCAAGGCTGCCGATACAGGCTCCGGCGACTGGACCGAGGTTCGGCAGTTCAACCTGATGTTCCAGTGCAATATGGGCGCACTGGCCGACAAGTCGAGCATTGTCTACCTGCGCCCTGAAACAGCTCAGGGCATATTCGTGAACTTCCATAACGTGCGTGAGTCGTCGCGCATGAAGGTGCCGTTCGGCATTGCGCAGATAGGCAAGGCGTTCCGCAACGAAATTGTTAAAGGCAACTTCATCTTCCGCATGGTGGAGTTTGAGCAGATGGAAATGCAGTATTTCGTCAAGCCCGGCACCCAGGCGGAGGCTTTCGAGGCGTGGCGGGAGGAGCGGTTTGCATGGTACACCAGCGCGCTCGGTATAAGCCGGGAGAAGCTGCACTGGTACAAGCATGACAAGCTGGCCCATTACGCCGATCTGGCTTACGATATCAAGTTTGAGTTTCCGTTCGGAGTAGAGGAGATCGAGGGCATTCACTCACGAACGGATTTTGACCTGAAACAGCATCAGGAGTATTCCGGCAAGAACATGGAGTATATCGACCAGCTCACCAATGAGCGGTACATCCCCTATGTGGTGGAGACCTCTGCCGGGTGCGACCGTCTCTTCCTTGCGCTGCTTGCAGATGCCTATACGGAAGATACGGTTGATGGCGAAGAACGTGTGGTGCTGAGACTCTCTCCGAAAGTCGCTCCGGTAAAAGCCGCAGTGCTGCCGCTGATGAAAAAGGGCGGAATGGGCGAGAAGGCTTTACAGCTTCGTGATGAGCTGTCGGAAGAGTTCCTTGTGCAGTACGATGATGCGGGTTCTATCGGCAAGCGATACCGCCGTCAGGACGAGATCGGCACACCGTTCTGCATCACGGTGGACCACCAGTCGCTGGAAGAGGGGACGGTAACGGTGCGCTACCGCGACAGCGCCCTGCAGGAGAGAATCGAGCTGTCGAGAGTGAGGGAGTTTCTTCGCTCAAAACTCGTGTAATTCAGAATAAACTTTTCACGTTGTACACAATGCGTTATGATGTCGCTGTCATAGGAGGAGGTCCTTCAGGGGCGGTTGCCGCTGCAGAACTGGCAAGGGCCGGGCTCTCAACGGTTCTCATCGAGCGAAACCTCGATAATGTGAAGCCCTGCGGAGGCGCAATTCCCCTGGGCCTCATCGAGGAGTTCCGGATTCCGGCTGAGCTGGTGGAGAAGAAGCTTTCACGCATGAAGGCACGCTCTCCAAAAGGACGGGTTATCGAGATGAATATGCCAAACGGCTATGTCGGCATGGTACGGCGGGAGAAGTTTGACCGATACCTGCGCTCTGAGGCGGAAAAGGCAGGCGCGGTCATTACCGAAGCGCTGGTGACATCCATCACCCATTCAGGCGAAGGCTATACGATAAAAACCCTCAACGACAAGGTAGCTCCCATCTCTGCACGCAAAATTATCGGCGCAGACGGGGCAAACTCCAGAACTGCCGATGAGCTGCACTTTCCGCCCAACGAGCTGAAGGTGATTGCCATGCAGCAGCGGTTTCGCTACACTCCAGCCATCCAGCAGTTCAGCGATATCGTTGAAATCTGGTTTGACGGTGAGGTGTCGCCCGACTTTTACGGCTGGATTTTCCCCAAGGCCGACCACCTTGCCATCGGTACCGGCACAGAGGATAACCGGCACAACATCAAGGCGCTGCAGAAGCGGTTTGTGGAGAAAATAGGGATCACCGACAAACCCTATCTTGACGAAGCGGCCAAAATTCCCATGAAGCCCCGGAAATCCTTTACCCAGGAAGATGCCATTCTGATCGGGGATGCCGCCGGTCTGGTAACACCGGCAAACGGAGAGGGTATTTTCTTTGCCATGCGTTCCGGAAAACTCGGGGCACAGGCCATGATCGAACACCTTAAAAAGGGTTCTCCGCTCAGCAGCTATGAAAAGGAGTTCCGCAAGCTCTATGCACCTATCTTTTTTGGTCTTGAAGTGCTGCAGGCGGTCTATTACCGGACTGACCGGTTGAGAGAGAGTTTTGTGGCAATATGCGCGGACGATGATGTGCAGCAGATCACCTTTGACTCTTATCTTTACAAAAAAATGGTGCCTGCACCCTGGTCAACCCAGATGAAAATTTTTTCCAAAAACATCTACCACCTGGTTAAAGGCTCCTGAATGCTGCTCTCCTTTCCCAACTGGATCATCCATCTCTCCTCCGCCCTTGAGTGGGGTGTCGCCGCTGCACTTATCTTTCGGTACGGAAAAATAACCGGAAGGCGTGATATCCGACTTTTTGGCCTTGCCATGCTGCCACACTGGACCGGCAGTTTTTTTGTTCTGGGTTACCATGTTTCCGGTGACTCCATTCCGATACTGCTCGATATGTCGGAACTGATCAATGTCTTTGGCAGCGCAGCACTCCTCCTTGCGACCCTGAAGCTGCTGAAATCGACCAGCAAACCAGCCGTCGGGGGATTCACGGCAGCACTTGCAGCCATCATGATTGCCGGAAAACCACAATCATGGATGGGCGCAGATATTTTTGACACCATCCTGCAACTCTCAAGCGTGGTCTATATAACTTTCCTTGTGCTGCTCTTGATCGTTCATCGGCGTGACCGGACTATTTTTTCCGGACTGACAGTTGCAGGGTTCTGGTTTGTACTGGTCTTCATCTCCGTCACTATTTTCTGCATGTACCTTGCCACTGAAGTGAGAGGATATCCGACTCTTTCACACGACAATCTGCTTCACGGACTTGCCGAAAGCCTGCTGACCACAAGCAACCTCATGATTGCCATCGGCGCACACCGTAAAATCAGGGAATTTGAAAAAGGGAAGTTGAAATCAGCTCAGTGGTGAAGAATCCTTGCATACTTCCGGGCATCGGCAAACAGCTCTCGCGCTTTTTTTACCGCCAGGTCATGATCGAGTTCTGCCCTGCGGGCGAGATGTTCGTTATAGTGACGGAGAATCTCAAGCTCAAGCGCCTGGGCCACTCCATCTGACTGCCTGGCAAGTTCCTGCTCCCTGAGCAGCGGAACTGCCTGCTGCAGCTCATCGAGCGCTTTCAGCACACTGCCATTTGTTTCCGTCTTCACACTTTTCATGCTCACCTTGAGAGCATTGACGCGCTGTTCATACTCTGTGGCATAAACAAACTTTTTATCGCGCAGAAAATCACCAAACGACGCCATAAGCACCTTGCGCTCAAGCGGCTGCTGAGGCATTTCAGGGTGCAATGAACGGTAAATGGACGCAAAAAGAAAGATCATGCCTTTCTTGCGCAGTTCACTCAGATAGGGAGAATCGGCAGGTTCCGAAACCTCGATATCGGGCATAATACCACCACCGCCATAGACTTTTCGTTTTCCCCTGGTGTAGAATACCTTTGAGGCCTTATCCACTCGCGAAACAGGAAGCACCTTGCGCGATTCATGCCCCTTTACACTCTCTTTCTGGATCAGGCGACCCGAAGGAGTATAGTATTTTGCTGTTGTAAGCTTGAGCGTATTGTCGTAGGAGATTCGCTGGACAGACTGCACCAGCCCCTTGCCGAAAGAACGCTCCCCGATAATAACCCCACGGTCAAGATCCTGAATCGCACCGGAAACAATTTCTGCCGCAGAAGCGCTATCGCCGTTGATCAGAATGGCAAGAGGAAGAACGGCCTCAAGCGGAGGAGTTGCCGTTACATAAGATTTTGAGATCTCCGGCAACCGTCCCCGAATGGAAACAACCTCGCTGCCCTTGCTGACAAAGAGGGAGGTAACATCGACTGCAACATTGAGCAAACCACCGGGATTGTTTCTGAGGTCAAGAATAATACCTTTCAGCGTAATATGCTGCTCTCCAGCCTGCTTCAACAGACCCTGAAAAGCTTCACGCAGATCATCGGATGAATGTGTGCCAAAACTCTTCATCTCGATATATCCGACACCATCGAGAATGCCGGAAAAACTTACCGAACTCACCCGAACCTCCGAACGCTTCATCTGAAGAGAAAATGTGGGTAAGCCCTGGCGCTCGATACGAATCGAAAGAGGAGTCCCGGCAACCCCCTTGATCAGCTCCCGCACCTTGTCGAGCTCCATATTCTGCAACGACTTGTTGTTGATGGCGGCAATGCAGTCTCCAACATGGATTCCCGCTTTTGCCGCAGCATAGCCGTCAACGACCGAAGCGACATAAACCTTTCCATTAAGAGTCACAATAGTGAAGCCGATACCAACATACTGGCCGCTGGTCTGTTCGTCAAACTCATTGGAATCCGCTTCGTCAAGAAAAACCGTATAGGGATCGAGAGTGCTGAGCATGCCATCGATCCCGGCATACATCAGCTCGCTGACATTGAGTTTATCGACGTAGCTTTCTGAAAGCTCCCGATAGACTTCGCCCAAAAGATCAACACTTTTGACGATATCAAAATACTCCTTGTCCTGCGAGGATGTAACAGCAAAAGAGGGAACCGGTAACAAGCAGAAAAAAAGAAGAACCGCCATAAAACCCGGCACCTTCTGGCCCAGGGATACTTTCCGTAACCGGATTCCTTTACTCATGCCCAAGGCCCGGCATGGTTCACCTGAGAGCCTCTTCAAGTGCCGTTGCGCTGTCTGTCCGTTCGTCACGATACTTGATAATAACCGGAGTATAGATAGAAAGACCATGTTCAGCCGCAAACTCACCCTTGATCTTGCGAGAGCCTGCCACAACGACCGCCCCTGCAGGAATCACAAGCGGAGATTCGGCACTTTTTCTGTATATGGTGTTCCTCACCAGATCATAAACGGGCGTCGAGCCATTCAGAATAACCCCGGTACCAATAACCGCCCGCTCCCTGACAATGGTGCCCTCATAAATTCCACAGTTGCCCCCGACCATAACCTCATCCTCGATAATGACCGGCATGGCGCCAATAGGCTCAAGCACACCGCCAACCTGAACGGCAGCGGAAAGATGCACCTTCTTGCCGACCTGCGCACAACTGCCCACAAGGGCGTGGGAATCGATCATGGTTCCTTCATCGACATAGGCGCCAACATTGACATAAGCCGGAGGCATCATCACCACCGAAGGAGCCAGATAGGAACCATCACGCACCGCCGACCCACCCGGTACAATGCGCACATTGTTGTCCATCGTAATCGACTTAAGCGGGTAAGTATCCTTGTCGATAAAGGTAAAACCCGTTCCCTGCTCATCGAGCGACACATGGCGACCCTGCAGCCTGCCAAGACGCATTCCGAGCAGGATACCCTCCTTCACCCAGAAGTTTACCACCCACTCACCGTCAACTTTTGAGGCCGCCCGTACCAGCCCCTCATTCAACAACTGCTTGAAATGCTCAAACACCGTCCGTGCTTCAGGAATCTCCCAAAGTGCAGCAGGCCCAAGCGAAGAAAACCCGAGAATATCCTGTTTCAATGACTCATACTGTCCCATAAAATACACTCTACCTATTTATATATCACCGTACTCGGCGGTAATGTCCTTGTTGTTTTTTCTGCTGTAAAATCTGAAATCATCACTTCTGAGACTCTCGTCCGGCTTCACCTGCACAAAAAGCATGTGCTGGAGAAACCACTTCATCTCGGTTTTCAAATCGCTGTTCTGCAACGGTTCGACAACCGTCGGGCTGACATAGAGGTCAAGCTGCTGGAACTTCATAGGATGCTGAAGCGCATACTTCCTTAGCCACCGCTCAATCTGGTTGATGGTGGTAAAACGAGCCTGCACCACACCCGTACCGCCACATGCAGGGCACTGATCGCCCATACGCTGCATAAGACTTGGACGTATCCTCTCACGGGTAATCTGCATGATCCCGAAATCAGACATGGGCAGAATATTCGATTTTGCCCGGTCGTTGCGCAACTCGGTTTTCATCGAGTCATAGACCTTCTTGGCATTTTTCTGGTCAAGCATATCGATAAAATCAACGACAATGATGCCGCCAATATCACGCAACCTCAACTGCCGCACAATCTCCCGTGCCGCTTCGAGATTGGTTTTCAGCGAATTCTCCTCCTGCTCCCGTTTGGCAGCATAGCGACCGCTGTTGACATCAACAACCACCATCGCCTCCGTGTGCTCGATAATGATATAGCCGCCCGACTTGAGCCAAACCTTGCGGGAAAAGATCGACTCCACATCCTTTGCAATACCGTACCCCTCAAACAGGGGAAGCTTGCCCTGATAGAGACTGACATTCTTCACCATTTCAGGCGCCGCCCACTGGATATAGTTCAGCGTCTCCTTATGGATACTGACTGAATTTGCCACGATTTCACTCACATCGGATGTCAGCGAATCGCGCAAAACACTCGAAATAATGGTATCCTCCTTGAAAATCAACTGAGGCGGAGCCGCATCCTGAAGTTTCTCCTCAATCTGCGTCCACTTGGCCAGAAGCTTTTCAAGATCCTGCTTCAGCAGCGTCTCCTCCTGGTCTTCAGCCACGGTACGGATAATCGCACCAAACCCTTCCGGCAGCATGGAGCGCACCAGCTTTTTAAGGCGAGCCCTCTCCTTGCGCACAATGACCCTGCGCGACACCGCAACCTGGCCACCGCCAAAAGGCAGCAGCACCATGAAACGCCCTGCTATGGTAATATCGGAAGTAAGACGAGAACCCTTGCTGCTGATAGGCTCCTTGATGACCTGCACAAGAATCGAATCATTCGGCTTCAGCTTGCCAGCAATCATCTGAGTATAAGACTGCCGTTTTTCAGCCTTGGCCTGCTCATCCGCCGACGTCCTTTTGCCGCCGCTGCGAGCCGCAGCTTTACCATTCGAGCTGATTGCAGACTCAGACTTCGGCGCCTCATCATCGTCCGAATCATCCACACCAACACTCTCATCATCATCATCATCCTCTATCAACGCACGATAATCCTCATTGGTCGTACCAACATCGGAAAAATGCAAAAACCCGTCAGACTTCTGCCCGATATCGACAAAAGCCGCCTTCAGACCCTCGACAACCTTATGCACCCTGCCGAGATAAATATCGCCAATACTCCGACGGCTCTCCGGACGCTCTATAATCAACTCGGCCAGACGACCCTCTTCAACAAGCGCAACCTGTATCTCGTCACCGGTCTTGTTCATCAACAACTGCTTGTTCGAACTCTTCTTCATTCTGTAACTCTTTTATAATGGTAAGAACTAAGGGATTTTCCCCACTTGCAACATCTTAAACTCAATGGCCACCAGCCACCGACACACCCGCTTTCGGCTTGACCCAAAAGCATTTAACCGCAAAACAGAACTATCGGACACAACCACAGCCAACAGGCCCGCAAGCCAATTTACAAGATAAGAAATAATACAAGGAAACAGCAAAACCGCGCTTTCTGAGCCATGCAAATGCAAACAGAAAAAGAGAACTCGCTCAAAGTCAAAACAGGAGTGTTCACGATTCACCAATCGCAATCGAAAATGCCCCTGACCTGAAATTCTCACAATAACTCTTTGTAAAAAAAGTGAGCAAAACTCTTTATATTTTTTTTACAAACAAGAGATCATAAACAAAAAACAAGAATCCCAATGAATACCCTTAGTGCCGTCGATCTTAAGCGTCGAGGTATCGTTGCCATAGAAGAGGCACTTGCTTTGGGCCCAGTTCATATTCTTAAAAACAACCGACCAGCAGCCGTTGTTTTATGGGAATCTGAGTATCTGAAATTATTACAAAGGAAGTCGTCCTCGAATACCGTCAGAACTGCGGACTGGATTATGAATTTCAAGCCTGCGGGATCTCGCTCCAAAGAAGATATTGACAACCAAATCACGGAAGAACGCAGTTCCTGGGAGGGTCGGCGATTCTGTTTCTTGACAGCAATGTGCTTATCTACCTTATAGAAGGAGAGGCCTCACTTGTGTCACGGATTCGGCAAACCATTCAGAAGCATCTCATTTCTTGTCCAGACCTCATTATTGCCATAAGCGCTTTAACGTTGCTTGAATGTCGTGTTGCTCCCTTGCGAGACAATAACACCTCGATATGATCTCGTTATAATGATTTTTTTTCAACAGATAGTTTAATAATTGTTGATCTGTCACGAAATGTCATTGATATTGCAACCCGGATTCGTGCCAGTTTCGGATTAAAAACCCCTGACGCTTTACAGGCCGCTTGTTGTTTGTCACTTGAATCACCACATGTATTTTTAACTGAAGATCGTGCTTTCAGTAAAGTCGAATTGCTTTGTGTCTCTTCAGCCGTGACGGAGAAGTGACGATACACGCTCATCTTCCGATACTTGCCCCTACAAAACCAAACCCCATCCACCCCTCTTTCCGCTTGCAGTAGTTATATGAAGTTATGTACATTAAAAGAAGCGGTTTTTCACCACCGAATCAGGGCTGTGCATGACAGATAACGCTTCCCCATTGAACCAGACGCCGGAACAACGCGCCCGCGACAGGATCGACCAGATGCTGGGCACCTGCGGGTGGGCTGTGCAGGAGAAGAGCCAGATCAACTGGCACGTTGCGCAGGGCATAGCGGTACGCCACTACCCGATGCAGTACGGCACGGAAGCAGACTACCTGCTCTTTGTGGATCGCAAGCCGGTGGGAATCATCGAGGCCAAACGGGAGGAGGAGGGCCATCACCTCACTGTGGTTGAAACGCAGTCTGCCGGATATGCCACGAGCACACTTAAACACCTCCAGAACGAGCCGCTTCCCTTTGTTTATGAAAGCACCGGCGTACTGACCCGATTCACCGACTACCGCGACCCCAAACCCCGCTCAAGGCCAGTATTTACCTTTCACCGCCCGGAAACCTTTCGCCAGTGGCTCAGCCAGCCACAAAGCCTTAGATGTCGTCTGCAGGAAATCCCGGTTCTGAACCCTTCCGGTTTACGCGACTGCCAGACCACAGCCATCAAGCAGCTCGAACGCTCTTTTCGTGACGCACGCCCGAGGGCGCTCGTCCAGATGGCGACCGGGTCAGGCAAAACCTTTGCCGCCATCACCGCCATCTATCGGTTGCTGAAACACAGCAACGCCAAACGGGTGCTCTTTCTGGTCGATACCCGAAACCTCGGCGAACAGGCCGAGCAGGAGTTCCGGGCCTACACACCCAACGACGACAACCGCAAG
>SERZ01001677.1_pt1 | contig 12100 bp, 10 predicted proteins | sample 3171461 | NCBI WGS metagenome assembly SERZ01 (sample SAMN06051861, study PRJNA518727) | freshwater metagenome | biome: subpolar coniferous forest; feature: holomictic lake; material: water; isolation source: holomictic Lake 227, 6 m depth | place: Canada: near Kenora, Ontario | collected... | reverse complement strand
ATATCGGGCCGGGCCGCGACTGCGGCCCCGCGCGCTCGTGCGCGCGAAGCCTGCGCGGCGTGTAAGCGCGGCTTGTCCGGAAACTTCCGGACAAGGGCATAAATTACCTCTTTTCAGCGGCGGCGTGGCAGGCCATTTTACTTAACACCATCGCTTAGACCTGAACCGGGACATCCTTCCGTGCTTGTTGCGCTCCGCGCCAGATCCGGCGCCGAAACCCTGCCCCTTACGCCCTTGACCAAGGCTCGGTTGAACGGGTTTCTCTCCGACTGCCCGCCCGAAGTTGCGGCCCGGGTCACCAGCACCGCCTTTACCGCCGAGCCGGGTCAGGTCTGCCTGATTTCCGGAGTGGACGGGCGGCTCGCCGGCGTACTGGCCGGGGTGAGCGCGATCGACGACCACAAGGCTTATATCGGCCTGCCGACCCTTTTGCCGCCCGGCAGCTATCGCCTGGACGCCGAATTATCGCCGGTTGCCGCCGACCGGGCCGCGCTCGGCTGGGCGCTCGGCAGCTACACCTTCACCCGCTACCGTAAAGCCGAAAAAACACTGCCGATTCTGGTGTGGCCCAAAGGCGCCAATCGCCCGAATATCGAGCGGGCCGCCGGCGCCGCCTATTACGTGCGCGACTTGATCAATACGCCGGCCGGCGATATGGGACCGGCCGAGCTGGCCGAAAGCGCCCGCATTTTAGCCGAAGAGTTCGAAGCGAAGCTTAAGCTTACCGTCGGCGCCGAGCTACTGGCGCAAAACTACCCGGCGATTCACGCGGTCGGCCGGGCCAGCCCGCGCGAGCCCCGCCTGATCGACCTGAGTTGGGGCCGGCGCTCCGACCCGAAAGTGACCCTGGTCGGCAAGGGCGTCTGCTTCGATACCGGCGGACTTGACCTGAAATCCTCGTCAACCATGCTGTTGATGAAGAAGGACATGGGCGGCGCCGCTCACGTTCTCGGCCTTGCCCGCATGATCATGATGGCCGGGTTGCCGGTTCGGCTGCGCGTGCTGATTCCCGCGGTGGACAATGCGGTTTCGGGCGATGCCCTGCGCCCGCTCGATGTGATCGCCACCCGCAAGGGCCTGTCCGTCGAAATCGGCAATACCGACGCCGAGGGGCGCCTGGTTTTGGCCGATGCCCTGGCCGAGGCCGATCGAGACAAGCCCGAGATACTGATCGATTTCGCCACGCTGACCGGAGCGGCTCGAGTCGCGCTCGGGCCGGAGTTGCCGGCGCTGTTCTGCAACTGCGATACACTGGCGACTGAGCTGTTGAAGGCCGCCGAGGAAACCGCCGACCCGATGTGGCGGCTGCCGCTGTGGCAGCCCTATCGCAGCGGTCTGGACAGCAAGGTCGCCGATCTCAACAATGTGGCCAGCCACGGCCATGCCGGCGCGATCCTGGCCGGGCTGTTCCTGGAACGCTTCGTCTCGGCCGAAACGCCGTGGGTTCATCTCGACATCATGGCCTGGAACGGCTCGGCCAAGCCCGGCCGTCCCGAAGGCGGCGAGGCCATGGGTCTGCGCGCCGTATACGCCCTGATCGAACACCGCTTCGGAGTCGGCAAAACACCGGGATAGCAACGGCCGGATTGCTTACACGCGAAAGGGTGGGTAAACTGCGCGCTGGCGGCATGAAGCCGGCGAAGCGTGGGGAAGCATGGCACGCAGTCTGATAGCGCTTGGACTTTGGCGCAAGGCGCTGGTCGCCAGCGTGCGTCGGGACGCACCGGACCTTTCGGCCCGGCAGATGGCGTTATTGCTCACTGTTTATTTATGCGAACCGCCTCACACCGTGCGCGGACTGGCCGCGACGCTCAACATATCGAAGCCGGCGATCACCCGCGCGCTCGACCGGTTATCGGTGCTGGGCTTCATCAAGCGCAAGCGCGATGCCGAAGACCGCCGCAATGTTTTGGTTCAGCGCACGGTCAGCGGTTCGGTCTTCCTCAGCGAGTTTGCCGAACTGGTGGTCGAAGCCGGCGCCGTCGCGCCCGAGGATATGCTCCAGGTCACCAAGGCCGAGGAAATCGCGAAGATGGCCCGGGCCGAGTTCGACCGGACACGCAAGACCATGCTGACGCCATGACCGCACCCGACCCGATGCGCCAGGTTTGCGTCGGCCATGCCGATCTTAAATCCGCCCCCGCACGGGACGCGGGCCAGACCAGCCAAGTGCTGTTCGGAGAGCACTTTACCGTTTTTGATGAGACCGACGGCTACGCCCGAGGCAGGAACGAGACCGACGGCTATAGCGGCCATGTTGCCTGCTCCGCACTGGGAAGCGCGATCACCGAACCGACTCATCGCGTTGCGGCGCTGCGAACCTTCCTCTACCCCGGCCCCGATCTCAAGCTGCCGGTGCGCGATGCGCTCAGCCTGACGTCACCGGTTCACGTGATCGGCGAGCGCAACGGTTTTGCCGAACTGGCGGGGGGCGGCTGGGTTTTCGCAGCGCACCTGGCGCCGCTTGAACGGGTCGAAACGGACATTGCCGCGACCGCATTGCGCTTGCTCGGGGTGCCTTATTTATGGGGCGGGCGCACAAGTCTGGGCATCGACTGCTCGGGGCTGGTTCAAATCGCACTGGGAGCAGCCGGAATTGCCGCCCCGCGCGACAGCCATATGCAGCGCACCGAAACCGGGGTGTCACTCGGTCCGGTCCCGGCGGACGGGGCGGGCCTCGTGCTGCGTCGTGGTGATCTCGTATTTTTCCCCGGCCATGTCGGAATCATGATCGACGAAACCCGCTTGGTGCACGCCACCGCTTTCGTGATGGCGGTAACCGTCGAGCCGCTGGCAAACGTCGTCGCACGCACCGATCCGACCCGCGGCGGCGGATTGATTGCCGCACGCCGCATCTGAGCACAACTTTCCCGAGTCGCGACCGGTGACGCTCCGCCCCGGACCGAACCAAGGGAGCCGTTCTTAGTCATGCGCAGGCGGAAACGCCAGAATCACTGCAATTACAACAGGCTTATGCTGCACCGCCACATCGCCCGGCCATGGCTTTTAACTCACACTTGATATCCGGTGCGAAATCACATAGATTTCCATGTGGTCATCCGTAATCTGAAACGTGCCGGTTTGCGCAACATACCGGCTTGCAACAGACGACAGGAAGGCGGAGACTCGGGTTCCGGTTAGCCAAGTCCGGGGTGAAGGAATACGCAAATGACTGCCATCAACACCGGCTACACGAATTACTTTTCAAACCCGGCCGCAGTAACCAGCACCCCCGCCAATTTCGGGCCTGGGCAGCTTAAAACTGACGAGCAAACCGACAACAGCCAGAAGAACGCACAAAAAGCCACCGAGACGGACAGCCGGGCCAACAGCGGCTACACCGATGAAACGCGGGGCGGCAAGCTTAATATCGTCGTCTGAAATCTCGAGACTGAGCGTGTGGTCAAAGAACGCGGCGACCGGTCCAAGCTAGAACGGAACCGGCCGCCACAGTTAAACAGGTAAAATGGGAGCAGCACCCATGGACATCAGAACGATATCCAGTGCCGCGTATTCCCGGCCGCCAGGGCCTGTAACCAGCCCCGACAGTGCGGCGGTTTCGACCGGCACACCAAAGGCGGACAGCGCGGCCGCGCCGTATCTCAGCCCGGTCTTTCAGTTTGACCCGGTGGCAAAGCTGACCATTCTCTCTTACCGAGACCCCGGCAACGGTCAGGTGACGACTCAGATTCCTTCGGAACGGATCGTCGAGCAGTACCGGCGAAACGGGGGTAAGTCAGCCGATTCCGTACCGGCGGAGACCGCAAAACCGGACAAGGCCGCAGATACCGGCCCCGCTTATACCAATGATGCTGCCCCGGCCCCGTCAAGTGGCTCCGGACGGCCGAAAGCGCCTGCGGCGGCGCCGAAACCGGCTGAAAGTAAGCCGGTCGAGGGGAAAGTCGACGGGCCAAGAGTGTCGCTCAGCGTATAAAAGCCCGTCGGAGTATAAGAGTCTGCCGGAGTATAAGAGCCGGGCTTTGGATTTCGGATGCGCGGGCGCGCCGCTTAGAACAGTTCGCCGCTTAGAACAACTCGACATCGCCTTCGATTTTGCTTGCCCGCAGTTTATCGGCAAACGCCGTTTCAGTTTGCACCACATCATTGGTGCCGGCCGCGGCAAGTAACCGTCGTTGCGTGCGACCGCTGACCGGAAAAAAACGAACCGCACGGGCTTGGCTGCCGCCGACGTCCCAACTCACGGTCGGAATGCCTTCATAGGCCAAATACGACATCACGAATTCAACATTCCGGGTGCCGACCGAACTGTTAAAATTATTTATCGCGCCACCGCCAAAGACTTTGGCACGCAGCCGGTCGCGTCGTCCGGTGCGGCTCAGCATGCGGTTGATCAATTGTTCCATCGCGGCACCACCGTAGCGAGCCGAGGCGCTCAACCGGTCATCCGCCGCGTCAGCCAGCAAAAAATGGTTCATGCCACCCAAGCCGGCCTCGGGATCGAACAGACAGGTGGCGACGCAAGAGCCCAATGTCGTGGTAATGACCGAATCCGTCTCATCACTGACGACACAATCGCCGACAATGACGCTCAACACACGCAGTCCCAGACGGTCATCGACGTAGCTACGGCTTTCGCCCTGACCGGTGTCTCGCTGCCTTGGCGGTTTGGCTGGCCTTTGCATTCCGTCCGCAAGCCCCGGTCAGAAATCACACAAAAACCGGCGAGCCGAGAAAATGGCCCGCCGGGTCTTTCAATGCGCTCTAAACGACGGTTTGACGCCCGCCCTTGGTCGCGCGCGCCGAACCGGTGCTCGGCGACGACCGGAACACATCCACCAGATGCGGCAACAGCGCTTGGCGCATGGTGCGCAGCCAGTCATGAATCACAATCAACGAGCGCGAAGCAACCGGCGGTGACATGCCGAGTTTCACCAGATCTTCGCGGGTCATGGTGGCAACCTGATCCAACCGATGCCCTGTCAAGCGAGCCCAAGCCGGGGCGGTGCACGCCGGCATGGAAATCACGGTAACATTTTCGCGCTCAACCATCTCGGCCTTGCGCTTGGCGTAGTAGGATTCTTCGAGTTGAGAGAACGAGCCGGAAGCTCCGTTCTCAACCAAAATGCGCTTGGCACCCGGCGCAATCGCGGCAATGCGCTCCAGCGTGGCCATGCCGGTCTGAAGCGAAGCCAGATCAACAGTCACCGGAACCATGAAGATCAAACGGGAACCGTCCCCAACATAATAGTCAAAGCCGGAGACTTCAGCCCAGTTGAAGAACCACTGGCTGATATTGCCGCCGAAATCGAACAAGCGGCCGCCCCGCTGCAATTCAGGTCCGATATTGTCCCAAAATTCAAAGAAACCGTCGCCGCCGGCTCCCATCAGATTGACAAAATCCTGAGAAATACGGCGGTGCTCGACCGTTTCCGAGCCGAACAGGCGGCCGAGCCGCTCATTGACTTCGTATTCAACAACACGCAGGGCCATGCCTTCAAGCATTGCCGTGGCCAGGAGATGGTGGGACAGCAAAGTCTTGCCCACACCCCCGCGATCATTCAGGACAAGTATCGAACCAAGCATGGAATAAAGCCTTTCTAAGTTTTATGTCCTCGTTAGTGCCCGAAGGCACTCCATTATTACCCCGTCGCGAGGGTCATTTCGAACTGTCGGCACGTTGCCACCAATCCCGAGTCATTGCCGCATCGTGGTCGATCTTGCCAACGGTCGGCGCCGTGGAGACCGCCCGTACCGGTGGAGGCGGAGGAGGTGGTGGCGGCGGAGGAGGTGGCGGTGGAGGCGGAGGAGGTGGCGGAGGAGGTGGTGGCGGAGGAGGTGGCGGCGGCGGAGGAGGTGGCGGTTCAGCCTCCTCCGCTTCGTCAAAGGCCGACTGCCCCGACGGAGCGGCGGGCATCATCAACAGCATCATGTCCATGCCGGCCCGCGCCGGACGTGCGGAAGAGACCGGCGGACGCGGAAGAGGCGGCGGCACCGGCTCGAGCGGCTCCTCCTCTCCATAATCCTCGTCCTCTGCGCAAGCCTCGGGCTCTGCTTCTTCGATCAGTAACGGGGCCGGAACCATCGGCGTAGCGGCCGCCACACTTACCACCGGCTCGGGCTCAAATTCGGGCTCGGGCTCGGCAACTTCGTGAAATTCAGGCTCGGGCTCGGGTTCCGGTTCCGGTTCCGGTTCCGGTTCCGGTTCAACGGGGGGAGGGAGAGGCGCCGGCTCGGGCTCAACCGCTGATTCAACCTCGGCCACGGGCTCGGCCACGGGCTTAATCACGGGCTTAATCACGGACTCGACCACGGGTTCCGGTGCCGGCTCCGGTTCTTCCACCGTCCCCTCGACGGTTCCGGCCGCTTCGGCCACCGCTTCCGCCAAATCCTGCATCAGCGTCTCGGGCAGCAGGACCTCGGATGACAATTCGGCGCTCAACTCCGGATCGAGCAGTTCCGACTCGACCGCTGCATCGGCGGCTTCGCCCTTGCTCTGACGAATTTCGGCCCCGACCAGAAAAAAAGCGGCGCGCACCGTGGTCGCCGCAAAAGATTTGCCATCGCGCCCGACGGCGCCGTTACGGCCGAGCAGATCGGCAATTTCACCCCATGGCACGGCCTGTTCGCGCATCAGGGCGATTTCACCATAGGAATCGCGCACCGCTTGAAGCGCACTCCGCTGTCCGCCACGCTTTTCAGCCAGCAGCCGCTCTAGATCTTCTCGTTGGATCGTCACTGCCGCCGCCCGTCCGGATTGTTGGATGACACCCTGGATGACACCGCCGGCCACGCCGCCGGACAACGCGCTTTTGGAGGCGTTGGAAGACCCGTTTCCTTTCCATAGCACCGTCAGCTTTACCGACACCGACGCTCCGTCTATAGTTCGGTTCCAACCATGTCTTCGGTAGAAACAGAGTTAAACATCAAAGCTTCCTGCCCCATTGATAAATTATCGATCGCGATCACGCAAATGATTTCGGTGCCACGTGCTCCTTCAATAGCGGTGGCAAAATCGGCTATGGTGAAACCGGCAATTCGTTTCCGAGCCTTTACGGTAACCCAATCATGTCCTCAGACAATCCGGCCGGGCGCGCGTCCGCGCAAGCTTTCGGGTTTCACCAGTTAAGGCAGGCGTGTGAAATTTCAACGCTGCGTCAGGAAATCTCCGGAATTCTGGCCAATACCGCCGACCTTCAGCTTTTAATCGAAAATGAAGTCGAGCGCATTCGGCTGCAAGCCGTAACTCTCAGCCTTGAAGAGCGCAGCAATCCCGAAATATTGTCGCCCCTGCTGACCGACGCCATCTCCGCGCTGCTGGAAATCCGAGAGGCATCCCGCCGCTTGGAAGGATCACTTGCCCGTCGCGACCCGCCTTCCCCCGCGCGCAAAGCGGCCCATTTTACTATTCCAATCAATGAAGCCTTGCGCCCGTCTTCTCCGGCCGCGCCGCCGGCACCGATTTCCGCGCGGGACGCTCCCGAACCGAGCAAACCGCGCCCCGCTCCGCCGCCCCCCGTGCCGGCCCAACCGAGTGCACCACCGAGTGCACCACCGAGTGCTCCGCCGCCGCCCCGGCCCTCCGCGCCGCCACCACCGAGTCCGGCCGTAGCCGCGCGCGCTTCCAGCCAACAAGCCAAACTCACCAACTGGCTGATGCCGGCAAAACATTAGAATGTGGTGTGTAAATCGGGGGCGCGTAAATCGGGGGCACCGGCCGCATTCAGGCGGCGGTCAAGGCCGGCGCGCCGGCCTTGACCGCCGGCCTTGACCCCTCGTAATCTCCCTTAGTCTTGCGCCGACCCCGCATTCAATGCAGCACGCGCGGCGGCCAGTCGAGCAATCGGCACCCGATACGGCGAGCACGAAACGTAATCCAATCCGATCGTCTCACAGAACTGAACCGAGGCCGGGTCGCCGCCATGCTCGCCGCAAATGCCGACTTTCAAATTCGGCCGGGCCTTCCGGCCACGCTCGACCGCAATCTTCAGCAACTCGCCGACCCCCTCCTGGTCCAGACTGGCGAACGGGTCGTGCTCAAAGATGCCGCGTTGGCGGTAATCGGGCAAAAAGCTGCCGGCATCGTCGCGACTGATGCCAAGCGTGGTCTGGGTCAGGTCGTTGGTACCGAAGCTGAAAAACTCCGCACTTTTGGCAATTTCACCGGCTTGTAAGGCGGCACGCGGCAACTCGATCATGGTGCCGACCTGATACTCCAGGGTCACGCCGCTGGACTGCCTGATCTCGGCGGCAACCTGATCGATCAATTCCTTAAGGATTTCGAGTTCCTTATGCATGCCGACCAGCGGCACCATCACTTCCGGCTTGATCGGTTTGCCGCCCGCCGCCGTCACCTCGACCGCCGCCAGGAAGATGGCCCGCACCTGCATCTCGTAGATTTCCGGGAACGAGATACCAAGCCGGCAACCACGGTGCCCCAGCATCGGATTCGACTCGTGCAGCTGGTTCGCGCGCTGACGCACCTTAAGCACTTCAGTGCCGGCGGCGCGGGCGACCTCTTCCATTTCGGCATCGCTGTGCGGCAAAAACTCATGCAACGGCGGGTCAAGCAGCCGGATGGTCACCGGCAGCCCTTCCATGATCTGGAACAGCTCGACGAAGTCGCGCTGTTGCATCGGTTGAAGCTTGGCCAGCGCGGCCCGGCGTCCGGAAATAGTTTCGGCCAGGATCATCTCGCGCACCGCAATAATGCGGTTGGCATCGAAGAACATATGCTCGGTCCGACAGAGACCGATACCCTCGGCCCCGAAACGGCGTGCCGTCGTTGCATCAAGCGGGGTTTCGGCGTTCGCCCGCACCTTGAGCCGACGAATACTATCGGCCCAGCCCATCAACCGGCCGAAATCGCCTGACAGTTCCGGTTGAATGGTCGGCACCAAGCCAAGCATGACCTCGCCGGTCGAGCCGTCTATTGTAATAATATCGCCCGCAGCGATCTTATGCTTGCCGACCGTGACCGTCTGCGCCTTGTAATCAACCCGCAACTCGCCGGCCCCGGCGACGCAGGCGCGTCCCATCCCGCGCGCCACAACCGCAGCATGACTAGTCATGCCACCGCGCGTGGTTAAGATACCCTTGGCAGCATGCATACCGTGAATGTCTTCCGGGCTTGTCTCGATTCGAACCAGAATCACCGACTCGCCCAAGGTCGCCTGAGTTTCAGCGTCCTCGGCGGTAAACACCACCTTGCCCGAAGCGGCGCCGGGTGAAGCCGGCAGACCGCGCGCCACCACGGTGCGTTTGGCCTTGGGGTCCAGTGTCGGATGCAGTAATTGATCAAGCGAAGCGGGATCGATGCGCAGCACCGCTTCCGCCTTGGTAAGGGTTCCGGCGTCAACCATATCGACCGCGATTTTAAGAGCCGCCGCCGCGGTGCGCTTGCCGGTTCGAGTTTGCAGCATGTAGAGTTTATTTTGCTGCACCGTGAACTCGATATCCTGCATATCCTTGTAGTGATCTTCAAGTTTAAGCCGGACGTCATTCAATTGCCGGAACAGGTCGGGCATGACCTCTTCCATTGCGGGCAGATCACAATGATTGGCCAGCTTGCCGGAAATTGTCAGGTGCTGCGGCGTCCGAATCCCGGCAACCACGTCCTCGCCCTGAGCATTGACCAGATACTCGCCATAAAAGGCGTTTTCACCGGTTGATGGATTCCGGGTAAAGGCCACGCCGGTAGCGCAGTCGGCGCCCATATTGCCGAACACCATCGCCTGAATATTGACCGCGGTGCCCCAGTCGGCCGGTAAATCATGCAGGCGGCGGTAAGTAATCGCGCGCGGATTCATCCAGGAGCCGAACACGGCCCCGATCGCGCCCCATAATTGTTCTTTGACATCACTCGGAAACGGCTGGCCCAGCTCGCGCAGGATCATCGCCTGATAAGCCTCGATCACCCCGCGCCAGTCTTCGGCGGTCATGTCGGTGTCGAGCGAGCGGCGATTGACGTGCTTATACTCTTCGAGAATGTCCTCGAACTGATGATGATCGACCCCGAGCACGACATTACCGTACATCTGGATGAAACGGCGGTAGCTGTCATAGGCGAAGCGGGCGTCGCCGCTGCGCCGGATCAGCCCCTGCACCGTGACATCGGTCAGGCCGAGATTAAGCACGGTATCCATCATGCCCGGCATCGAAGCGCGCGAGCCCGAGCGCACCGAGACCAGCAACGGATTTTCCGGATCTCCGAAACGAGCCCCGACGCTGGATTCGATCGCCGCCAGCGCGGCGTCGACCTGTGCTACCAAGTCGCCGGGATAGGTCTTGCCATGAGCGTAGTAATAAGTACAGACCTCGGTGGAGATGGTAAAGCCGGGGGGGACCGGCAGGCCCAGACTGCTCATCTCGGCCAAGTTAGCGCCCTTGCCGCCGAGCAGATTCTTCATGGCGGCGGCGCCCTCGGCCTTGCCATCACCGAAACCATACACCCACTTGGTCGCGCTCATCTTATCCCCCGACTGAAAGCCGTACCGGCTATTTACTTATTGCCACCAACAGTGCGTAACGCTTTTTCATCCTTGATTTGCGAGAAATCGGCGATCAGATTCATGGTGGTTCTGATCTGCGTTAAAAGTTTAAGCCGATTTTCGCGTAACCCCGCATTCTCGGCATTGACCGTGACCTTGTCGAAGAAAGCATCGACCGGGCCGCGCAGCCGGGCCAATTCCGCCATCGCCCCGGCAAAGTCCTCCGCCTCCAGCTTGGGCCGGAGTGCCGCGGTCACCGTCTGAAGCGCCTCTTCCAAAGCCTTTTCCTCGGCCTGCACCAGCTGTCCGGCGTCGGGCTCGGCGCCATAACTGCGGCCGTCTTTTTTCTCCTCAATGCTAACGATATTGGCGGCGCGGCGATAGGCGATCAACAGGTTAGCGCCGTCGTCGCTGCCGAGAAACCCGCCCAGCGCCTCGACCCGGGCCAACAGCCGGACCAGATCATCCTCGCCGCCGAGTTCTACGATCGCGTTGATCAGATCATGATGCACCCCGCGGTCGCGCAGCACCACCTTTAGCCGGTCATAGAAAAAGTCGAGCAACTGGCTCACCACTTCCAGAGCCGAAGCAGACAGCGCCACATTGTAAGCTCTGTATGCCGCCCGGAACAGTTCTGACAGCTGAACCCGTAGCTTGTTCTCCAGCACCAGCCGAATTACCCCCAGCGCCGCCCTTCGCAAGGCATAAGGGTCTTTCGAGCCGGTCGGTTTTTCATCGATCCCGAAGAAGCCGACCAAGCTATCGAGCTTGTCGGCCAGCGCCACCGCGACCGCGACCGGCGCGGTCGGGCAGGAATCGCCCGGGCCGAGCGGCTTGTAATGTTCGGCGATCGCCTCGGCCACCGCCGCATCTTCGCCATCATGCAGCGCGTAATACTGCCCCATCACACCCTGAAGTTCCGGGAATTCGCCGACCATGCCGGTGGTTAGATCGGCCTTGGACAACAAAGCCGCGCGCCGGGCTTTATCCGGGTCCGCCCCGATCTTGCCGGCCAGCGCCGCCGCCAACTCTTGCAACCGCTCGATCTTGGCGTAAACCGTGCCGAGTCTAGCGTGATAAGTAATGTCCTTCAGCGCCGCGATCCGGCTGTCGAGCCGGTCCTTGCGGTCCTGGTCCCAGAAGAAACGGGCGTCCGACAGCCGGGCGCGCAACACGCGCTGATTACCGGCAATCACCGCCTCGCCGCCATCGTCGGTCACCATGTTGGCAACCACCACGAAACGCGGCCCGAGCGCCCCCGCCGCCGTCCGAGTCGCGAAATATTTCTGGTGGGTCCGCATCGAGGTGATCAACACCTCGGCCGGAACATCCATGAAGTGTTGATCAATCGTGCCGAGCATCACCACCGGCCATTCGACCAGCCCGGCGACCTCCTCGAGCAGGCCCTCGTCGGGTGCCAGCACCAAGCCTTCGGCCGTCGCCAACCGGGTCGCGTCGGCGATGATCTTGGCCTTGCGCTCGTCGCGGCTCAGCATCACGAACGCCGAGCCCAGCTTTTGCCGATAATCGGCGAAACTTTCGACGGTGAACGGTGCGGGCGCCAGAAAACGATGGCCTCGAGTCGTCTGCCCGAAAAACAGCCGGGTCGCCGCAATCTCGCCGGCCATACACAGATTACCGTCGGGGCGCGG
>SERZ01001676.1_pt1 | contig 12108 bp, 9 predicted proteins | sample 3171461 | NCBI WGS metagenome assembly SERZ01 (sample SAMN06051861, study PRJNA518727) | freshwater metagenome | biome: subpolar coniferous forest; feature: holomictic lake; material: water; isolation source: holomictic Lake 227, 6 m depth | place: Canada: near Kenora, Ontario | collected 2013-06-25... | reverse complement strand
GCCCACGCAATTTGCGATGCTCTTCTCTCTGCTGCCCAACTTGGTGACCTAGGTTCTAATTTCGGTGTTGCAGAACCTGAGTGGGCTGGCGCATCTGGTGCAAAGCTTTTGCAAGAAACGTTGAAACGAGTAAAAGCAGCAGGATATGAAATAAATAACGTCAGCGTACAAATAGTTGGCAATCGTCCCAAGATTGGCCCACGACGCGCAGAAGCAATCAACTCACTCTCTTTAGCGCTGGATGGCGCTCTTGTTTCCCTTAGTGCAACTACAACAGATGGACTTGGTTTCACAGGTGAAGGAAAAGGCATCTCGGCTATCGCGTCAGTCTTGCTCAGAGCGACCGGTAGAATCTCCTAATGGCGCTTTCGTTATATAACACCGCAACTCGGACAGTCAGTGAATTTCGACCTCTGGTTCCGGGCAAAGTTGGTATTTATCTTTGTGGCGCAACAGTTCAAGCACCTCCACATATCGGCCACATTCGTAGCGGAGTGAATTTCGACATTCTTCGCCGTTGGTTGGCTGCGTCAGGTTTTGATGTAACTTTTATTCGCAACGTCACAGATATTGATGACAAGATTTTGCATAAAGCAGTTCATGAAGAAATTCCATGGTGGGCAGTTGCAATGAAGTATGAACGCGCATTCACCGATGCATACAAAGCTTTGAATGTTCTTCCTCCAACCTATGAACCACGCGCAACTGGTCACATCACACAGATGATTGAGTTAATGCAAACCTTGATTGAAAAAGGCCATGCATATGCCCCCGGTAATGGCGATGTGTATTTGGAAGTTCGCACTTTGACTTCTTACCTCACCCTTTCGAATCAAAAATTAGATGACTTACTTCCAGCCGGAGATGCCGAAGATCGCCTGAAGAAAGATCCGCGTGATTTCGCGCTTTGGAAGGCTTCAAAGCCAGGAGAGCCCTCGTGGCCAACACCTTGGGGAGATGGGCGCCCGGGTTGGCACCTTGAATGTTCTGCCATGGCACTTGCCTATCTGGGGGAAAGTTTTGATATTCATGGTGGCGGCTTAGATCTGATTTTCCCGCATCACGAGAATGAAATCGCACAGTCTGAAGCGGCTGGATATGGCTTTGCAAACGTGTGGATGCATAACGCTTGGGTTACAACCGCCGGTGAAAAGATGTCAAAGTCATTAGGTAATTCACTTCAAGTTCAAGAGATCATCAAGAATTTTCGTGGAATTGAATTGCGCTGGTATTTGGGAAGCGCTCACTACCGTTCAATGTTGGAATTCTCATTTGAAGCACTTGAAGAATCCGCTGTCGCATTCCGCCGCATCGAAGCATTTTTAGATCGTGCGATAGGCGCACTTGGTTTCACTCCTGAAGGTGTTATTTCTTCTGGTTTTGCTGATGCAATGAATGATGACCTTGCAGTTCCGGCTGCGCTTGCTTTTCTATCTGAAACTGTGAAGAACGGAAATACCGCCTTTTCATCTAATGACATTGCTGCGCTCACGATTGCTGTGGCAGAAGTACGTGGCACGCTAAACGTTCTTGGTTGCGATCCACTTGATGCTGCCTTTGCAGGAGGCGCAGCGAGTGATACTGATGCTATTGACGGTTTAATTTCACTTGCTTTGCAACAACGCGAAGCCGCACGTGCACGAAAAGACTTTGCCGCTTCCGACGCCATTCGCGATCAAATCGCTGCGCTTGGAATTGTCATTGAAGATACACCGCAAGGACCCCGATGGCAGATTTCTAGTGGACGGTAGATAAATGACAAAGCAATTACGTAATCCAGATCGCATGAAGCCAAAGCAGGCTGCTAAGCCAGCGCGAAAGCAACAAGCGACTAAACAAGAGAAGCGCGCCGCCAGGCGTCCTCAAAAGGATGATGCGCCAGCTCGCACATCGGCGCCTCGCGCAGCCCGACCATCTCGTTCAAGTGGAAAGCCAACTCAAGATGCAGTGGCTGGTCGCAATCCCGTTGTAGAAGCACTTCGTGCCGGAGTTCCTGCAACAGAGTTAATTATTGCTTCACGCGCAGAGATGGATGAGCGCATGATGGAAGCGCTACGTCTTGCAAAGAATGCAAATTTAGCGATCAAGGAAGTTGCCCGCGGCGTTTTGGATATTATGACCGGAACAACGAATCACCAAGGAATCGGCCTTGTTATCAAGGAATTTCAGTACACAAATTTTGATGACTTGCTTAATAAAGCAAAGAATCCAGCCCTGATAATTGGAATGGATGGAGTCACAGATCCACATAACCTTGGCGCAATTGTTAGAAGTGCATCGGCATTTGGAGCTGACGGAGTTGTAATTCCTGAACGCCGAAATGCATCTATGACCGGAAGTGCATGGAAGTCTTCGGCCGGCGCAGCCGCACGTATGCCAATCTCACAAGTAACTAATCTTGTTCGTTCAATCGAAGATGCAAAAAAAGCAGGCCTATTCGTAGTTGGTCTTGATGCCGATGGCCAAGAATCCTTGCCGCAATTTTCGCTGGCTAAAGATTCAATTTATGTAATTGTGGGAAGTGAAGGCAAGGGACTCTCTCGTCTCGTTCGCGAAAAGTGCGACGTCATCCTTTCAATTCCAATGAATTCTGAGATGGAATCACTCAATGCAAGCGTTGCAACAGCAATTGTTATGCATTGGATTGCGGCGGAAAGAGCGCAATAAAATGAACTTCACTTGTTACATTGCACTTGGCGATTCGATGACCGAGGGCATGACTGATGAAGTCGTGAATGGACATTACCGCGGCTGGGCTGATCGCATCGCAGATGTAATGGCGCAACAGAATCCAGATTTTACCTATATGAATTTAGCTGTTCGCGGAAAACTCATCAAGCAAGTAATCGATGATCAATTACCGCAGATTCAAAAGTATGTGACGGGCAGAGAAACTCTTGTTAGTTTTCATGCTGGAGCAAACGATGTAATTCGCCCTAACTACAATCCGGCTATTACCTTACCGCTATATATCGAGGCAGCCAAGAAAGTTGCGGCGACTGGTTGCACCTTGATGTTATTCACAGTGATGGAAAAACCATCGAGTGATGGAAAAACTGGTCAGATTTGGGAAGCACGTTTCCATGAATTCAATAAAATCGTTCGTCACACAGCAGAGATAACTGGCGCAGTTCTCATTGATTGGAACGTCGCACCGTTCTTATCTGATTTGAGATTTCTTGCAAAGGATCGATTGCATTTAAATTCCGAAGGGCATTATCGAGTGGCCCAAGGGGTTCTGGAAAAATTAGGGCTTCCATTTGATTCGCAATGGAAGCTTCCTCTTCCCCCGCCAGTCGCTATTCCGAGAGTCAAAAAAATTTCATCAGATCTCCATTGGATTGCCACTTTTGTCATTCCTTGGATTTGGCGTAGAGCTAGAGGTAAATCTTCTGGAGATGGACGCAAATCCAAGCATTCTTACCCCGTACAGTGGGGCCAGCATTAGTAATTTGTTTTCGCGTTACCGCCTATTCACCTCTTTAAGGAAGAATAAGGGTATGCATTCGTACTCAATTGCCGAAAGTCCTCGCGACCGCCTGATAGATCGCGAGCTTAGTTGGCTTGCCTTCAATGAGCGCGTGCTTGAACTGGCCGAGGATGAGTCAACACCACTTCTAGAGCGTTGTCGGTTCTTAGCAATTTTCTCATCTAACTTAGATGACTTTGTCATGATTCGCGTTGCAACTTTAAAACGCAAAATTGAAAACGGAATTTCTAAAACTAATACTGCTGGGCTTGCACCTTTGGAACTTATGTCAACGCTCTCGCAGCGCATCCAAGAGCTCGTCGAGCGACAGACTAATTGTTTTCATAATTCTGTTTTGCCAGGATTGCGCGAGCAGGGAATTGATTTGGTATTTTGGGATCAACTGAGTGATGGCGAAAAAGAACACGTAAATTCAATATTTTCCACAAAGGTTTTTCCAGTTCTGACTCCACTCGCGATTGACCCAGCGCACCCATTTCCATACATCTCGGGTCTCTCACTCAATATTGCGGTAATTCTTAAAAACCCTGATTCAGAAGCCGAACTCTTCGCCCGCGTAAAAGTTCCTTCAAATCTCCCACGCTTTATCCAAACATCTGGTGATACAAAGCGTCTCATTGCCACCGAACACGTAATTATTGCCAATTTACACCAGCTCTTCCATGGCATGGAAGTTGTGAACAACTACATGTTTAGGTTGACTAGAAATGCAGATCTTGAAATCGAGGAAGATGAATCCGATGATTTACTAGCTTCGATGGAACAAGAACTTCTTCGTAGAAAATTTGGTCCACCAGTTCGTCTTGAGGTCGACCGTGATATGGATACAGAACTACTGAGCACTCTCATGGATGAACTAGATATCAACGTCCAAGACATCAGCCGCTATAAGTCTCCACTTGATTTGACGGGTCTTAATCAAATCGCTGATTTGGATATCCCAACTCTTAAATTTCCAAGTTGGAGCAATCAAGTTGCAATGGATTTGCGCGCAGTCGATGCTGATGATGATGAAGGATTCTACGAAGTAATAGCTCGAAAAGAGATTTTGCTGCATCACCCATACGAATCATTTAATTCATCTGTTGTGCGCTTCTTAGAAACGGCAGCACGGGATCCTCAAGTGTTGGCGATAAAGCAGACTCTATATAGAACATCTGGAGATTCCCCGATTGTTCAGGCTCTTATCGAAGCGGCAGAAGCAGGTAAGCAAGTTCTCGCCGTTGTTGAAATTCGCGCACGATTTGATGAGCAAGCAAACGTTCGCTGGGCTCGTAAACTCGAAGATGCTGGCGTGCACGTCGTTTATGGCGTGGTCGGTCTCAAAACTCACGCAAAACTTTCTATGGTTGTGAGGCAAGAGAGCGGTGCAATTCGCCGCTATGTTCATATGGGAACAGGAAATTATCACCCTAAGACTGCGCGTCTCTATGAGGATTTTGGAATCCTAAGCGCGGATCCCGTTCTGGGCGATGATGTCAACAAATTATTCAACCAATTGAGCGGTTTTGCTCCTCAAACACATTTCTCTCGAATTTTGGTTGCTCCCAGAACTTTACGCAGTGGCTTATTGGAAAAAATCGAAAGAGAAATTCAGAACCAAAAGGATGGAAAGCCAGCCTTCATCCGACTAAAACTCAACTCGTTGCTCGATGAAGAGTTTATTGAAGCGCTCTACAAAGCTTCGCAACACGGTGTAAAAGTTGATTTAGTTGTCCGTGGTATTTGTGCAATTCGCTGTGGTGTCCCAGGGTTGTCGGAAAATATCCAGGCTCGTTCAATTTTGGGCCGTTTCCTGGAGCACTCACGCATATTCCATTTCGCTAATGGCGGAGAAGATGAACACTGGATCGGTAGCGCAGATTTGATGCACCGAAACCTCGATCGTCGCGTTGAGAGCTTAGTGAAGATTGTTCAACCTGATCACAAGCGCAGACTGAATCGCGCTCTAGATGGCTATCTTTCAGATGGCACATCGAGTTGGCACATGCATCAAGACGGACATTGGGAGCGAGTTACTCGTTCACAAGACGGCGAACGATTGGATGATTTCCAAATGAAGGCTATCGAGTGGTATCGGAATCGCGAATGAATCCCGTAGTTCTTGCAGGCGGCGGAGTCGTCTGGAAATATGATGGCGATGGACAAGTACTTGTACTTCTCATTCACCGCCCTCGATATGATGATTGGTCGATACCAAAAGGCAAGTTAGAAGAGGGTGAGCAATTAATTTCGTGTGCTTACCGTGAAGTTATTGAAGAGACTCACCTAAAGGTCGCTTTTGGTCCTTTTATAACCGAAACTGAGTATTACGTAGCCGATGATCTGAAGCGCGTTTCTTACTGGGCTGCTCATGCTTACGACTCCGATGATGTTTTTATAGCTAACTCGGAAGCCGATGAAGGTCGATGGTTGACAATAGAAAACGCAATTGAACTCGCTACACGTGAAAGTGATAAAGAAGTTCTTTCCGTCTTTTTCAAGTCTCCATTTGATGCGCAAACAATAATTATGCTTCGACATGGTAAAGCCCTTGCTCGTGAGGAATGGCTTGGGGGAGACGAAGATCGCCCTCTAGAACAAAAAGGTTCACTCCAAGCAAAGCGAATGATTTCTCTATATCAAGCGTTTAACATACAAAATATCATCACATCTGATGCCATTCGTTGTTATGACACTGTCGATCCTCTCTCCAACGCCTTAGATATTAAGCTCAAAGTGGAGAAAGATATTAGTGAAGATACATGGAAGAAAGATAAAGAAAAAGCGATTGAGTTCGCCAAGGACGTCATTAAGGAAGAGAAGACAATTCTTGTCTGCAGCCATAATCCAGTCTTGCCACGCATGCTAGAAAAATTGACGAAAAAGATTGATTTTGACTACCCGGATAACAAGCTACTTCCTGGAGAAGCCTGGGTTATCCACCACAAGAAAAAGGAAGTTCTTCAGATTGATCGGTTAGAAGCACCAAATACTTAATTCTACTTTTCAGTCCAGTCCATCCACTTAAGTACTACGCCTTCGCGAAGCGCCCACGGGCAAATTTCTAGTTCGCGCAAATCTAGATTTCGCATCACACTTTCAGTCACAAATGCTCCTGCAACGATTTGCCGCGCACGGTTTCCAGAAACTCCTGGAAGTCGTGTTCGCTCAGAATGACTCATCTCTGAAAGTCTTGAGCAAATTTTTCGTATGTGATCAATTTTGATGGTCTTGCCATTCCCGTCAAACCAATCGCCGCCAAGCCTTGCAAGAGTGCGCAAGGTCTTGCTTGTTGCAATTGCGCGGTCTGTGTCTTGATGATGAACGAGGGCTGGAAGAATTGATTCCAATTGATTTTCGATGTGATCGCGAAGATTACGAACACTCTTTTCGGTATAGGGATCTCCAACTAAGTGATTTTTCGTAAGGCGCCCTGCACCTAGTGGAAGTGAGACTGCTACTTCTGGAGCTTCATCATTTCCCACTGCAATTTCAAGTGATCCACCGCCAATATCGATAACAAGTAGGCGTCCACTTGACCATCCAAACCATCGCCGAGCGGCTAGAAAAGTAAGCTTTGCTTCTTCCTCGCCGCTTAGAACTTGGAGATCGATTTCCAGATCATTATTTAAAGTCTTAATAATCTCTTCACCATTTGCTGCTTCACGAAGTGCGGAGGTTGCAAACGGCAGAAGCTCTTCCACATGTACTGATTTTGCTTCCACAATGGCTCTACGAAGCGTGGCTTCAAGAGCACCAATTCCTTGTGCTGAAATTGTGTTATCTGATTGAAGATACTCAGTTAGGCGAAGCTCTTCCTTGTAATTGAAAGTTGGATTTGGACGAGCACCGACATGGGTATCTACCACCTGAAGATGGACGGTGTTTGAACCGACATCAAGTACTCCCAATCGCACGAGGCGAACTTACTAGGAAAGCCCCATATTTAGCGGGTTAGAAGCATCACTTGTCTCGTGGCATAATAAGCCGCTGGTTCAGATATATGAATCGAAGTAGGCCTCCCTAGCTCAGTGGTAGAGCATCCGCCTTGTAAGCGGAAGGTCGTCAGTTCAATCCTGACGGGGGGCTCCAGAATTAATCGGAACTAACATTCTCTTTCAAAATTTGGTTGGATTAGGTATGACTAATCACCGTTCAGCCATATTCGCCCTTTCGGATGAATACATCGATACCGCGGCTCGGATGAGCCCGAGCGCGGCAACCAGCCTCGGTATTCCAGGCTATGACCACCTGCTTGATGATTACTCGACGGCGCATGCCGCAAAAGAGGCGGCCTATTCTCGTGATGTTCTTGCGAGAGCGAAAGCACTTGAGCCTATTGATGAAATTGATCGAATTGCTAAAGATGTTCTTATCGAGCGACTCGAATCGGGATTGATTGTCCACGATTCAAATGAAAGATTTATTGCGTATAGCCCAATTGTGAACCCAGCTTCCAACATCCGCTCAATCTTTACGATTATGCCAACAAAGGGCGAAGAAGCAGTCAAGAACATTACTTCTCGCTTAAATGCTGTTGGTGCTTCCCTTGAGTCATGGAAATCAACTATTGAAGAAATGCATGCGAAAGGTCTTGGAACAGCGCGTAGACAAGTACAAGTAATTGCAGAGCAACTTAAAACACACGGCACTGGAAATTATCAAGGATTTGCTAAAGAAATTGATCCGGATGGAAAATACCCAGATTTGCACGAAGCGGCGAAAAACGCGGAAGCTGCTTGTCTCAAGATGTCGCAATGGATGGGCGATGTGCACGCACCTCGTTCTACAGAAGTGGATGCAGTGGGCGAGGCTCGTTACGCACCTTGGGCAAGATACTTCACCGGTGCAAATTTAGATTTGCGTGCAACGTATGAATGGGGCATGGACGACTTACAGCGAATCAACGATCGCATGTATGCCGCCGCTGAAAAGCTTGGCTTAAAGGGTAAAACCCTTGCTGAAGTTGCTGATTATTGCGAGAACGCGCAACTTCACCGTATCGACGGAACAGATGCATTGCTTCAGAAACTTAAAGACTTCACTCAAGAAGCCGTGGCTGCATTAGATGGAAAGTACTTCGATATCGACCCATCAATTGCATTCTGCGATGCTCGTCTTGCTCCAGAAGGATCCGCGGCGGCTCCTTATTACATGCCTCCAAGTGAAGATTTATCAAGGCCTGGTACTACGTGGTACCCAACCCTTGGCCACACAACATTTAACTTCTGGCATATTGCATCGACTTGGTATCACGAAGCAGTCCCTGGGCATCACTTGCAATTTGCAACCGCAAACTTAGAGAAGGATCGCTTAAGTCGCTTCCAACGCACAGATGCATGGATCAGTGGTTACGGTGAAGGTTGGGCTCTTTATGCCGAACGCTTTATGGATGAACTTGGTGCATTTGATGAACCATCGCTAGAGCTTGGTTATTTGGCCGGACAAGCACTTCGCGCAGCTCGTGTTGTTGTAGATATTGGCATGCATCTTGGCTACAAAGACTTTGACGGAAATGTGTGGAATGCAGATTCGGCATATAACTTGCTCGTTGAACGTGCGCTGATGGCGCCTGATTTTGCAAAGAGTGAAATCGAGCGCTACCTCGGATGGCCAGGCCAAGCAATCTCCTACAAGGTTGGAGAGCGCGTTTGGATGGAAATTCGCGAAGATGCTAAGAAGCGTTTAGGTTCAAATTTTGATATCAAGAAGTTCCACAGTTACGCACTTGCAATCGGACCTATGGGCCTTGATCCACTTCGCCGCGAGATGGCGCAATGGGATGGGAATTGACGCTCCCTGCAACCGTGAGTGGTAACCCCCAAATTATTCAGTGCACGCTCGGGCTTCTCGCCATACTCGCAAATTCAACTGTGTTGTAAGCCACGTCGTCTATTTTCGAGCGGATACTTAATGAAGGACCGCCAATGACGACGGCCCGTTGAGGTTAGGGGAAGTTCATATGGCTGAAAATAAAATTGCCGATCCTGTACCACTAGGACTGGCCGCTTTTGGCGTAACACTCATGATGCTTAGCTCTGCAAATGCTGGACTTTGGGGCGGTGCCGGTGGGGGCGCAGTAGTTGGAACAGCCCTCTTTTATGGCGGCATAACTCTCGCACTTGTTGGTCTTCTCGAGTTTATGCGAGGCAATGCATTCACAGCAACAGTCTTTAGCTCCTTCGGAGCATTCTGGATGTCAGTTTGGTACTGGCTAACACATGCTGCAGTTCAAGCACCAGGCTCTCTTGGCGTCTTCCTTATGGTTTTCTCGCTTGCATCATTTGTAATGTGGATCTGTGCAATCAAACTCGGCATGCAACTCAATGTCTTGTTCTTGCTTCTAACAATTACCCTCGTTCTATTGGCTTATGGCAATTGGGGCGCTGGACATGCGAGCATGGTTAAAGATGGCGGATGGACCGGGATGGTTACAGCCGCTCTTGCACTTTACCTGACTGCAAAATCGTTGATTAACGAAATTTGGGGACGGAAAGTGCTTCCTTAATACAAGATAGTTAATAAAAGCCCCGGTCAATCTTGGCTGGGGCTTTTTATTTAAGAGCGGCAACCCAAATATCAAAGAGAGCTGTTGAAGCAATAGGATGCACAATTAACATCCCGCCATTTGTTGGGAAAAGATCTTCTTCGCCTTGCTCGTTTAGGACTATGCATCCTGCTTCTTTAGCAATCAAAGCAGCAGCCAAGTGATCAATCGGGCTAAAGCGATGGACAACAGATCCAATTCCGTAATTGGCTGCAGCTGCTGTCAAAGTTAGGGTCCCCGCTCCCATAACTCGCATAGTGCAATAACTTTCATGAAGTCCTTCTAGAAAGTTTTGAAAACCAGGCCAAGGTTCTGATCCCACTAGTTCTGTGAGTACAACTCTGCCTGCAAGTGGCGTTTTCGTCGAAGCATCGATTGGCTTTGGTACAACTAGTGGCAAGCCATTCACGGTCGCACCACGACCTTTAGCCGCTTGAAAAAGTTTGTTTCTCCACGGATCGATAGTGACCCCAACGAGTGGGTCTGTTCCTACTGCAAGTGAGAGTGAGAGCGAACTCCAGGGCGTTCTGTTTGCAAAATTAGTTGTGCCATCGACCGGGTCGATATACCAAGTGGGTGTAAGTGGATCGAACTCTCCACCAAACTCTTCGCCAACAATGTTGTGTGTCGGGAAGGTAGCTTTGATCATTTCACGTGCGTGACGTTCAATAAAGAGGTCTACTTCAGTGACGAGGTCAGCAGGATTGGCCTTGGTTTGAATATCTCCTGGAACCATCCAATTACAAACTTGAATTGCCCAGCTCCCAATACTTTGTGCCAATTCGATGGCGCGGTCGATGTCCAGAGGATCTGCGTCAGAATCATCCGCAATGACTTTCTGAAGGAGTTCTAAATTATTAGTCGTAATAGAATCAATTCCTATGGATTTAGCCCATCGCATCGTTGGGGCGTCATCGATAGTCCAGGCAGATGCCTTCAACCCAAGAGCGTGCACTTCAGCGATTCTGCTGGTTGTCCAAAATGAGTAGTGAGAATTTATGAATTCTGGCGAAAGTTCCTTGATCAATTCTTGGTCTACTGACTTATTTTCATTCCAGGGCGCCCAGATTCGCGAGGTTGATGAGTTCTGGCGTATCAAGAGCATTGCCTCAAGGTTGCCGCACCAAATCACTCTGGTTGGACCTAACCCTGAATCCTCTACGAGTTTGAGAGCATTGATTGCATGAATTGGCGTATCCATGTCAATCATTATTGAACACTTGGTGCTCTGAAAAAGTTCTAGAACAGTTTCAAGAGTTGGAATGCGAAATTGGGCGAAACCAATTTGTGAAATTTCATCAAGGTTAAGTGAGGAAGCTTCAGCCGGGAATCCCCATAAACGCTCCAAGCTGGAATCATGGAGAACAATAATGTGGCCGTCTTTTGACTGCCGGATATCAATTTCGACTATTTCTGCGCCCAAATCGATGGCAGATTGAATCGAGGCGATTGTATTTTCCCGAAAACTCGACGAATCTCCGCGGTGAGCTGTTGCAAACAAGGGTGGATGTTTCATTAACCGACGAGTTTCCCATTCTGGTAACGGAGAGACTTCTTGATCTTCACAAATACATTTTCCCCCACAGCAGGGATGAATTCGTTTGTAAAAGCTTTAAAGATGCCATCTTCTCGGCGAATCACGACTTCGAAGAAGTGGCCTCTTGGAATTACTAGCACAACGGTTCCCGGCAAGGCATCATCATTTTGCTGGCTACTCAAAATCAAATCCTCGGGGCGAATGCCAATTACATCACTTCCTGAAACAATGCGACCCTCAACAAGATTGCCTTCAAAACGATTGAGCGCTCCGATAAATGTTGCAACGTATTCGGTGGCGGGATGACGATAAAGATCTTGTGGATTTGAGAACTGTTCAATCTTTCCCGCATTCATCACGGCAACTCTGTCTGAAATGGAAAGCGCCTCTTCCTGATCGTGAGTCACAATAACTGTAGTGATGCCAAGTCTGCGTTGTAGCTCGCGTATATCCTCGCGAACTTTCTCGCGTAGTTTGGCGTCAAGGTTAGAAAGAGGTTCATCAAGCAAAAGTACATCCGGCTCTTGAACAAGGGCTCTAGCAAGGGCAACG
>SERZ01001667.1_pt1 | contig 12148 bp, 11 predicted proteins | sample 3171461 | NCBI WGS metagenome assembly SERZ01 (sample SAMN06051861, study PRJNA518727) | freshwater metagenome | biome: subpolar coniferous forest; feature: holomictic lake; material: water; isolation source: holomictic Lake 227, 6 m depth | place: Canada: near Kenora, Ontario | collected... | reverse complement strand
GCAATGCCTTCTGGAATTTTGGCATCAACGACTCTTTCAATGTCAGGCGTTCTTTCTCCACCGCCATGGATTCTGTCATGAGTTTTTTGGCGATTTCATTGGTCATGGTTTGATAATTCTGGGCATAGTCCACAATGAGCTTTGTAATCCGTTCATTGATTTTGGTTAATTTGGTTTGATATTCCTGATAAATCGGCCAGAATGCCTTGGCTTCGACATCGGTCAGATTCATATTCGCGGCCACGACTAATTTCTTGTCGGCCTGAATTTTTGCCCGCAGAATTTCCATGTTGCTTGGGGCTTTATCCGTTTTCTCTTCCGCAAAAACCGGTGAAGAAATCAGAGCCAAAACCAAAATACATGCTGTTGTGACGGCGGCCAATCCAATGTGACGTTTCATCTGTTTCATTTTTGTTTTCCTTTCAAGATTGTTTAAATGATTCATAAATTGGGCTATCGGTTACTTGACTGAATAGCCCTTGGCTTCAAGGCAAGTAGCTCTTGCCCTGAGATAATCCTGTTGTTTTGCGGCCTGCTGCGCTGATGCCTCCTGCTGTTTTTGAGACTGCTGTTGCTCCTGTTGCTTCTTGCTCTGAATCCGTCCGCCTACTACGCCGGCTGCGGCTCCAACTGCAGCTCCCTTGCCCGCCTCACCGCCCATTGAACCCGCCATCGCCCCTACTGCGGCGCCCTTTGCCGCTCCTTTGGCTCCGGAACCCTGTTGTGCGCTTGCAGGCTGCTGCGCCTGCTGAGAAGATGCCTGCGCCGCCAATGTGGGGTCGAAATTCGTTTGTTGCACTGCCCAGAGATGGCAGTCGTATTCATCTTTCTTTTGCTTCTCGGGTGTCTGACCATTATTCGGGAAAACATACTGCTGCTGAGCAATGGCGGCAGGGAAGTCCAACAAAAGTGCAACGACGATTACAAGAAGCACCATGGTCGTTTTTCTACTCATAAAATTCTCTCCTTCGTTAAATGATTTCGTTGGCTGACAGAAAAGGATAAAAAACTGTCTCCCCTCTTAGCGTTTTATGCGTATCGGGAGAATATTTCTTGCTTGCCCTATCATATCGACGACGGTCGAGCAAGCATTTGTTTCGAACCAGATTGCCGACATCTCAACAGGAGGCAGGAAATGCGAAAATCGTACCAAGTCAGAGAATCTGTTCGATCCTCCCCGTCTGTCATGCTATAAATAAAGGACATGATCCGGAAATGAGGGTACGCATAACAATGTCGAGATGGGTTTGTGCCGATATATCGGCATAATGCCTGTTTATTGGCATTCGTGCAGTCCATTTGCGGAACTTACGGACAGGTTCAGCAAGTGGGGGCAATCGAAATTATTTGCTTATTTAGCTTTCATGACCCTGCACCTCCCTGTTCGGTATCCGCCATCCCCTGCTTTTCTATGTAGAATACCCCTTGACAAACAAAAACAGTCTCTATACCCTGATTCGCGATCAGTTGAAAGCAATGTCTCGTGCAGTACAATGATCAACCCAAATTGAACGAAAGGAGAAGTTATGATTTTAAAAAGGGGTTTGTTGCTTGCTTTGCTGTCTTGTTTCGCCTTGGTTTCACCATGCCTTGCCAAACAGGGGGATGCCAAAATCACGGCTGAGGTCAAGTCCGTGATTGAGCAGCATAACCTGGCGCTCAGCGCACAGAATATCAAAGGGATTATGTCCATCTATTCTTCAGATCCGAGTACCGTCCTTATGGGCACAGGTCCCGGAGAGGCTTATGTGGGAGAAGAGGGGCTATCGGGGGCTTACAATCAGATTTTCAACAGATTCAAAGCTGATTCACTTAGTTTCAAGTACGATTGGGTCGCTACCGGATCAAAGGGTGACATCGCCTGGTTTGCCGTGACGACGACGATGTCGGGCATCGTGAACAACGAGCAGAAGGAACGCGCATTCAACATGTCGGGCTTGCTCCGGAAGGATAAAGGCAAATGGCGTATTGTCAGCATGCATTTTTCCAGGCTGGGCGCCGAGGAGTAACAGGCCGTTGAGCCGACAAAATGAAATGCCGCAGTTAAACCTCAACGAGTTCTGCGTCTTCAGCTCTTATTGATGGAGCTGCACAGCGTCTTGGCTGGATGCATCCGCTAAAAAAATGGAGGGCGAAAATGGATAAAGATACTAAAGAACGGCATGACAAAGAGATTTCGAGCAACGAGAAAGAATTGATAGATAGGAGAAGTTTTCTCCTCAGCCTTAAAAAGTGGTCCAAAATCGTGATCGGTGGCGCACTGGTTGGCAGCGCCCTGTTGGATCACGGCACAGAGATAGAAGCGGCTGCATGGGCTAATCGCGGCGGTGGCGGCGGTGGAGCGTGGGCCAACCATGCTGGTGGGGGTGGTGCTGTAGTCCGTCCCGGCGGCAGCACTGCCTGGGCCAATAAAGCAGGCGGGGGAGGTGCGGCCTGGGCCAACCGCGGGGCTGCCTGGGTGAACCGATTCTAGCCTCAAATTGGAATGGCTACCAAAACGGTTTTTAGATATTCATTCCGCGTTATTTCGGGATAAGACACTTTGACAGAGTCTATTGTCTATAACATACCCACAACGATGGTCGAAGCATTCCGGCGGAATATTGTTGTTCGCTCCATCGACCCATCTGAAATGCTTCAGAAACTTACTCAGAACGATCTCAAAAGACTTGCGTACCTTCAGATACTTGGTACCGGCGGCGACATTGACAGTTTGATGCACTGGAAGCATTCGGTCCCTGTCGATCTGGTGGTTCAGCAACCGGAGTCGGACTTGCCCCTGCTCTATCGCTACTCGCCATTGATCGCCGAACGCCCGGTCCGAGTTTCAGTTCGGGTTGCAGCAGGATTCAGCAAAGTAGTGAAGCTTGCTCTCTCATTGAATTTCACAGTCAAACTCGAGGTAACTCAACCGGAACCGGCCCTGATAGAAGAACTGCTTCAAATTGCAAACCTATACCTTCATCAGACAACGGTGTCTCAGCCGGTTGAGTTCATCCACAGTATCTTCTGGAGCTTCTACAACAGAAACCCCGTCACGCTTTGGGCCATACAGGAAGAAGATCCGGCCCACTTTCGCTACATTACCGATCTTGGCGTAGAGACACTGTCCAGACGGCTTGCCGGAGTGGAGTCGAAATACGGTGTCGCTTCCTTCATCAGGGAATTCACCGAAGAGTTGCTCATCGAAAAGCAGGAGTGTGGTGATTGCGCGTTTTTTGAAAACTGTGCCGGATACTTCAAGTGGCCCCGGATAGAATACCGGTGTGACGGCGTGAAGGCGCTATTTCAAACGCTCCGGGCGGCGGCCGAGGAATTGAGAGCGGATATTGTCTCATTCAGCACGCCAGGGCAGGAAAATCGGCCATGAAGGCCACCCCTTTTTCCCTCATACTGTTACCCACTCTGGGGTGCAATGCAGAATGCGATTACTGCTTTGAAAGCAAATTGGACCATCATCTCAGCCTGGATCAGCTTCCCACCATAGTCCAAAAAGTCATTGACTACATGGAACTCAATCATTTCGAAGCCATGTCCATCTACTGGCAAGGGGGCGAAGTCATGACAATGTCCCCAACGTGGTTTGAGCAGGCGCATGGAATCATTCAGGAAATCGCAACACGCCGGAACCGGCAAGTTACCAATTATATTCAATCCAACATGATCTCCTACAGCAGAAAATGGAACAGGGTACTTGCGGAAATGTTCGGCAACAGTGTGGGCTCTTCCATGGATTTTCCCAATCTTCACCGAAAAATCAAGGGCGGGAGCCCGAAAGCGTATGAGCAGATATGGTCGCGAAATATCCGTGAGGCCAAAGCGGCCGGAATAGAAGTCGGGGTCATATCAATCCCCAATGAACAGACCCTGGATATGGATGCTGAAAGATTCTACTCCTATTTTGTGAATAAACTGGGAATTACCGATTTTCAGATCAACACGCCTTTTCCTGGAGGTTCCCAAAACGATGTGAAAACGGGTTTTCCTTTAGAAACGCATCGGCTAAGCCGCTTTCTGGCGAATCTCTCCAATGTATGGATGGAGCAGGGCTTCCGCCGTGGGGTTAGGATCGGTCCCATCAATCAACTGCTCGACTATTTTGTTTATGGGAAGCAGAACCTGCTCTGCATTTGGCGGGACAACTGTGTCAACGAGTTCGTTTGCGTCGATCCGCGAGGTTATGTGGCTCAATGTGATTGCTGGGTTACCGGCTATCCCGAATCCCGGTTCGGCAATATTTTTGACACCGGCAGCCTCTCGGACTTGCTGCGGAACAGCGAAGCCCGTCGGCGTCTTCAGGCCAGACCAGGAGAGCTGATCCTGAAGGAAGACTGCTTGGACTGCGCTTACCTGACTATCTGCCACGGAGGGTGTCCGGTGCGGGCTTATACCGTACATGGCGATCTCTTCAGGAAAGACCCTTATTGCCAGCTCTACAAGAGAGTTTTCCAGAATATGGAGGCGATTGCGGCAAATTTTTCCCTGAAAAATTGAAGACATACCTTTCACAGACAAAATTAGCAATTACTTCACCAGCTCAATCTCTCCTGGCCGCCAGGTCTTGTCGAACCACGGCTCCAGCGGACTGTAGAGTCGCAAAATGGTGTTCCACCCTTTACTGGGCACGGTCTGAATCCAGTTCACCTTTTGTACCGTGGCCTTCGGACCAAAGTAGATATCCACCGAGCCATCCGCGTTGACCACGAGGTTCTTATTCTGACTGCTGACGCTCGGGAACTGCTGGTCAGTCTGCACCATGGAGCGTGCCTGGTCGTCATAAATGATTACCGACCAGAAGTTCTTGACCGGGATGTTGGGAGGCAAGTGAAGCCTGTAGCTATTACCGCCATCGAGCGGTGCGCCTTTTGCGTCTTTGGCCGTCCACGCGTATTGCGAGCCTTCGCCGACCATCTTCATCTCCATTGCCGGCGTGACACCAGTAGCCATGAAATAATAAAAGATGTACGCATCCAGATTCAGAACATCAGGCTGGGTCTGGAACTTATAGCCACCGACGAACGGCAGTTGCCAGGAGCTGTCTGCATAATAGTAGGCTTCCTTCTGCCGCATACTGAAAGCGATGGCGCGGGCAGTGGCGTCACCTACGGCAGCGGCTTCGGCAAGTATCTTTTTCATACGTGCGTCAGGTGCAAAAGGCTTGCCTTTCACGATGCCGATTGAGGCGAAAAAACCCAGCCGAATGGGATCAAGGGACTCGCTTGGTTCCTCTTGCACGACCTCGTTGAGAAGCTTCCAGAAGGTGTAATCCGCCGGTGCAACCGTACAGAACGCTTTGCCGGATACGTTCACGAAGTTCATGGCCGGGGGATTGGCTGCTTCGGACAGGTGATATATCTTTGTGTGATTTTTCACCAGATCAACGCCCGGTTTTGGATCGCCATCCACCACAAAGCTGCGCCATGGCGCCCAGAGGTTGAAAGTCGGTGACTTTACGACAAAATAGCCGTCCGGAATTTCGCCCTTGTAGCCCGGGGGAAGAATCAGAAACTTGCCGCCCTCACCTTTGTCGGGACCTGTGAACCCGATATCAACAACCCACCGATACCACATATCGTTGATGGCGCCGAGCACCTTCGGCGGGGCTTCCAGAACCACTGGACCGCCGTGCAGATCGAGCCACATCCAGCTATAGGGTGTTTCAGTATTTGGAGTCAGGAAGATCGATTTTGAATCCATCCGATTTTCAAAGATCGGCACAGTTGTGTTGGCCAGACCCAACTTCAGTATCTCATTCCGATTTGCAACCTGACTCACCGCCGGCATTCCCAGCAGGTACACCTGTACCGCGCGCTGGAAGTCGAGATTGTCATAGAGTTTCTCTACGGAAGCCTTGTCCGGGAAGCCGTCGAAGAAATTCAGCGTGCCCAGCCGGGTCTCCACTTTGTCTGGCGAGGCGATACCGGGTGGGATTTCCGTTGTCATCTTCATTTTGGGCGATGTCGCATGTCCTGCCAGCGCAAAACCACCCACCATTAAAGCCACAAGAATCGCTTGATATAAAACAGTTTTTTTCATACGATTTTCTCCTTTACTTGTTGTGAAGTTGTACTATCTGTACAGCAATTCATGGAAGAGCTGATGACGCTACTATGGAAGGTTGTGAAGTGATTTGCCGCAAATGGGCCGCCACCATCGTTCGGCTTTGCCAGAGGATGCGCCCCATCATCCCCATGAAAGGGATGGAAATCACCAGGGTGATGAGAAAGATGCCGTCCATGGGGGCTTCCAGTTTCTGAAGGAACAGCATCAGTACATATACCCCGGCAAAATAGCCGGCCAGCCGAATGAAATTCTGATGAAGGAGAGCAGACGTTGCGTCCGAGACCGGTACCAGGCGCAATTGGGCCGCATGGGGAGACCATATCAGACGGGATAGAAGGGTTATCAGGCGAATCAATACAATGACCATCATCACGGCAATGAACAAGAGCAGGTAGCCACCCTCATTGGAAAAGGGAATTACAGCGAACAGCAGTCCGCTAATCAGTGCGAAAATAACAATTCCCACAAAATCCGGTAGAATTCTCGCCACGGCGGTACCGAAGCGCATCCAACCCTGCATTGACGGCGCCGCATCGAAACGTTCCCGCATGCCGGCGCTGAACCGCCAGCAAAACCGCTCCACTCCCAGCGCAAGGCCAATGATCACCGCCAGAGCGAGAAACATCTGAAGCAGCGCTGTCAAACCCTCCCCATCGGTCACCTTTTGGAGGATTTGCGTCATATCGGAGAAAAACTTTGGCGGATAGTGTCCCAATTCCGAAATCCGCTGCTGAAACAGGATGGAAAATGATTCCAGTCGATTCATCCATCCGGATTGTCCGGGTGTCTGGTGAGCCTGGGGCAGGCTTTTCGCCAGTTGTTGGAGCAGTATCTGCCGGACCTGCTCATCGCTGAGCCGGGAGAGCAGTTGAGTGACTTCGCCCATGGATTTGAGGTGCAGCGTTTCAAGCGACGGGGCGGGTGGAGCAGCTTTTTCTTTGGCGGCGAACCCTGTGGCAAAGCAAATCAGGATCAGGCAGACAATGAACATAAGGCGGCTGATAATCGTGATCGGACGATAAAATGAACATTTAAATTGTTTCATACGACCTTTCCCTTTGGTTGGTGTGCAGGATGGTGAAGGTCTCCTTACAGTCCTTTGCTGCGGCCGGTTTCTTGTCTCTGGTTTTCATTATTTTGGCCTTCTTGTTTTTTTGATGGTTGCCGCACCCGCCGGATTACTTCGGAAACAGGAATGTCAGCACCAGTCGTGCTCCGAAGCCTTCGGGTCCGTTCTCCGGTGATTCGGCCCAGTAACGGACTCCGGCGGTGAGCTGCATCGGAAGCTTGCCGATCTTGAACAACTGGCCGACCGTGAAATTAACGGGCACCGACCACGCAGAATTATGCCAGTCATAAGTGGATTCAGTGTTCAATCCGATCGTTGTTTTCGTCTTTGTGGTGTAGGAGACAAACGGCTGCAGGAACGTTGAACTGATGTAGGCCCGGTCGTCTTTCCCCTCAAATGACTCCAGGTGATTCGCCAGAATGCCATAAGTCCATCCATGTGCCTGTTGCAGCGCAACCACGGTCGGTCCCGCTCCCCACTTTTCTCCTCCCAGCAAACTGTCGGTAGCCGAAGGATAGAGAAACACCGGCCCTGCGCCCAAAATCCAGCCGCCGACCGGCTCCTTCGGCGAGAAAAAGAAACTCTGGAGGATATCGCCAAGTCCCGAATCGTGTTCGCCCTTTACCGGAATGTCATGCTGATCCATAAGCGGTACGATCGTCCGCGTGATCAGGTTCCAGTCCGCGTTGAGAGAGAACGGCCAGACTGGTTGGATGTTCAGGACTGACTTGGAGCCGTCGTCGTTCGGCCCGATGTTTTTATCGTAGTTGTACTGCAACGGAACGCTGATAAGGCTTGCGACCGGATTGGACAGCTTCTTTGCCAGTTCCTCTTCGGTGTCCTCGGCAAATGCCGCGCCCGTAATCGCCAGCACCAGTGCCAGTGCCAGTGCCAGTGTCGGTGTCAGCAAGAAAGATATGCTTCTGATTTTGAGCATTTTTATTCTCCTTTTGAATTCTCTTGGATTTGCGGCATCGATGAGTGCTTTTAATAATGATTGTGCGCCATTCATGATCTAATCTCCTTTCTGCTTTCGAAATCTTTCACGCTGATTGTGCGACGGATGGCGGCAAGGATGTCGGAGCCGGAGTCCATCTTGCGGAAGTAACCGGCGCAACCGGATGCCTCAGCCTGTGCCCGCACCTCGGGATCATCGTGCGCCGTGATGAAGATGACAGGGGTGGCATCCATGACAGCGGAGAGTCTCCGGCGCAGATCCAGTCCGGACATTCCTTTGAGTTGGATGTCGAGCATCAGGCAATCAAACTTCGGACGCTTCGTGTCCGCAAGGAAAGCTTCGGCGGAGGGATAAGTGATCGGCTGAAGGTGAGCGGCCCGCAGCAGCCGGCTCATCGAGAAGCAAAGTCTCTCGTCATCATCAATGACCGCGATATAGATGTTTTGGGTGCTGTCCATGACAATACCCATATCACACGGGACGGCCACCGTCTACTGCCCTTTAGGGAAGGTCGGCAACGGGGGGCTCATAAGCGGGGCGAACCTTATTGGATTATATTTAACACCGGATCGGGCCGCTTTTGAATGCTATTGCGAGTTATTATTATGGACAATGGGTGTTATTGGGTGTGGTATGGGTTTCATGATCCGAGCCGACGCTATCCAGATTACCCCGGAGATATCGGGCCTGATTGGGCAATCTGTGGCACTGCATAAGTTTAGTGGCCCCTCATGTAGCTGCGCAAAATAGCGTTGATCCTTGTCTGATACCCGGGTTGCCGCCGTAACCAGTCAATCAAATCCGCTTGGCATCCTCGAATGCAATTCTATGCTTTCGAGGCCGCCAAACTCCAGCCACAACTTCGTCAGCTCGGCGGTCGAATCCACATTAAGCTTGGTCTTGATGGCGGTGCGATGGAGTTTTACTGTGCGTTCGTGGATGCCAAGGTCGTATGCGATTTGCTTGTTCAGCTTTCCCTGCACGACGTGCTGCAGCACCTCATGTTCGCGCGGGGTGAGCATGGTGAAGCGCTTACGCAACGATTCCAGCCTTGCACGCTTGGCGCGCTCGCGGACATCGCGGTCGATCGCGCGTTTCACCGCATCGAGCAAATCCTCCTTCGGTGCGCGCTTGGTTAGAAAATCTTCCGCACCCCGCCGCATTGCTTGCACAGTGGTCGGAATATCTCCGTGACCGGTGAGGAAGATAACCGGCAACCTGTGCCCCTCCTTCGCAAGTGCTTCCTGCAAGTCCAGCCCGCTCAAGCCGGGCATCTGTAAATCCACAAGGACGCATCCCGGCACATCAAGCTCCGGTTGGACCAGGAACTCCGCCGCCGAATCAAATGTCTTCACAGCGAAACCAGATGCACGCAGCATTCGTGCGACTGCCGTTAGAAAAGAGGCATCGTCGTCCACAATCCGGACAATGGGGACGGGTGCATTCACTTCGCGTTGTCTCCCGCCGCCGGCAGGGTGAAGGTGAACGTCGCCCCGCCGGCTTCGTTGTTTTTCGCCCGGATGTTTCCACCTATCGCCTCGATGATGTTGCGGGAGATCGCCAGCCCCATCCCAAGACCGTTCGGCTTGGTGCTGAAGAACGGTTCGAAGATGTGAGCAAGCTTGTCCGCCGGAATGCCGTAGCCGGTATCACTCACGGCGACCTCGACCTGCGTGCCCGCAGACTGGACGCGCACGGTGATCTGGCGGCCATCGGATGTGGAGTCATTCATAGCGTCCATCGCGTTTAGCAGAAGATTCAGTAGCACCTGCTGCAATTGAACCCGATCGCCGCTAACCGGCGGAAGCGATGAAACGGGTTCGGTCGCCAGCCGGACATTGCGTGAGTCGGCTTCCGGGCGCACAAGGGTGATGACTTCGTCGGCCAGCACGTTCAAATAGAGCAGGCTGTGTTCAACTTTGCGCCGCTTCAGCAGGGTACGCATCCTGTCGATCACCGCACCTGCGCGCTGATCGTCCTTGCGGATATCCGCAAGGATGGCGCGCACTTCCTCCAGGTCCGGTGAGGATGCCTGCAGAAAAAGCTCCGCCGCCTCGGCATTGCGGAGGATGGCGCCAAGCGGCTGGTTCAATTCGTGCGCCAACGACACAGCCAGTTCGCCCATTGCGGAGACCCGTGCAACGTGAGCCAGTTCGACGCGCTGTTGCACGATCTCCTGAGCGGCCTGCTTACGATCGGTGATATCGAGAGACAGGCCCGTCATCCTGTTCGGCTTACCCGAAGGCGTTATGAGCGCCTTGGCCAGAACCTGAAACCAACGGATGCTTCCATCAAGCAGCACAATCCGATAGTCATTACGGAAATCCGCTCCTTCCTCGAGGCACTTCCGTGAGGCCTGAACGACCCAATCAATATCGTCGGGATGCAGCCTGGAAAGAAATTGCTCAAAGGGTATCTGTCCAGCCGATGAAAAATCGTATAACATGCCGGTTCTTTCTGTAATCCATATTAGGTTGGTTCTAAAATCCCATAACCATAGTCCCACGCCTGCGGAATCCGTAGCCAGGTTCAGCCACTCTTCATTTTTGTGAAGATCATCCGCCAATTGCGAGGCCCGGAGCGTTTCATCGCTCATTTCGTAGGCCATCACCGTAACGATGCCAAGGAAAAACAGGCTGGGTGTTACCGGGATATGGATAAAACCCCAGAACGCCAGCACAAACTGTCCTAAACCGCCCATGACGAAGAACACGATGGTTCCACCCAGCAACACCAATGACCGCTGGTCGCCCTGCCGCCAGACTGCAACAGTGGCATCCGCGACGAAAATCACGAGCAACAACAAACTAAACTGGCCGACGAGCATCCACGGATTCGATACCCCCTCGGCGACAGAAACGGATTCCCAAAAGAATGGGATGTGCCGCAGCCCGGTGATTTCGCGGTAGTTGAGATTCTGGCCCACCAGGAAATTGAGCAGCAGCGATAAAGTCCGCATCCCGCAGACGGTCCAGGCTATCCATGGTCGCCCTGCCCGAAAGCAAAGCCGCACGAAGCCGACCAGCGAGAGGATCACAACCCAGTAAGGCACATGTCCCCACCGCACGACCATGCTGAACTCCCGTGCCGTCTCCGCCCGCATCAACAACAACTCACATCCCGCCACGGCAGCCGTTGCCGCAGCAGTCAGGGCAAAGAGCAGACTGGTCCATGCCGTGCGCTTCTTGCACCAGATCAGCAAATGCATCGCCGCCAGCGTAAGACACGCCGACGCGACCATGGACCAGATGATCGTAATCCAGCTCATGTTCCGATTTTCTCCGGGAGGGGTTCCTGATAGTGAAGAATTCGTTTTTCCGTCTGGTTGCGCTCAGTAATGAGGACCCGTTTGGTTTCTTTAGCTGCCAATGAAGGCATGATCACGCCAGGCAGGAATGGCAGGGAGACTGGAAAGACAAAAATATTGATAAAATGCCGTTTCATAAAGTACGTTACTTCTGACACAGCTTCATTTTCTTTGCAATCAGAAACAATGAGAATCTACGCGAGCAAGCGTACCCGTCCGGTCGCGATATCGCATAGCAAGTCGATGGCAAAAACATCCGGGGGGATGTCTTTAACAACTGATTCTGATCAAAAATAACCATAAAAATAAAAGGGTGTTTTCCAAATAGACACAGGCATGATCTATTCGTACTCCCATTAAATGTGTGGGTTAGGAAATTATCTCGACAAGGGTTTTCCTTTCCTGTATGTTCCCGTTGGAATGTTCTGAAGGTGCGCGGCGGTATATCCATCTGTTCTGTTGCACAGGATGTCCAATGCCAAACCCGTCCCACAGGTACAGGAAAGCGATGCGGACAGATATCGTATTCCGTTCAAAAGACAAGTAAAAGGAGAAATAGATGAACCGAGTCCAGAAAACTTTTGCTCAAGGAATGGCTTTCATGTTGGTGCTTGCTTTGCTCTGCGGATGTGCATCTACCGGCACCTCGAAATCTGCAAAAACTCCGGAGCGGATCGGGTTTTTGAGCAATTACGAGCTGTTGAAGCCGATAGACGGTGATGATGGCGCGCAGGTGTGGCGCCGCCAGGAC
>SERZ01001666.1_pt1 | contig 12149 bp, 11 predicted proteins | sample 3171461 | NCBI WGS metagenome assembly SERZ01 (sample SAMN06051861, study PRJNA518727) | freshwater metagenome | biome: subpolar coniferous forest; feature: holomictic lake; material: water; isolation source: holomictic Lake 227, 6 m depth | place: Canada: near Kenora, Ontario | collected... | reverse complement strand
TTTTACCTTGGCGATGCTGTTCGCTATTCTGGTGTCTTTGACCGTCAGTGCCTGGCCTGCGATCAGTAAATACGGTCTCAGCTTTCTGGTTAATACGACATGGGATCCGGTCAAAGAAGAATTCGGTGGCCTGGTCATGATCTACGGCACCTTGATGACGTCGATCATTGCCCTGGTTATTGCGGTCCCCGTCAGCTTTGGTATTGCCTTGTTCCTGACGGAACTCGCGCCTGCCTGGCTCAAGCGCCCGTTGGGCACGGCCATTGAGTTGCTTGCGGCGATCCCTTCCATTGTTTACGGTATGTGGGGACTGCTGGTGTTTGGCCCCTTGTTGGCCACCTACGTCCAACAACCCTTGCAAAACATATTTACCGGTGTGCCTTACCTGGGTGCTTTTTTCTCGGGTCCTCCTGTGGGCATCGGCATTTTGTCGGCCGGCATCATTTTGGCCATCATGATCATTCCGTTCATTGCGGCAGTCATGCGAGATGTCTTTGAAGTCACCCCCACGCTGCTCAAAGAATCGGCCTACGGATTGGGTGCCACGACCTGGGAGGTCGTGTCTACGGTGGTGTTGCCTTACACCAAGTCAGGTGTCATTGGCGGCATCATGCTCGGACTCGGTCGTGCCATTGGTGAAACCATGGCGGTTACTTTTGTCATCGGTAATTTCAACCAACTGGATTCTCTGAGTTTGTTTCAGGCCGCCAACAGCATCACCTCCGCCTTGGCCAATGAGTTTGCCGAAGCTGGTGAAGGCTTGCACCAAGCGTCCCTGATGTACCTCGGTCTGGTACTCTTTTTCATCACCTTTGTTGTGCTCACACTGTCCAAGATTTTGCTTGCACAACTCAAGAAAAACGAAGGAGCACGAACATGAGCACGGCAAATACATTGACTTCCATTGCCGAACTGGATCAGTCGCGTCAGGCTCGTTACGCCAAGCGCAAGTTTGTCAATCGCGTAGCTCTCACCATGTCGTTGACAGCCATGGCCTTTGGCCTGTTCTGGTTGTGCTGGATCTTGTTCGAGACCGTACGTCTGGGCATTGATGGACTCACGCTCGACACGCTGACCCAAATGACCCCCCCTCCCAACGATGCGGGTGGTTTGGCCAATGCCATTTATGGCTCCTTTTTGATGGTGGCGCTGGCGACCTTTGTTGGCACACCAATCGGGGTGATGGCAGGCATTTATCTGGCCGAGTTTGACTCTAAAGGCTGGCTTGCTTCGACGACGCGTTTTGTCAATGACATTTTGTTGTCTGCACCCTCCATCGTGATTGGCCTGTTTGTCTACGCAGTGATCGTGACACGGTTCAAATCGTTTTCAGGCTACGCCGGCATTGCTTCGCTGGCTTTGATTGTGATTCCGGTCGTGATTCGCACCACCGAAAACATGCTCCAACTGGTCCCACCCGGCTTGCGTGAAGCGGCTTATGCATTAGGTGCTCCCAAATGGAAAGTGATTTTGAGCATCACTTTACGGGCAGCCAGCTCTGGCGTGGTGACCGGTATTTTGCTGGCTGTGGCCCGCATTGCCGGAGAAACAGCACCGTTGTTGTTTACGGCCTTGAGCAACCAGTTCTGGACTTCCAGCCTGAGCGAGCCGATGGCCAGTTTGCCGGTGACCATTTTCAAGTTCGCCATGAGTCCTTATGAGAATTGGCAAAAATTGGCTTGGGCTGGTGTGTTCATCATCACGATCGCGGTTCTGGGACTGAACATCCTGGCCCGAGTACTGACCCGTAATAAATCCTGAGCTAACTACTGTTAAAGCTACGAACAAAGGCAACCATGACTACAGCTGTTACAACAACTGAAAAGACGAAGATTTCCGTCAAGGATTTGAACTTTTATTACGGAAAGTTCCATGCGCTCAAGGGTATTAACCTTGAAATTCCAGAAAACAAAGTCACGGCGTTCATCGGTCCGTCCGGTTGTGGCAAGTCGACTTTGTTGCGCGTATTCAACCGTATGTTCGAGCTGTATCCCGAACAACGGGCTGAAGGCGAAATCATTCTCGACGGTGAAAACCTGTTGACCAGCAAAAAAGACGTGGCTCTGCTGCGCGCCAAAGTGGGCATGGTTTTCCAAAAACCGACGCCGTTTCCGATGTCGATTTTTGACAACATCGCTTTTGGCGTCAAACTTTTCGAGTCGCTCAATACCAGCGATATGGAAGAGCGCGTTGAGTGGGCCCTGCGTAAAGCGGCGCTCTGGACCGAGGTGAAAGACAAGCTCAATCAAAACGGCTCCAGTCTTTCTGGGGGGCAACAGCAGCGCCTGTGTATCGCTCGTGGCATTGCCATCAAGCCTGAGGTGTTGTTACTGGATGAGCCTTGTTCGGCGCTGGATCCCATTTCCACAGCCAAGGTTGAAGAGTTGATCACTGAACTCAAGAGCGACTACACCGTGGTGATCGTGACGCACAACATGCAGCAAGCCGCACGTTGCAGTGATTACACCGCCTACATGTACCTTGGTGATTTGATGGAGTTTGGCTCAACAGAGCAAATGTTCTTCAAACCCATGCGCAAAGAAACCGAAGATTACATAACCGGCCGATTTGGTTAAGGAGACGACATGCCTGAAAAACATCTTTCCACGCAGTTCGACAGCGAACTCAGCGCAATATCAACCCGAGTGATGGAGCTTGGGGGACTGGTTGAATCACAAATTCGCCAGGCTATTTACGCCTTGTCCCAGTTCAGTGTTGATGTCGCCAACGAAGTCAGTGCTGCTGAAGTTCGCGTGAATGCGATGGAAGTGGACATTGACCGCGAGTTGTCCAATATTATTGCGCGCCGTCAGCCTACTGCCGTTGACTTGCGCTTGTTGATTGCTATTTCAAAAGCCACAGCCAATTTGGAGCGTGTGGGTGATGAAGCTGAAAAAATTGCACGCATGGTGCGCTCAATTATTAGCAGTGGTGCCCCGCGCTCGCTCCCGTCACTTGAACTCCGGGTGTCCGCTGACATGGCCTCAGGCTTGTTGCGCAAGGCACTAGATGCGTTTGCACGACTTGATACAGCGGCGGCGGTGGCCATTCTGAAAGAAGACAACCTGATTGACCAGGAGTTTGACGGCTTTGTGCGCAAGTTGATCACCTACATGATGGAAGATCCACGCATGATCTCGCCGAGTCTTGATTTGCTTTTTCTGGCCAAAGCCATCGAGCGAATTGGCGACCATGCCAAAAATATTGCCGAGCTGATCATCTACGTGGTGAAAGGGGCTGACATTCGGCACACCTCGATGGATCAAATTGAGTCGGTGCTGAAGTGAGACATCAACCAGGAGTTATCGTCACACACTTTATTAGTAAGTCATCTGGTCAATCAAACCGGACGTACAAAATGCGTTAACTCCTTCTGGAATCGACTCGCCTTCAGTGTCCATTATGTAGTACACCAAGGCCACCGGGCCAAACGGCCACAGAATCAGATGAGTCCTCGCACCGTCTTTGATGGTTCGACTAAAGGCTTCAAGCCAGTCTGGCCATGCAGCATGGTTCAGTCCTGGCTTTTGAATTTGTAATAGCAAGGCGTTGAATGGGGGGAAATTACGTAGACGAACCGAAAAATCGAACAAGTTTTTGTAATCTGCGCCTTAGCGGTACAAGCGCGAATCTTCAAGTAACTGATCCAACATGGATCGCGCTGCATCGGTCTCAGTGAAGTTGACTGGTGCTGACTGGTTCACGGTAACTCCCTGTTTATTTATATTGACGTAATGTTAAGGCCGTTTTTCGATAAAGATTTGCAGCTCAAATATTTGTACAGACTTCCCTGTAAGAGGTAAATGTCAAGGGATCATGACCAACTCCAGTTCGTCATGGATACTTTTGAGCTGCTGGTTATTCTTCAAGTGCGTGCATTGACGCCGTCGCCTTTCTAGATGCAATGCTCATATGCGCAGCATTGTCAAACGCGGCATACATGACTTCACAACACTCTGATACAGCAACAAGCTAAACAGCATGGCTACCGCGTCAACTCAGGAAGCAGTGAGCGCCTGGATCAAAGACGACAAATTGAGATCTGATGACTTCTTTTTTTCCTGCCGAGTCCATATATGAGCATTGCAAGGATAAAAAATGGGGGGTGAAATAAAAAAACTCTGTTGAAAATAAGAAAAAATTTGATTGAAACGAGTTGTTTTGCAAAAAAATTACTCCGAAAAAGATGTTTTCAATTTTTTTTGCAAAACAATTACAGCGAAAAAAGATTTTCTTAATCTTTACCCATCGTAGTTTTTCAAGTTGCAAGGACTTGTTATACGGTGAAAGGAGAAAATCCAACGAAGACAAGCAAAAAAGGAGCACCTCAACAAATTTTATGAGCCATGTTCTTTTATAGTTTTATCGAAATTTGTGAAGTCTTTATAAATTTCTAATCTGGATACGGATGTGTTTTGAAATTAGCTTGATCATATTCACCAGTAATTTGAAGACATTTTTTCCAAGTAATAACGTGACTGATATATATGCGCTGATATTAGCTTTTCAGCTGGGGAGTTAAAGACTTATTACCCACCCTCCCCTAACTTTGCCGGAGGCGATGGGGTGTCCAGAAGCCTGCATCACTTTAAAAAGTTTAATAAATAGCCATTGTGAGCATTGCAAGGATAAATTCAGGGGGTCTTTGTAAAAAAACTTTCATTGAAATAAGAGAAAAATCACTTTAAATCAACACTCCTGCAATTTATCCGCGTTGAATTAAGATAATCCCCCCCTTCCAAGCAAAAAAAATAAAGCAAGAATAGATTTTTAAAATCGTTATTCCTTGAGATTGTCAAGTTGCAAGGATTTACTTATTAGCGTAATCACATAGGATCATCATTTCATGAAATCTCTGGTAGTTATTTGCGACTAGTGGTACCAAGAATTAATATTCGGCTTAATTTTTTAATCAAGAGCCGAAAAATTAATTTTAAATATTTTTTGTCAGCATGAGTGACAGATATTCACTCGTCAGCGTTGTAGCAAGCAATAATTGTGCAAATGCGTTAAATAAATATTAACGCTATACTTTTCCTATTAAATATCTATTTAATCCTACATCCTACATCCTACATCCTACATCCTACATCCTACATCCTACATCCTAATGTATACATATAAAATATGTAAAAATATGATTTAAGCAGAAGTAATTAGATTAAATGATTGGCGATTATCTGTCGCCGCAATGCCAGCTAAGAGCATTATTAATGAACGGCGACAGATAAACCCTATTGAACGAAATCGCCGACCTGGATGTGCGCGGGGTGAAATTGGTGGAAATCTGAACCCTCATTTATAAAGGGGAATGAAAGGTTCAGCAAAGATCATCAAAAACGAGCTCGGCAGTAGCGCGACTAGCCAAAGCACCCTTCAGCGGGGCAAGTCCAAGGTTTAGCGCAGTTTTTGTAGCCTAAAGCCATACAACTGACCATTTGAACTTCCAACTATGAGGGCATTTCAACCCAAACGCCAAAGTTACTACTTGGGTCGACAAACCCCACCTTATCGAGCCGAACGTCAAACAATGTACCTACGCTAAGTGCTCTCGCAAGTTGACGCTTATGCTGGTGAACTTTTGTACTGCCAGTCATTAGCTGTTGCAAACAAATGACGCAGTTTGAAAGTTGGGAAAAGCACACCAAATCTTGGAAGATGCGCTGTTTGCCACAACTTGTCAATATGATTTACAGCACCTTAACGAGCTGAACCGTCGCATGAAAAACTCCCGCGCCAGCGGTTCGTTCAGTACATATTTGATCTAATTGCATCGCTTGAAAAATGTGGAGATATGTATTTACACACCTTATTGATAGCCGTCCAACCGTTGTTCTTGTCACAGCGCGAGAAAACCGAACCTTCTATTTGATCAAATAGGTCACTAACTAGGTGGCCCGGTATGATGCGAAAAACATCAGAAATACAAGTGAGTGAATGATTTACATGTTATCCAGAGCTTCCACCTTTGATTACAAAGTATAGTAATAAAACATCATAATAATATTATGATATTTAATATAATATATCATATTTAACCACATAGATAAATTATATTTAAACATATGAAGCATGACTTGCGCTTGAACTTTTGCTGCATCCACAAAATAATTTGCTAAAAATTTTAATGGAGACAAAAAATAAAAACAGAAGCTGATAGGCAAATCTAGAAGTGACTTTAAAATGAAGGACTTGTAATAATTTTAACTAAATGTTAACATCAAATCTATTACTCTTGAGATGGATCTATGCTCGCAAATTATGAATCCCAATTAGACTGTGAATTACGCGCTATCAGTCGCATCCGCGTTATTGAACTTCTTCGTAAATCACCAACTAATATAAGCGCCATTGATAGCGTGCCCACTTGTGGCGCCATTACAGAAGAGGAAATCGGATCGCGCAGAGAATCTTCCAGTATTAACAATGGGTCTGAAAGCAGTTCGACGCAAAATTGTGATAACCGAATGGGGTCAATAAGTGGTTCAAGTGATCACGTTGGTTTGACTTCCATCGACTGTTGTATCGCAAGTGAAGTTGGTTTGCGAAGCACCGTTGTAGATGTTGATCGAACTAGCATTGAGCAATTAACCGCAGGCACTGGTAAAACGCACGTGCGTAAGCGTGAAGATGCTAATGGCACTGGGAATGTAAGTTCCGATGTTTTTGGCCCAACATTTCTGAATAATTCTGAAATTTTGAATTTGGTTAAACCGTTAACACAGCCTGCAGCCATCTGCAGAGCCTTAGACAAGCTAGGATTTTCCTACATCAAGTCGCCTAATGGACTTCCTGTTGTTAGGCGTCCAGGCCCAGTTGTTAATTCAACGAAAAATTCTGTTCCAGACAGATCGGCGTTGATCGCCAAGATTAATGGCCGGCGGTAGGCCGCGCAGGCAGAATCAAGGGCTTCCATCACGAGTTTATTTAAAGAGTGGGTCGCTTTATTATGTCCACAAAGACAACCGGTGGGAAAACATCGGTAAAGACATTTCTCGAGCACGAGAAATTGCAGCGTCTTTCAACTCATCAGCACCTTTATCTGGAACGATTTCGTACTGGCTGACCGAATGGCTTAAGGAACTGTCCAAGCGAGTAGCTGCAAACGATTTAGCAGCTCGTACGCAAATGGATTACATAGATGCTGTTGATAAGCTGAACCCTTTCTTTGGAAAGATGGATCCTGGAGCAGTAAAGAAGCAGCACATTGCAGAATATCTGGATATCGGCCGTGAGTTGAATCGTAGCGTTCGAGCTAACAGAGAAAAATCTGCTTTGAGTAGCTTTTTCACTTGGCTTATTCGTAATGGAATTACTGAGTCAAACCCGTGTAATGGAATTACACGAAACAAAGAAACCAAACGCGACAGGTGGATCACAGACTCTGAATACAACAAAGTTTTTGACATTGCAGGCCCTGCTGTTAGGTGCTGGATGATATTGTTGTATCGAACATTGCAGCGCCCTAGTGACATCATCAAGTGGAAGCATGACCAAATAACCATTAACGACAATGGAGAGCGAGTTTTAAAATTCCGGCAAAGCAAGACTAGGCGTCTGATGTCTATCATTCTGAATTCAGAAATTGAGAATGCACTGGTTGCAGTGGCATCTACAAGAAGTAAGTCTAGTAATTACTTAATTCCATCGGAGGCGGGGCAGAGCTACACGGAGGGCGGAATTTCGTCAATGTTTAGGCGTCATGTTGTCGATTCAAAAGTTAAAAATTTCGCTCCTTACGACTTGAAAGCGAAGGGTGCAACGGACTTATTTAAAGATGGCGTTTCTCTGGAAGTAATCAGCCAACTTTGTGGGCATACAAGCACAAGGACCACAGAGATTTACATCAAATCGCATTCACCTGAAAGCGTTAGAGCAAATTCACGGGTTGTAAAACGAACTGTTAATGTTTCTAATACTCCTGAGCTGTAGCTATAAGAAAGACTATGATATTGACGTTTAATATTAGAAAGAAATAACTCTAAGTCATTGATTTATATAGTTATTTTACTTTTAAGTTGACGGACTGTTAATCCGTAGGTCCCTGGTTCGAGCCCAGGTCGAGGAGCCAGATACAAAACGAAACAAGCCCTTGCGAGCAATTGCAGGGGCTTTTTTCTTGGCCCAACGGATTCATTGAGTTTCATTTGGGTTCTGCATTGGTTCGGTTGAACTATTTCTGAATATTGCTTCGTATGAATACACCGCTTGTCACCCCCACTCTCTCAATGTCCACGCTGAAAAACGGCATAAGACTGGCCGTTATCGCCCTCGCCGTCCTTTCTCTTCATGCCTGTGCTGTGATTGCAGTCGCAGATGCGGCGGTCACGGTGGTCGCCACCGGGGTCAAAATCACAGCCAAGGCGGTCGGCGCCGTCGCTGAAGCCGTGATTCCCTGAGTGAAAATTGACGGATAGCCCCGCCAAGCCAACTAATTTAATTAACCGAAAGAAAACATGTTTGATAAAACCGGCCAATGGATCTATCTTGAATCGTTTGATGATTTTGACAACGGTCTGTCAGACCTGATTGAACTGTGGTCAAGTACTGCAACCCAAGCGGTCAAAGATTCAGCACTTGCTCACTTCAAAGAAAACCTGGAGGGTGCCATGCTCAATTGGGCTGACAACCGCGCCAAGATGAAAAAATTCACTGCCATTGGCAAAGAACAGGCCGAGTTCGAAGAAGCACTGAAGTAAGGTTCACACATGGCATCGACGAATGAAACTGCAGCCTGGGAAGCGCTGAAAAGTCTTGGTGATACCGCTTTGGCTCACGGTGGCATTCAAGGCGTTCTTCAATTGTTTGTCAGCGTGCTCACTTCAGCAGATCAAGTGGCGCGTGAAAGTGACGAGGCCGGTCATTCTGAAGAGTTGATTTCAGAGGCCATCTGCACCTGGATCACGGCAACTTATGTCCCTGAAATGCAGCTAGCGTTTTCTGACAGACCAAGTACTGAATAAGGTGATCTGCTCAGTGCAAGCCAAGAATAAAGCTTGAACATTTTTGATGCTGTCCAGTAAAAATGAACTTAATAGCTGATTCAATCTGACGAGAAGTGGCACTTCTACGCTGGCCAGGCGCTCAAGGCAATGGTGCTCAATGAGCACGGTGAACTGGGCTGCACCCGTTTGGGGCCGGACATCTTGGGAGATGAATCCCTCCAACACCTTGTTCCGGGCAATACCTAGTTCGCGTCCAGGGTGGCTGCCGGTGGCTCATTTTCACTGGTTGGTTCGCAGAGACGGTGGTGCAGGAACGACGCGATGGACACATTCAGATCAGATAATTCGTTTGTCTACAGCCCGGATAACATCTTTCATCCTGGCAGGAGTTCGAATATTTTTGACTGAGCGAAAATCAAACCTATGTACCAAAATCGATATCTGGCCTTTGCAGGAACATTCTTTCTCATCACGGCTTGGATGCTGAAAGACTTCCTCCCTGGTCTCGTTTGGGGTGCGGTTTTCGCCATATCGCTGTGGCCACTTTTCAACCGAGCGACGGTTAAATTCGGTGAAAAGCTGAAGAATCCCGCGATGTTGTTTGCCTTTGTGTTCATTATCGTTTTCGTGTTGCCGCTCGCCTATGTCGGCTACGACATTGCGCAGCTTTACAGCGCGGGGAACAGCTTTCTAACGAGAAATGCCCAAGGCCTTATACCGGTCCCAGCGTTCATTAGCGTGTTGCCATTTGCCTCCAACTTATCAGAGTTGTGGGTAACGCATATCAGCAGCAGCACGGGCGCCATCGCCACCATCAATAAGATATCAGGCAACCAACTCACGAGCTGGGTGACCACGTTAGCACTGCAACTATCCACTGGTTTTGTCACCGCTTTAGTGATGATGGTGTCGTTTTACTTCATGCTGAAAAATGGGGATTTCATCAAGAAGCACTACGCAGAGACCCTGACGCACTGGTTTAGTGAAAAAAGCGTGAGCGTTGTTGACAGGGGTGTCGTCGCCCTGCGCGGCACAATCAATGGCGTTATTCTGCTGGGCCTTATTGAAGGCGTGCTCCTTGCGATTCCTTTAGTCCTCGGCGGCGTGAAGTCGGGCATGCTTTTAGGCTTAATCGCTGGACTACTGGGCGTCATACCGATGGTTATGCCTGTCATTATTGTGCCAAGCATCGTTTATCTCTACTTTTCCGGGGAGGTAACGTACGCAGTCATCATGGCCGTAGACCTAGGCGTAGTCTGGCTTCTGTTTGAAAATGTCATCAAACCGAATTTGATAAGCGGTGCTTCAAAGGTGAACCCGTACCTCGTACTGCTGGGCCTCATCGGCGGCTTAAAGTTACTCGGTCCGGTAGGTTTATTCATTGGGCCTGCGATTGTCGCAATGACGGTTGGCATGGCCAAAGACCTTGTGATTCACAAACAAGACTTCCCCGGGTGAGTTGTTTGAGTTGATGGGCAGAGGAAATGAGCCTGAGTTCAATCGCCACTTGTTCGCCCTTAGTTGTTATGGCAGTTTGCTGACTGGACGTAGCCTTGAATTCAACCGGTCGATGCAACAAGTTGGCTGAAACAGTGGTCGGCAAGGTGCCCATTTCGGGGACTACCAACGAAATGAAATAACTTGGTAACACGCCATCACAGCGCGATTTTTGTGTGGCGCCACCACTTCGCAAAGCTTTCACAATATTGCGCTACAGGCTCAAAGAGATTGGGCTGTGGAGAGGATGTAACGACCTGATGAGCTTGCCCCGCTTGAAGCAGACCCTGCAACCTTTCCAACGCAGAATCGGCATGTGCATCTAGTTGCCAGCCTACGGATCGCGCTCCCTTTAAAGCATGCGCAATCTGCTGAACGCTTCCCGACCATAGTTGCGGGGTCCGTGACAAGAGACCTTCGGTGACGAAGCGCCACCGTCGTGCGCTCCAAGGAGTCTGTGCATGGCATTCGGCAAACGCGACGCCAATTAACAATACATCAGCACCAACGTCCTGCGATACCGAACCCATCGACCATGGGTGGACCAACCAGACATTGCGGCCAGCCACTATGGAGTGGTCAGGCTCACACCACGTTGCTCCAGGAGGTGCAGCCAGCAGAGCGGGCTTCGCAATGCCGAAGTATGCTCGACCGTTGTCAATGAGGTGGTCCACCGCTGCAGCGCTGCGGGCAAGGAGGTCCAAGTTTTCGTAACTGGTATCGATCACCGTGCCGGGACTATGCCAATGCGCAGGTGCGTATTTGGCGACATTCTCAGCGTTAAATAGATACGGTTTGGTGCTGCCCGTGCCAGCCGCCCACAGCCAGCTCAAGTGGTTGCTGGCCACATCGCCGTCGAGTAAATGTCCAATCATCCACTGCGCAGCCGTGTACCAGTGCACCTTGCGAAAGTGAACCACATAGCTTGCCAGCCACATACGGGCATGGTTATGAAGGTATCCCGTCTCGTAGAGTTGACGTACGGTTAGGTCGATGGCTGCAATCCCTGTGCGCGCTTCCAGTACATCTGCAGGCATTTCAGCCCGGTAGGCATCGTCGGGCAGCAGCCCAGAGTGCAAGGACTTATGTATGCCCTCGCCAATGTGCGCCCACACATGTCTGTAGTAGGCACGCCAGCCCAACTCGAAAACAAACTTGTGCTTCGCGTCCAACGGATAGCGGGCGTACACGTCGGCGTAAACATCCCGCAGGCTCAGCAAACCGTGAGTAATGTAGGGCGATAACCTCGTGACAATGCAAACAGAGCCTGGGGGCGTGTCACTGGCCAGCTGAAGCTGTGCATGGTGCCGGGGTGGCTGGCAAAGCGTTTATTGACCAGCGCCATAACCTCTTGCGTGATGGTGTCCGGCGCAAAGCGGGTTGGCGGTGGCACATTCTGCGGGCCCGATTCGCCAAAGGCTTCGCGGTTGTCGGCATCAAAATTCCATTGCCCACCCACCGGGGCTTTGCCCTCCATCAGAATTCCGTGCTTGTGCCGCAATTCGCGGTACCAGTATTCCAGGCGCAGCTGTTTGCGGCCGTCGGCATGCGCAGCAAATTCGCGCACGGTGCTGAAGAAATGGGTGTCATCGCGAAGGTCCAGCGCAAGGGCGTGCTGTTTTGCCACCGCGCGCAGGCCTTGCAGCACTCGCCAGTCGCCGGGGGCGGTCAGCACCAGCGCGGCGGGTTGCAGCTGGGTAATCACCT
>SERZ01001665.1_pt1 | contig 12155 bp, 2 predicted proteins | sample 3171461 | NCBI WGS metagenome assembly SERZ01 (sample SAMN06051861, study PRJNA518727) | freshwater metagenome | biome: subpolar coniferous forest; feature: holomictic lake; material: water; isolation source: holomictic Lake 227, 6 m depth | place: Canada: near Kenora, Ontario | collected 2013-06-25... | reverse complement strand
GATCACGACCCAGCTCGCGACGATGACTCCGGATCAGTTCTGCGCCCTGACCTCGACCAACGTCGGGGTGCTGACCACGACCCAGGTCCGGGGTCTGTCCACCGATGAACTGCTGGCGCTGACCACAACCCAGGTGGGCGGCCTGACCTCGACCCAGCTCGGCGCGCTGACGACGACGGCGGTCAAGGCCCTGACCTCGATCACGATCGGCCAGTTGACCGTCACGACCCAACTCGCCGGTCTCGCCTCGTCGCAGATCTGGGTGTTGACCGTCGACCAGTCCCAGGGCCTGACCTCGACCGAAATCGGCGCCTTGTCGACCACCCAGGTCAAAGGGTTTTCCACCGATGACCTCGGCGCCCTGACCACGACCCAGATCGGCGGCCTGACCTCGACCCAGCTCCTGACCTTCACGACCGCCCAGATCAAGGCCCTCAGCTCCAGTTGCCTCTACGCGCTGACCACAACCCAGCTGGCTGGCCTGACCTCAACCCAGATCGGCGCCCTGACCACCGATCAGCTGCCCGGTCTGAATTCGACCCAGATTGGCGCCCTGACCGTCGTGACCCAGCTCGGCGGTCTCAACACCGCCCAGCTCAACGGGTTGACCGCACTGCAGATCAGCGGCCTGACCCCGACCGAGGTGGCCGCCCTGGCCACCAGCCAGCTGAGGGCGCTGACTCCGGACCAGATCGGGGGCCTAACCTCGACCCAGGTCACCGGCATCACCTCGACCGAAGTCATCGCGCTGACCACGACCCAGCTCACCGGTCTGACCGCGACCAATCTCGGTACGCTTACGACCACGGCCTTCGGCGGCCTGTCTTCGGCCCAGATCGCGGTCCTGGACCCGGGCTCACAGATTTCCGGCCTGACCTCGACCGAGGCTGCGGCTCTGACCACGACCCAGATCAAGGGGCTGAACGCCGATCAGGTGGCGGCCCTGACCACGACGCTGGTCGGCGGCCTGACCTCGACGACGGTCGGCGCCCTGAGCACAACCCAGGTCAGCAATCTGACCTCGGCGCAGCTGCAAAATATCACCTCCACCGCGCTGGGCGGTCTGAGTTCGACCGAGATTGCCGGGTTTACGGCGGAGCAGCTGGGAAGCTTCACCACGACCTATCTGATGAGTCTGCTGCCGGTCCCGGGGCTGACCCTGACCGAGATTGGCGCCCTCAGCCTCACCGGGCTCGCCAGTCTGACATCGGTCGAAATCCGGGCTCTCAGCACCACGACGGTCTCGGGCCTGACCGCGACCCAGGTCGGAGCCTTCAGCACCACGGCGGTCAGCGGCTTTGCCTCGATTGGGCTCGGCGCCCTGACCAGCACCGCAGTCGGCGGCTTCACCTCGTCCGAGATCGGTGCGCTGACCAGCACCGCAGTCACCGGCCTGACCGCGACCGGGATCAGCGGCCTGACCAGCACCGCGGCGGGCGGCTTCAGCTCCTCGGAGATTCGCGCCCTGACCAGCACCGCGGTCACCGGCCTGACTGCGACCGCGCTCGGCGGCCTGACCAGCACCGGGGCCGGCGGCTTCACCTCCACCGGGATTGGAGCGCTGACCACCACCGCGGTTGGCGGCCTGACCGCGGCCGGTATCGGCGGCCTGACCAGCACCGCGGCCGGCGGCTTCACCTCGTCCGAGATTGGCGCCCTGACCACCACCGCGGTCACCGGCCTGACCACCACCGGAATCATCGGCCTGACCACCACCGCGGCCGGCGGCTTCAGCTCTGCCGAGATTCGGGCGCTGACCACCACCGCGGTCGGCGGCCTGACCTCCGATGAGCTGGGCGCCCTGACCACCACCGCGGTCGGCGGCTTCGCCTCGGCGGGGGTGCGCGCCCTGACCACCACCGCGATCACCGGCCTGACCTCCGATGAGCTGGGCGCCCTGACCAGCACCGCGGTCAGCGGTTTCAGCTCCGCGGGCGTGCGCGCCTTGACCAGCACCGCGCTGGGCGGCCTGACCGCGACCGGGGCCAGCGGCCTGACCAGCACCGGAGCCGGCGGCCTCAGCTCATCGGAAATCCTGGCTTTGACCACCACCGCGCTGGGTGGCCTGACCGCGGCCGGGATCAGCGGCCTGACCAGCACCGCCGCCGGCGGTTTCGGCTCGTCCGAGATTGGCGCCCTGACCACCACTGCGGTCACCGGCCTGACCACGACCGGAATCATCGGCCTGACCACCACCGCGGTCGGCGGCTTCACCTCCTCGGGGATTCGGGCGCTGAGCACGACCGCGGTCGGCGGCCTGACCTCGGATGAGCTGGGCGCCCTGACCACCACCGCGGCCGGCGGCTTCGCCTCGGCGGGCGTGCGCGCGCTGACCACCACCGCAATCGGCGGTCTGACCTCCGATGAGTTGGGCGCCCTGACCAGCACCGCGGTCAGCGGCTTCAGCTCGGCGGGGGTGCGCGCCCTGACCACCACCGCGATCACCGGCCTGACCAGTACCGGGGCCAGCGGCTTCAGTTCCTCGGAAGTCTGGGCTTTGACCACCACCGCGCTGGGCGGCCTGACCGCGGCCGGAATCAGCGGCCTGACCAGCACCGGGGCCAGCGGCTTGACCTCGTCAGAGATCGGCGCGCTGACCACCACCGCGCTGGGCGGCCTGACCTCGACCGGCATCGGCGGTCTGACCACCACCGCAATCGGCGGCTTCAGCTCCTCCGGCATTTGGGCGCTGACCACGACCGCGATCACCGGCCTGACCTCAGATGAGTTGGGCGCTCTGACCACCACCGCAATCGGCGGCTTCAGCTCGGCGGGACTCCGGGCGCTGACCACAACCGCAATCACCGGCCTGACCTCGGATCAGTTGGGCGCCCTGACCACCACCGCGGTCACCGGCCTGACCGTCACCGGGATCAGCGGCTTGACCAGCACCGGGGCCAGCGGCTTCAGTTCCTCGGAAATCTGGGCCTTGACCATCACCGCGGTCAGCGGCCTGACCGTCACCGGGATCGTCGGCCTGACCAGCAGCGCGGCCAGCGGCTTCACCTCCTCCGAGATTGGCGCGCTGACCACCACCGCGGTCAGCGGCCTGACCACGACCGGAGTCATCGGCCTGACCACCACGGCGGTCGGCGGCTTCACCGCGTCGGAAATCACAGCTCTGACCACCACCGCGGTCGGTGGCTTCACCTCTTCGGAAATTTGGGCTCTGACCACCACCGCGGTCGGCGGCTTCACCTCCTCGGAAATCACAGCCCTGACCACCACCGCGGTCGGCGGCTTCACCTCTTCCGAAATCACAGCCCTGACCACCACCGCGGTCGGCGGCTTGACCTCGGATGAACTCGGCGCCCTGACCAGCACGGCGGCCGGCGGCTTCACCTCTTCGGAAATCGGCGCTCTGACCGAAACCGCGGTCGGCGGCTTGACCTCCGATCAGCTGTTGGCGCTGACCGAAACCGCGGTTGGCGGCTTCATTCTGGCCAATATTGGCGGCCTGACGATCACGACGTTTTCGGTGCTCTCGGTGACCGAAATTTCTAACCTGTCGGAAACCCAGCTTAATGGTGTGACCGGAACCGAGATCGCCGGCCTGACCTTCACCCAGATCGATATCCTCGCCACGACCCAGATTGACGCCCTCATCGGCCTGGGGCTGACGGCAACGCAGATTCAGACGATCAGCACCAACTGGTATTATAATGGTGTGGCCGCGGGGGCGATCGGTCTTTCCAGCACCCAGGCAAGCCGCTGGAACAGTCTCGGCTTCATCATCATCTGATCCGGACCCGGCGGGCGGCCATGACGCCGCCGCCTCTCATGATCCGGGACAAACCGTGCCGCGCCCCGGACAGCGCCGGTTTGCTCCCGTCAAGTTGCTCAACCGCCGGTGAATTTTTGGCCGAACGGCATCGCCGGTATCAGACGCCAGCGGCATTGGAAAATACCGAAATTGTGGTATCATCCTGATAGCACTGTACGCGGTATTCACTGGATTTTACCAGTTGTACGGGTGCGATGTCTGGGTTGTATCCGATTTATTCATAATCCTCGCTGAGGGTATGCTTCCATCAAATTCGACGACCAGCAGATGGCAGGAGGTAGTGGTGAGCCTGGAACAAGATGACATCGGCTACGGGTCAGCGGCTGCGGCAAAGCCAACCTACACCTTGAACCAGATCATCACCCAGATTACCACCTCATGGGGCGGCAGTTACGGTGGCTATACCTATAACTGGGTGCCGGGGCAGACAATCACATTTTCAATCGACTATGGGGTACAATCCGGAAAGTCCGGCTCGGAGATGAATGGCTGGGTTCGGATGGACACGGTACAAAAGAATGCCGCCAAGCTGGCATTCCAGGTTTGGGGAGACCTGATTAACAATCCGTTGTCCAATGTCAGCACCGGAAACGCCGATATCGTATTGAACTATTCATCAACGACCGACGGAGACGGAACCTATGCCGGCCCAGTTACTTACCAGGTTCACTCACCGAGTCTGACCATTCAGGCCGAACAAATCTGGATGGCGTCCGACTGGACCGATAATGGTGACAGCGGCATGGGGTTGGGCAAGTATGGCCTCAACACCATGATTCATGAAATTGGTCATTCCCTGGGCCTCTCGCACCCGGGGACTTACGATGCCGCTACCGGTAATCCCACCTATAGCCACGACGCGGTCTTTTCCCAGGACAATCGTCAATACACCGTGATGTCGTATTTCGGCGGTTATTCCGCGTCCAGTTCCAGTTGGGCGCAGGATGGTACCGAGTCGAGCTATTTATATTCACAGACCCCGATGGTCTATGACGTCGCAGCAATACAGGGAAAATATGGCGCGAACTACAACACGCGGTCGGGAAATACGGTTTATGGATTCAACTGCAACTTATTGTCATCTGATACCGAAAAAGCGATTTATGATTTTTCCCTGAACTCAAATCCCATTTTCACCATTTGGGACGGTGGCGGGCAGGACACGCTCGACTGTTCCGGTTATGCCGGCTCTCAGATCATCGATCTGTTGCCCGGGACCTATTCGTCGGTCGACGGCAAGAACCAGAACGTCGCCATCGCATTCGGCTGTTCCATTGAAAACGCGATCGGCGGCGCCGGCAATGATACCCTTTATGCCAACGATGCCGACAACACGCTGACGGGCCGCTCCGGAAACGACACCTATATCTTTTCCGGCAATTGGGGCCATGACAGCGTCGTTGATACCAGCGGCAGCGAGGTCTTGCGCTTCGATGGGGTGACGGCCGGGACCGTCACCCAGGCCAGATCCGGAAACGATCTGGTGATTACCTACAGCAGCGCAAGCAATACCATCACGGTCAAGGACTATTATCTTGGTACCGCGCGGTACACTTTGGCGACGACCAGTCAGGGTTCCGATGGCGCCGGAAATTCCCGTGGCGCCGCGCGCGACATTGGCACCCTGATCAGCACCTCGATGATCTATCAGGACTCGGTTGGCAGTTCTGATGGCGATGATTATTACAAAATCACCATCAGCGCGACCTCGACGGTGTCCCTCGCCCTGACAGGACTCAGCGGCGACGCCAACCTTTATTTTTATAACAGCTCGGGCCAGCTTCTCTCATCGAGCCAGGCCGGCGGCACGACCAGCGAGAGCATCAGCTATAGTGTGGCCGCCGGCACCTACTACGTTGATGTCGGCAGTTCGGTTAGTTTGGCCGGCTATACGCTCGGCCTGTCGGCGACCGTGACCGATTGGGCCGGCAACACGCTGGCCACGGCGCGGAACATCGGGGCTCTCAGCAGCAGCACGGCAACCTATCAGGACTCGGTCGGCAGTTCCGACACCGACGATTATTACAAGTTCACGGTGGGCATCGGAACCTCGACGGTGTCCCTCGCCCTGACCGGACTGAGCGGCGACGCCGCCTTCTCTCTTCTCGATTCTGCCGGGAACATCCTCGCCTCGGACAGCGCGGCCAGCGGCTCGGACGGCAGCATCAGCTACGCTCTCACCACCGGCACCTACTATGTCGATGTCAGGAACATTGCCGACTCGGCGAACTACACGCTCGGCCTCTCGGCGCTCCCGACGGATTCCGCCGGCAACACGCGAGGAACCGCCCGCGAGATCGGAACGCTGAGCAGCACCCGGCAGGCGTATCAGGACTGGGTCGGAAACACCGACGCCGACGATTATTACCATTTCACCCTGGACGGGACCTCAACGCTGTCGCTGTCGCTGACCGGCCTGACCGGCGACGCCAATATCGACGTGATGGACAGCTCTGGCCAGGTTCTGGCCTCGGGCAACCAGACGGGAACGACCAGCGAAACCGTCACCTGCAATCTTGCCGCCGGCAGCTATTACGTCGATGTCAAATATTATGCATCCTCGGCGAACTACAACCTGATCCTCTCAGCAAACACACGGCCGTCCGGCGGCGTCGCCATCGGCGGCACCGTCTCACTGGGTCAGACGCTGACCGCAACCAATACGCTCTCCGATCCCGACGGCACCGGCACGATCAGCTATCGATGGCAGATCTCGGCGAACGGAACCAGCGGATGGACCGACATTTCCGGCGCCAGCGCCAGCACCCTGACCCTTGGCATCGCCCATATCGGCCGGTTCGTGCGCGCGGTGGCCTCCTATACCGATGGCGCCGGCGTGGCCGAATCGGCAATCAGCGATGCCACGGCCGCGGTGGCGATCTTCGTCGATCCCAACACCCCGGTCGAAATTCTCCGGGCCCTGACCACCACGCAGATTCAGGCCCTCTCGCCCGAGATGATCGGGTCGCTGTCGGGGACGCAGATCGCAGTCTTCAGCACCGGTCAGATGGCCGCGCTGACCGCCACTCAGGCGGGGCAGATCTCGGCGGAGGAGATCGGCGCGCTGTCGCCGGCCCAGCTCCAGGCCATGGCCGTGGCCGCCTTCACCGTTGTCACGGCGCCGCGGGTCGGGGAGTTGACCACCGCCCAGCTTGCCGCTCTTTCGGCGACGCTGATCCGGGCCTTGACCACCGGCACCATCGCCGCCCTGAGCGCCAGCCAGCTGGGGGCGCTGTCGCCCGCGCAGCTTCAGGCCTTCTCGCTTTCCGAACTGGCGGCGCTGGGCGGCGACCAGATCGGCGCACTGTCAACCGGCCAGATCAACGCTCTGTCCTCCACCTCATTTGCAGCCTTGTCGCCGACCCAGATGGCCGGGTTGACCTCAACCCAGGTCCGGGGCCTGACCACGACGCTGATTGGCGCGCTCTCCACCGACGCGCTCAGCGGCCTCAGCATTGACCAGTTTGTCGCGCTGACCCCGGCGCAGATGGCGACCTTGTCGACCCAGCAGGTCCGGAGCTTGCGCGCCGACGAGGTGTCGTCGCTGACCGACACCCAGATCTTGGCACTCAGCGCAAGCCAGCTTCAGGGGCTGGCGGCCGGCCATATCTCGGCCTTGAACGCCGATCAGGTCGGCGCCTTGTCCCAGGCCCAGATCGGCGCGCTGTCGACCACCACCTTTGCCGCCCTGTCGCCGGCCCAGATCGCCGGCTTCACCGGGACCCAGATCAGGGCGCTGTCCGAGGCTCTGGTCAAGGTGATGACCACCGGCGCGCTCGCCGTGCTCGGCTCCGATCAGGTGAAGGCGCTCACGGAGGCGCAAATTCAGGCCCTCAGCGTCACTCAGGTGGCCGGGTTGAGCGGGGATCAGCTGGGAGTGATGTCGACCCAGCAGATCAATGCCGTGCCCACCGCCGCCTTCGGCGCGCTGTCGCTCGCCCAGTTGGCCGGGTTGACTCCGACCGAGTTCGGCAGCTTGCGGACGGCGGTGATCCGGGCGCTGTCCTCGGATGCCGTGGCGGCGCTGAGCCCGGACCAGCTGGCATCCCTGACCGCGGCCCAACTGGGCGCCCTGACCTCGACCCGGGTCCGAAACCTGGGGACCGATCAGATCGGCAGCCTGACCGCAACACAGGTCCGGGGCCTGACCTCGGACTGGATCGGGGCGCTGACCACGGCGCAGATGGGCGGCCTTGTTTCCGACCAGATCGGAGCGCTGACGACGCTGCAGTTGCGCGGCCTGACCCTGGCGCAGATTGCCGCGCTGTCCCCCGATCAGCTCGGCGGCCTGACCGCGGCGCAGGTCGGCGGCCTGACAACAACCCTGATCCAGGGCCTGACCCGGGCCGAGGTCGCGGGGCTCGCCTCCAATCAGCTCACCAGCCTGACCTCGCTTCAGCTGTCCGTCCTCTCGATCACGCAGATCGGCGGCTTTGGCGCGGCCCAAATCGGCGCCTTCACCACCGCTCAGTTCCGCGGGCTGACGGCGACCCAGATCTGCGTGTTGACAGGGGATCAGCTCGCGGCCCTGACCGCCGGACAGGTCGGCAGCCTGACCGCGGGACAGGTCCGGGGCTTGACCTCGACTCAGGTGGCATCCCTGACGACATCGCAGGTGAACAGCCTGACCTCGAGCCAGATCGGCTTGCTGAGCCCGGCGCAACTGGCCGGTCTCGGCGTGGATCAGGTCGCGGGCCTGACCGTGACCGGGTTGCAGGGCCTTACGACGACGCAGCTCGGCACCCTGTCCGCCGACCAGATCGGCGGATTGACCCCGGCCGAGATCGGGGCCTTGACGGTAACCCAGATGCGCAGCCTGACCCCCGGTCAGATCGCCGGCCTCTCGGCCGAACAAATGGCCGGCTGGAATGTGCTCCAGGTCGCTGGCTTGACGACGACCCAGATCGGCAGTCTGACGGCGGACGGCATCGGCGGGCTGACCAACACCCAGGTCAAGGCCCTGACCATCACCCAGATCGCGGTCCTGAGAACCGACCAGACCAGCGCCCTGACCTCGTCGGCGATCGGCGCCCTGACCACCAGCCAGATCCGGGGCCTGACCGCGACCCAGATCGGCGCGCTGACTCTCGATCAGGCAATCGCCTTGACCGCCTCGGCGGTCGGCGCCTTGACCACCAGCCAGATCCGGGGCCTGACCTCGTCCCAGCTCGGCGCCTGGGCAAAGTATCAGACCGGCGGCCTGACCGCGACTCTGGTCGCGGCGCTGACCATCACCCAGATCGCCGGCCTGGCCACCGATCAGATCGGCACTCTGACGGCCACCCAGATCAAAGGTCTGACCTCCGTGCAGATCGGCGCCCTGACCACCGATCAGACCAGCGGACTGACCGCCGGCCAGATCGGCCTCTTGACCAAGGCGCAGATCGGCGCGCTGACAACGACCCAGATTGCCAACCTGACCACCGCGCAAATCCGCGGCCTGACCACCGACCAGATCCGGGCGCTCAGTGGTGCCGACCTGCGGGCACTGACCAGCGACGTCATCGCCGCCCTGACCACGAGCCAGTTCCAAAGCCTGACCGACACCCGGCTGACCGCCCTGACCACCGAGCAGATCGCCGGCCTCGGCTCGGCGATGATCGCGGCGCTGACCACCGCCCAGATCAAGGGCCTCAGCACACAGCAGGTCCAGGCCCTGACCACCGATCAGCTCGGCGGCCTGACCTCCGCCTCGCTCCGGGCCCTGACCACGATTCAGCTCCGCTACCTCAGCACCGAAATGATCGGCCTGATGACCACGACCCTGGTCAGCGGCTTCGGCGGCGCTCAGCTCGGGGCTCTGACCTCGGACCAGTTCGGCGCCCTGACCACGGTTCAGCTCCGGGGCCTGACCAGCAGTCAGTTGCGCGGGCTGACCACGGCCCAGATCACGGCCCTGACCACCGATCAGGTCGGCGGCTTGACCACGACCCTGATCGCGGCTTTGTCGGTCGCGGAGCTGAAGAGCCTGACCTCGTCCCAACTGGGCGCCCTGACGACCGGGCAGCTCATGGGCCTGACCACCGATCAGCTGGCCGTGCTGACCACGACCCAGTTCGGCGGGCTGACTTCGATGGAGATCGGCAGCCTCGCGACGACCCAGATTCCCGGGCTGACCCCGGTTCTGGTCGGCGGCCTGACCGTCGATCAGGTCGGCGCCCTGACGTCTACTCAGATCGTGTCGTTTACCACGGCTCAGGTCAAAGGCTTCACGGCAACCGCCATCGGGGCGCTGAGCACCGGCCAGATGCGCGGCCTGACCACAACCGCCGTAGCCACCCTCTCGGTCAAGCAGATGGCGCAGCTGACCGCCGAGGGGCTGGGCGCGCTGACCCTGGGACAGATCGCGGCCTTGAGCCGCGACGTGATCCGGACCGTCAGTCTCGATCAGTTGACCGGGCTGACCTCGTCCCAGATCGGCGCGCTGACCACCGGGCAGGTCGTGAGCCTGTCCCTGCTCCAGATCGGGGCGTTGAGCGCGGCACAGGTGGGCGGCCTGACCTCGACCGGAATCGGGGCGCTGAGTTCGGCCCAGTGGCGGAGCCTGACCTCGGAACAGGTCGCCGCCCTGACGACGACGCAATTGGCGGGCCTGACCTCGGGCGTGTTGAAATCGCTCGGCACCTCCCAACTGGCCGGATTGAGCGCGGCCGACGCCGGAGCCCTGACCACCGCGCAATTGGCCGGGCTGACCTCGGGCGGGCTGGCCGCCCTCAGTCTTGAGCAGATGGCCGGGTTCACCTCGACCCAGGTGCGGGTCCTCAACCCCGGCCAGTTGAAAGGATTGGCGCCGGACACCCTCGCCGCCTTGACCGCCAGTCAGGTGCGCGGTCTCGCCACCGACGGCGTCGGGTCGCTGAGCACCGCTCAGCTCGGCGCGCTGTCCGCTGAGCAGATCGCCGCATTAACCGCCAGCCAGATCGGCGGTCTGACCCGGCGGCAGATCGGCATCATCAGGGCCGATCAGGTGACCGGGCTTTCCTCGACCCAGATGCAGGCGCTGAGTGCCGATCAGGTCCGCAGCCTGACCACCGACGTGATCGTGGCCCTGTCCGCGGTTCAGATCGTGGCCCTGACCACCACCGAGGTCACCGCGCTGCTGACCGGCCAGCTTGGCGCTCTTGCCGGCGAACAACTGGCAGCGCTCACCGTGACCCAATTGCGGACGCTGAGCCCGGCCCAGCTGAGGGGATTGACCGCGGAGGATCTGGGGGTTCTGACCGGAACGCAGGTGCGGGGATTGAGCACCGACGGTCTGGGGTCGCTGAGTTCGGCTCAGCTTGCCGGCCTGAGCCCGAGCCAGCTCGGCGCCCTGACCACCGAGCAGGTCGGCAGTTTCGACAAGCGGCAGATCAGCTTCCTGGCGGGCGAGCAAATCGTGGGCCTGACCACGGCCCAGATTCAAGCCCTGAAAACAGATCAGGTGCAAGGCCTGTCCGCCGACGCGATGGCCCAACTCACCCGTCCCCAGATCGCCTCATTGACCACGACCGGAATCTCGGCGCTGCTGCCGAATCAATTCAAGGTCCTCGGCGCCGGCCAACTGGCCGGCATTACCGCCCTTCAATTCGCGGCCATCTCCACCAATGACATCCATGTCCTCAGTCCGGATCAAATCGGCGCGTTGTCCATCGATCAGATCAAGGCCTTCACCACCAGCCAGATGCAGGCCTTGACCCGGGTCGAACTCGGATCATTTTCGACCACCCAGGCCCATGCCTTGACGGCCCTGCAATTGAATGCACTCGACGCCAATGATCGCCGGTTCCTTCCGGGCTGACGCCGACGCGGCCGCCGCTAACTGCGCAACGGTATTTTTTGTTGCCGGGACGTCTGCACCACGGCCGCGTTCAGCTTTGGCTTGGCGTTCTGGGTGCGGGCCGCCTGAGCCCGCCGCTTCATCTGAATGAAGGATGCGAAACTTGTTTCATCACTCTTCAAGTGATTCACGAAGTGATCGCAGACGAAATCGATAATCAGAGCGGGATTCCCGGTTTCCTTATAGTTGAGGATCGCCATGTCAAGGCTGGAAATCAGTACGCTGTGGGCCAGAATGTGTTTGTTGGTTTCCGGGTAGTCAAGGCGGAACATCAAGTCCTCTTCCTTGTCAAAATATCCCAAAAATATCGGCCTCAGGCTCTCCAGGAATGCCGGACTGAATATGCGCGCCTGTTTGATCACTTCCTGATCGTCCAACAAATTGACAATCTCGATCAGACGCTTGCGATCATCATCGATTGCTCCAATTCCCGTTTCAATTGTCGCCGACCACGCTATCAACATGCCATTCCCTCTCGGGCGTTATGAACCAACCCACCGCCGCTGGCCGGGGCCGAGGCCCCCGGGAAGCAATCAGCCGCCGCCAGCGCTG
>SERZ01001663.1_pt1 | contig 12172 bp, 8 predicted proteins | sample 3171461 | NCBI WGS metagenome assembly SERZ01 (sample SAMN06051861, study PRJNA518727) | freshwater metagenome | biome: subpolar coniferous forest; feature: holomictic lake; material: water; isolation source: holomictic Lake 227, 6 m depth | place: Canada: near Kenora, Ontario | collected 2013-06-25... | reverse complement strand
CGACCACCTGAATGAGTGTGCTAGCCGGCCCCATCTTCGGTTTGGCCCGCTTTAGGACGCTGACAAAACGCAGGGTCCAGCGGGTACTTGAGGATAAGCCGGTAGGTTTACTTACTGTCCACTGAAATGAACCGTGATATCAACTTCGGGATGCGCTTTCAAAACCTTATCAATGATCTGCTGCTCAACGGTGCTTGTACTACCAAGCATGAGAGACTTGTCGGCTAGAAAATGCAGGATCACGAATAGCTGCCGGCCGGCATTGCGCATCTTCACTGACTTCACCCCTTTTAGCTGATGTTCAGCGACACATGCGGACGCTATGCTTTCAATCTTATCCTTAAGCTCCTTAGGGCTGGCATCCACCAGATCGAAAAAGCTCTCGCGTATAATGCTGATAGGTTTTAGAAGTAGGAAAGTAGCAAGCATAATACATGTGATCGGGTCCACATAAGCGGCATAACCCTTCCAGTGGGTGGTGGAGATGTACGCCGAAAGACCAAAAGCCACAAAAACACCGAAACTGATGATGCCTTCAATAATCCACAACTGGCTATCGGCGAGCAATATCTTCGAGTTACACCGTCTCCCCACTCTCTTCATATACATCCCAAACGTGATCGAGACAAAAAATCCTATTAATGCGTAGCCGACCGCCAGATGAGTATTGACCATCGGCTCGGGATGCAGGATATCCTGCAAGCTGGCACCGATCGTGGCCGCACAGATGGCAAAAATCAGGATAGCATCGACGGCGGTCATGAAGGGTTCGTATTTTGCGTAGCCAAAGTTGTACTTTTCGTTAGGCGGGAGGTGGATCTTACGAACAACCATAATAGCAAAAAGAGCGACGGCGATATCAGCGATGCCGTAAAGGCCATCCAGCATCAATGTCATGGAATCGCATATAATTGCGATCGTGACACCAATGATACCGTAGATCATGGTGAGAACTACGGAAAACCTCAATACGAAAAGTTCGTGTTCGTCGCCTCCAGGTTTGACTGCGGAATGGCTTATCATGAAACTGAGAGATAATTGCTTTTTGCGCGCCCGCCCTTACTGAGCGCTGCACGGGTGCAGAAAGAATTGGTCTTCCGTCTCACCAAGCTTGGTGTGACCTTATCAATTGGCGTGCGCAGCGTCAATTGCCATTTTTTGCCTTTCTTCAGCCGGGGCGCATCCTGACACCACCAAGGCGGGCGGCTATTGCCAATCGGAACGTCGGATAAATCCGGCGTTCCGGTGGTGGTGCCAGGATACGCCCTTATAACCAGGATTGCAGGGGCCTACTTGACGTCGGCAATCCAAACGGGAAGTCAATAACCCCACCAGGGTTCCGTACCTTAGCCCAGTCGAAGCGCGAGGGGAACAGGGCAAACGCGCGCCGGCTCAAGCCGGCTTCGGTCTCCGGGTTTCCGCTTTGCGCCCTCCTTGTTGCGACACAAACGCGCTGCCTTCCAAGTAAAACCGCAAAGGCAAATCCGCCGCTTTCGTCAAGCCGATCCGGGTCGCGATGACAACCGGGCCCCGGTCTCTTCTGAATTGTGCCACCGCGGGATTCCGGGCGATGAACAATGGGGAACCGGCATCGCACAGATCGACGCCATCGAGCCCGCGGTCGATGGCCATCGCCAAACACAATTTGCCCGGTCCACTGGTCAGGTCCCGCGTCGCATCGACCGGTCGGCGCCGGCGCATGTAATCCTCCCCGAGGACGACTTCAACGGCTCGAATCAGCACCGCTTCCGCCACGCCTCGCGGTTGGCATACCGCGTTCATGCAAAAATAGTAGCCGTAAATCAGGTAAACATACGCGTGCCCCGGCGCGCCGAACATGGCCTGGTTCCGCGCGGTTGGCCCCGGTGTGCCGTGGCAGGCGGGATCACCCACCATATAAGCCTCTGTCTCGACAATGACGCCGCCGCAGAGGCCGTTCGTCGTGTTGCGGATGAGCCAGTGCCCCAGCAGCGCCTTCGCGACGACTTCCGCCGACGGCTCGTAAAAGCGCCTGGTGAGAGGTCTGAAACGTCGCATTTTGCCCCGGGAGCCTATTGCCGAGCGCCAAGTGGTTGGGAGGATTGCCAGTGCAACTTCAGGCTGATTCTACGCTATGCAGCGTCACATCGCCTCTGGCGAGCAGGGTGATCCGGCCGCTGGCATCAATGGCCTTCAGCTCCAGCCTGGCTTCGTTTATCTGGATGACTTTCCTGCCTGGCGATTCACCCGTGCCGGAGAGCTCACACACCCAGTTGCCCTGCAATTGCTCCAGGCACAACTCCCTCCCTCCCGGCTTGCAACCTGCGGCGGCGACCTGCCCGCCTCCTGCCGACGGGTCGGGTTGTGGCGCGGGCGCGGGGGGCTTGGACGGCTTCCTTTCTTTCTGTTCGCAGAAGAGCACGAACACACTCACCATATACGTTACCCAAAAAGTGATGAAGCACACCGCGGCCAGCAGGATGACCTGCTGCGGTGTCAGCTCCACCCGGGCGCCTCGGACCATGCCGAAGATCACGGCGGGGAAGATCAGCGAGACCGACGCGGAGAACCACCGTGCGCCTTTGAATGCGCCCATCATCATGCCCGCCAGAACGGCGCAGGTGATGGTTCCCAGAAACGTAAACAGCAAGCTCAGCAGGATGACACACCCCACAATCGCCCCCCAGGCCCCGAGATACTTGCCAGTAGTTCTGACGGCTGTCGCGTTCATCTGGTTTGACCGGATCGCATAAAAAACGCTGTTGGCCCGACTTTAGTAAACTAATAGGGCCTGTCAAGCCCTTGGCACGTCTTTTTTTGCGCCCGCCGTCTTGCCGCAATGGACGCATGCGCGAGTCCCTGGCACTCGGGCGGAGCGCCGGTTTCCAAACCGGCTTAACGTGTGCTCGGGTGGCAGCGTGTCCACCAAACCACCCACCCGCTCTAAGCCGGTTTGGAAACCGGCGTTCTGCCGGGAATGCGTCCCTTTGCTTGGCACCTTACAGGCATCTCGATGCTCGCCGGCAGCAACTCGGTGTCCCTCCCTCCCTCCCTTGGAGGAGAGGGTAGGGAGAGCAGGTCGTCGCTCTCGGCATTCCAGCGAGATGGGCTGGAAGATGACGCCGCTGGAAGATAGTTCGGGACGGGAATCGTGAAAAACAGCGGAGGCATCCTCTCCCCAGCCCTCGTCCCGGGGAGGAGAGGGGGAAGCGACCAGCGGGTCAAATCCGAAGGCCGAAGCCCGAACCGCGCTCGGACTTCGGGTTTCGGAACTCGGCCTTCTTTCGGCCTTCGGGCTTCGGGTTTCGGAACGCGGGCTTCGGACTTCAAAGCTACTTTGGCGGAGCGCCGGTTGGGAAACCGGTGCCCCGCCCGGACTCGTGAATGCGCCCCACCAGAATTTATCGTATATTTGGGGTTGGAATCCCCCGGGCCAACGTGTTAGGATTCGCGCATTGTTGCCCCACAGGGCGAAATCAGAGGCAGCACTTGGCCAGTGCCTGCCCCTGCGTTGAGCGAGACGAAGAGGCCATTCTGGGCGCATCGTGTCCTTCGGTCACCGTGCCCCAACCGAGATCGGATCACGACAGAATCGCAATGACTAACGCTGTGGCAAGTTACCTTCACTTTGTTTGGGCCGCTTTGGTGAAGTTCAGGCAAACGGGCACCATTGTGCCCTCGCAGAGGTTCCTCATTGACAAGATGATCGCCCCGGTTCCGACCGCCTATTCCGGGCGGATCGTCGAGTTGGGCGCCGGTAACGGCGCGCTGACCCTGCGACTGGCCGCCCGGTGCCCCGGAGCGCGAATCCTGGCCTGCGAGATCAACCCGGTGCTGGCACGCGCCACCCGCGACAACCTGGACCGGGCGGGCATCAACGGCCGGGTGGAAGTCATCTCCGATTCGGCTGAGCATGTCCTTTCGGAAATGGGCCGAAGAGGAATGGAAAAGCCGGATTACATCCTTTCCGGTATTCCTTTGGGAAACCTCCCCGGTCACCAAACCCTCGCGCTCGTAGAGGCTATTAGCCGGGCGCTCCGCCACGGCGGAATGTACGTCCAATTCCAATACTCGCTGATGGACCGCAAGCGAATCCGCTCGCGGTTCAGAATCCTCCGCACCGTTCCGGTGCTGCTGAACGTCCCGCCCGCAGTCGTGTATTACGCGCAACGATAAGCCCTGGCTTCGCCGGCCCAACCGGCGACGCCTCAAATCGGCAACTCACTCCCAGAGTCGGTAGGGCAGGGCACCCTTCTCCAGGTAAACGTCGCACTTCGGGCATCGATCCGGATCGTTCCAGGCTCGAACCCGGTGAGGCGCTGAGACGGGACACTGGAGCTTGAAGGGAAGCCACTTGAAGCGCCCGGTTCCGGTCGGGGGCAATCGGTTCAGGACCGCTTGAAAGCTGGGGGGCGCAGTGATGCGGGGACGTGCCTTGAGCAACGTGGCACAGCGCAGCTCACCGAAGTTTCCCCACCCAGCCAGTCCATCCGGCACTTTCAGTCGAGCGACCGCGTCGTAAAGTTCCCTGCAATCGCAGCAGAGGATGGTCTGGACGAAAAAACTCACTCCCCGGTCTGCGCGACCAGAGACTTTGGCCCGGTAACCGCACCTGGAGCACTCAAACCAATAGGACCGTCCCATGCGAATTGCGCGTCGATGATTGATCGAAAAAAGGCGCACCAAACAGGGTGCGCCCGAATACACACGGTCACACAAAGTCTAGCAGCGACTCCAGGTTTGGCAATGCGGATCGCACGCGCGCCCAACATGCTCAAACAAACGATGGTCATCCTTTCTCCCATTGGCTATACTCTCCGCGATATGACGGACCGAAAACGACTTCTAGCCCTCAGTATTGCCTTTCTCCTGCCGGCTCTGGCGCGCGGCGCCGATCCCATGGTGACGGTTATGGACCCGGCCCAATTACAGTCTGTGGTTGGGCCGCACGCGGGTGAGACTGCACTGGTCTTTACTGAATCGCAGGAGTTTGCCATCCGGCGGGTGGAAGGACTTCCGACGCGTTGGCTGGCGCCGTCGCAGAGCCCGCCCGCCTTTACCGGGACGACCGAGCCAGGGCGGTTCTTTGTATTTCAACTTGGCGTTTATGCGCTGAAAGAGACCGGTCCGCTGGAGGTGCTTTTTGGCGATCTGACCAGTTCGTCGGGCAGGATCCCGGCGGGTGCCTGTCGCTGTCTGAGCCTGGGCGGCACCAACTACCTGGGAGAGCGCTTTGCCAAGACCGTTACGGTGAAACCGGGCACCCTCCAGGCGCTCTGGGTCGGCATAAGCGTCCCCGCCGTCGCAAAAGGCACGTACACCGGCACCGCCAATGTCCGGGTCGCATCTGGCACCATGATCCCGGTCCGCCTGACGCTGAACGTAGCAGGTGCCGCGCTCTCCGATCACGGCGATTCGGTGGCGAAGAACCTGTCGCGTCTCCGCTGGCTCGACTCTGCGGTCGGAAGCGCGGACACGCTGACCCAACCGTTCACGGCTGTGGGAACCAGCGGCCGCACCGTCAAAGTGCTGGGGCGGGAACTGGCGCTGGGGGAGGACGGTTTGCCCGCGCAAATCCGCAGTTTCTTCTCACCGGCCAACACGCGGATCGAGAAGAGCAGCCGGGAGGTTTTGGCCGATGCCATGGCGTTCGTCGTGGAGACTGAAGCGGGCAAGCTCGCTTGGAAGCACAAGTTCGGCCGCCTGACTCACACCAAAACGGAAGCGCGATGGACTGCGGCCAGCGCTGGAGACGGCCTGCGCGCCGAGGTGAGCGGCCGGCTCGACTATACCGGTTCCGGCGAGGTCCACCTGCGCCTGATCGCCGAACGGGAGGTCGCGCTCAAGGATATGCGCCTCGAGGTTCCTTACCGGGACGAGGCCGCCCGATTGTTTACGGGTTTGAATCATGAGGGCGGGCTGCGGCCGGCCGAAGTGAAGTGGCAATGGGACGTAAAGAAGCGCCAGGACTGCTTTTGGCTGGGGGATGTGAATGCCGGCCTGATGCTGCGGTTCAAAGACGCCGACTACCTGCGGCCGCCGGTGAATATCTACTACTCTTTCCGTCCGCTGCGGCTGCCTCAATCCTGGGGCAATGACGGGAAGGGGAGCGTCGAAATCGCACCCGCAGCCGGTCGCGGCGTGCTCGTTCGCGCCGCCTCGGGTCCGCGCATTCTGAAGCAAGGCGAGGCGCTGGACTTCGTTTTCGAACTCTACCTGACCCCCTTCCGCACGCTGGACACTGAAAAGCAATGGGCCGTGCGGTTTATTCATCCGCAGCCGAACCACGCGCCTGCCGCGGTGGACAACGCGCTGGCCACCTGCGACCCCATCCACGGGCCGAATGTCCTGAACGTTCACCAGGCGAATTATTACAGCCCTTACATCAATTACCCCTACAGTGATGATTCGTTCCCGGCCTTTTGCGATCTGGTCAAGCGCGCCCATAACAAGGACATCAAGGTGCGGGTTTATTATACGACGCGTGAAATCACCCAAAACATGCCCGAACTCTTCGCCCTCCACTCGCTCAACGGCGAAGTCATTCTGCCCGGCCCGGGCAAAGCTGCGCGGACGCTCATTCACCCCAACGGGCCGCACCAATGGCTGATTGATAATTTGCGCCAGGATTTCATCCCCGCGTGGGTGGACAAAGTCGGTGGCAAATACGCCGAGCTGGACATATCCGTCATCACCACCCCCGACTCCCGTTGGAATAACTTCTACCTCGAAGGGCTCCAATGGCTGGTAGCCAAATCCGATTTCGACGGCATTTATGTCGATGACACCGCGCTGGACGCGCGCAGCCTGCGCCGTGCACGCCACATCCTGGACCAGCGCCCGGGCCGGGTGATCGACCTCCACACCTGGAATCACTTCAACAACCACGCCGGCTTTGCCAATAACCTCACCATCTACATGGAAATCCTGCCTTACCTGGATCGCCTCTGGCTCGGCGAAGGATTCAACGCCAGCGCCGTGTCGGCCGATTTCTGGCTGGTGGAAATGAGCGGACTGCCCTTCGGGCTGATGAGCGAGATGCTCGACAGCCCCAGCCCGTGGCGGGGCATGGTGTTTGGCGAAACCGGGCGGCTGGGCTGGTCGGGCGACCCGAGCGCCATGTGGAAGGCCTGGGATGAATTTGGCATCGCCGGGACCGAATTCCTGCCTTTCTGTGCGGAGAATTGCCCGGTCAAAACTGACCAGGCTAAAGTGTTGGCCACGGTCTATCGCAAGCAGGGCCGCGCCCTGGTGGCGCTCGGGAGTTGGGCCTCGGACAATACGGAAGTGACCCTCAAGATCGACTGGAAAGCGCTCGGCCTGGACCCGGCCCATACCATGATCTATGCCCCCCCGATCGCCGGTTTCCAGGCCGAAAACCGCTGGCAGCCGGGCGACCGTATTCCGGTCGCGCGCGAGCGCGGCTGGTTTCTCGTGCTCGATGAGGTGGCGCGCACTCCCAAGCCAGCGGTTTCCGCGCCGCAGCGGTAATTCGGCACTTCTCTCCGCCCGAGTAGGCGCAAATGCCCCCCTTCGGAGGGAGCTTGGCTTCCAGTTGCCAAGGGGGTGACTTGAGAGCGGCTTTTCCTGGCCTGATCCCTCGCGTCGCAAGACCCGGCCCCATTTGCATCCCGGGTTAACTCCTCCTCCGGTTCCAATCATCCACGGCCGCGTTGGCAGCACTTTTCGAGGCGCGCCCGGCCCCCAGTCTGACGCAATTCCACGCCGCCAAAATAAATCCCAAAATAAGGCAAAGGGGTGTTGACAGTATTTCACGCTTATGCGAAATAGTAGCAGTGGCAATTGGCAATTGGTAGTCAAGTTGTCAAGCCCATCAGCATAACTAAGATTGGCAAAAGCAAAAACAACATAAAACCACACGCCCAAAAGCATAGCTGTTATGAAGTTACCACTAGCTAAATCCCTCACCGCACAAAGAACCCAAACGAGCCCGATGAAACACAAAATCATATCCCTGCTGACCTTTCTACTCACGGCTGGCGGCGTCGCCAACGCCCAACAGACCACCAACGAGCCCTACGCGAGCGAAATCAATCGGGCATTATACCAAGCTGCCTACCAGTCAAGCGATCCAGGGGGAACGTACGGGGGTTCGGACGCCTTCCTGGCCATTGATGGCATCACGGACGGGAACGCGGCGGCCACTTCAACTACCACCAGCGGTGGTCCTGTCGCCGACGCTGGCAATCCTGCCGGGCCTTTGTTCGGGTTATGGACCAATTATTGGTACGTGGATCTCGCGCAGAATTCCTCGATCGGCAGCCTCCACGTCTGGTTCAGCCTCTCTAACCCCCAGTCTCGGAATGATGATTTCACCATGGTCATTCTGGATAGTAATACCAACACGGTCTTTAGCGCCAAATATAATGGCCGCCCGCCGCTCAACCTTATCTACAACCTGGCCCCGGCTGTGCAGGGACGATACGTCGTCTTCCTGCCCCAAAACCCTCTCACTACCAGCGACGGCTATTTCTCCCTCGCGGAAGTGCAAGTGATCGCGCCCTACACCGGCGTGACGATTAACATTACCACCAATCCCGCCAATGCGGTCATCACGGAAGGACGCATCACCACCTTTGGACCCGTGGCCGCCTCCGTCGTCGGCGCTCCCCAGGACCGGCTTACCTATCAGTGGCAGAAAAATGGGGTGAGTATTCCAGGCGCCACGGGCACGACTTACACCATCCCGATTGCAACTACGAATGACAATAATGCCCAATTCCGAGTTCTCTGCGCCGTTTCCGGCTTAGCCGTGCCCACCGCCGCAGCGACGCTGACTGTAAACAAAGATGTCGCGCCTCCCACCATCGACGCCTTGAGTTTCTCCACTGGCCCAACCCTTTTGGGCCGGCTCGTCTTCAACGAGCTGATGGATCCTGCCAGCTCCGCCAACACCGCCAACTATAATTTCGGCGCAGGCGTGAGCGTCACTCGCGCGACTTTGAGCCCGGTGCTGACGAACGCCACCGACCTTCACCTGTATCAAACGGTCACCCTGAACATCCTCGGGCTCTCGCAAAACGTTCCGTATTCCTTGACCGTCAGCGGTGTCAAAGACCTGGGATTGAACACCATCGTGACCACCAATTTCAGCGGCACCATACCGTTCTACGAAGTGGATTGGGCGATGGCCGGCACGGCGTCACAATCCAGCACGATCGTGGGCGGGGAGGCTTGGCGCGCGATCGACGGAAATACGGACGGATTCTTTAATAACGGGTCGGTGGCGGCTGCGGTTGGGGCCAACTCCCAAGGTTATACGACCTCCAACGAGTGGTGGGAAGTGGACCTTGGTGCGATTCAGTCGATTGGGCGGCTGGGCATTTGGTTCCGCACTTTGACGGCGGATGAATGCCAGAACCTGTTCAATTCCTGCACTATCCGCAATAACGATTTCACCTTGAAAATCCTCGACCCAAGCCGGGCTGTTGTCTGGCAAACTACCTATCCCGGTCGGCCCCCGATCAACGTCCCTTATAACTTCCCCTCCGGGCTGCTCGGACGGTATGTGCGGTTTGAGGAGGCGAATCCGCCGATCACGGACGGCGTCTTTTCCCTGGCGGAGGTCCAAGTGGTCGCCCCTTATACCAACGCTTCCATCTCGGTTACTCAAAATCCCACGAACACCACTGTGGTCGAGAACAAAGTGGTCATTTTCTCCGCTGCCGCTACGGCCGTAGGCGCGCCACAGGGCTCGCTTACTTACCAGTGGCAAAAGGGCGGCGTAGATATCGCGGGTGCGAATTTGCCCACCTACCAGACACCGCTTCTGACTCTGGGCAACAGCGGCGCCACGTATGCTTGCAAGTTCTTCCTGTCGGGCATCAGCACTCAGAGCACCACGGCGACTTTGACCGTGAACGCGGACACCACCCCGCCGACCATCCAGAGCGTGGTGGGTGATGCCACGTACACCTATTTGACCGTCACGTTTTCCAAAGGTGTCACGGCGGTAACCGCTGGGAACGTAGCCAACTATTCGTTGAGCGGTGGCTTGACCATCACTGAGGTGGCGGTTCTGACGCCGAACTCGGTCCGGTTGACGACCAGCGTTCAGACTGCGGGCACTGGCTATACTCTCACGGTCAGCAATATTCGGGATCTCGCTTCGGGCGGCGGCAATGTCATCGTTGCTGGTAGTACCAAGACCTTCACCGCCGTCACCTCCGACGCCAACAGGTTCGTGCGCGTTGGCGATCCTGGCAATCCCGCGGACACGGCTGGGAGCCTGCATTCCGGTCAGGTCAATTATGTTTATTGGATCAGCAAATACATACTCACAACCACCGAGTATGCCGCCTTCCTGAACGCCGTTGCTACGACCAACGACGTGCACTCGCTCTATCAGGGAGCCGGGATGCTCATCGACCGGGCGGGCACGGACAGCTATAGTTACACGGTTCAGGCCGGCATGGAAAACCGCCCGATCAGCTACATCACCGGCGCGGCTTCGATGCGCTATGCCAATTGGCTCCACAACGGCGCCACCGCCGTCAGCGACACCGAGAGTGGTGTTTACAACTTCAGCGCTGAATATGTCTTCACCCCGCGCGATCCCAACGCGCTGTATTTCCTCCCCACCGTGGATGAGTGGTATAAAGCCGCTTACTACGATCCGACCAAGGGGGGCAGCGGCTACTGGGTTTATGCCGTGCGCACGGATGACGTGTATGACGGCGTCACCATTACTAACGGGCTGAGAGCGGAGCTGCCTCCGGGCGGGGCTCATTCAGCCAACTTCGACAATGTCGCCGCGGCCAACGCCAATGCGACCACCGATGTGGGTGCTTATTCCGGGGCGGCGAGCTACTACGGCACCTTTGACCAGTCGGGCCTGCAGTGGGAGTGGGCTGAACCGGTGGGCAGCTCAACCACGACCCGGCGCATGGGCGCTTCCCAGGGCAATAATGCGGCCCGCCTGCGCTCGGACGCCGTCGCCCAGAACGGCATCCAAGTGGGTGGCAACACCGTCAACCAGAGCGTTCGCATTGCGAAGGCCGACCGTCTGGTCATCCCGATGGTGACCGTCGGCAATCCCGGCAATCCGGCCGACACGGCTGGGTCGCTCCACTCCGGCAAAGTGGATTCCAGTTATCGGATTGGCAAGTACATGGTCCGGAACAGCGAGTACGCGACCTTCCTGAACGCGGTGGCGACTACCACCAATAATCCTCATACTCTGTGGAGTGGCTCAATGCAGATTACACGTTCCAACGTCAACGACTTCACATATTCCTACTCCGTTGTGCCGAGCGCGGAGAATCGCCCCGTCGGCTTCGCCAGCACCGTCGCGGCGATGCGTTTCTGCAACTGGCTCCACAACGGGGCTACCGTTGGCAGTGACACCGAAACCGGCGCCTACGCCTTTACTGGTGAATCCACCTTCAGCGCGCGTAGTCCCAACTCGAAGTTCTTCCTGCCCACCGTGGATGAATGGTACAAAGCCGCTTATTACGATCCCACCAAAGGTGGCAGCGATTACTGGGTTTATGCCGTGCGGACGGATGACGTGTATGACGGCGTCACCATCACTAACGGGCTGAGAGCGGAGCTGCCTCCGGGTGGAGCTCATTCCGCCAACTTCGACAATATCGCATCGGGCATCACTGATAACCCGTATAACCTGACCGATTGCGGCGCCTATACGGCGGCCTCGAGCTATTACGGCACGTTCGACCAGTCGGGCCTGCAGTGGGAATGGGCCGAGCCGATCGTGGGGCAAACCGTCGCCCGGCGCATGGGCGCTTCCCAGGGCAATAATGCCGCCCGCCTGCGCTCGGACGCCGTCGCCCAGAACGGCATCGATCCGGGCGGCAGCAGCGCAAACCAGAGCTTCCGGGTGGCCGCCCCAGCGGTCGGTGCCCTGGTTCGGGCCACGCTCTCCGTCCAACAGGTGCAGGCCGGCATCAAGGTCAGTTGGACCAGCACTGGAACGTTGCAATCCGCGCCTTCGGTTGTCGGTCCATGGGTGAATGAAACCGGGGCCACCAGCGGCCAGATCTTCCCGAATAGCGGTACCCGGTTCTACCGGTTGGTCCAGTAACCCCTCCGCTCGGGGTTAAATAAGGATCAAGCACGAGAGACCGGGGCAACCCGGTCTCTCTTTTTGTTGCGGATATTGATGACGGACCGGAAACGCGGCTAGCGGTATCGCCCATAAGCACCTTCTGTT